>ENA-ORNG01001935-ORNG01001935.1-human-gut-metagenome-genome-assembly--contig:-NODE-1935-length-13550-cov-92.902112_pt1 | contig 13550 bp, 17 predicted proteins | sample MGYA00242113_ERZ509018 | MGnify/ENA primary metagenome ERZ509018 (study PRJEB26280, sample SAMEA2338711) | human gut metagenome | biome: human gut; feature: human-associated habitat; material: faeces... | reverse complement strand
TGTCTGCCTGGTATATACTCAACTCTATGGGATTCTATCAAGTATGTCCCGGCAAGCCGGTATATTCCATCGGACGTCCTGCCTTCGACAAAGCAGTTATCAATCTGCCTGAAGGAAAGACTTTCAGTATTGTAGTAAAGAATAATGGGAAAAAGAATAAATACATTGAAAGTGTATTGCTGAACGGTAAAGCTCTAAACATTCCATTCTTTAACCATCAGGATATTGTGAATGGAGGAACGATGGAAATCAAGATGACCGATCATCCTACGAAATGGGGAGTCCTCTCTCCAGCTCTCTCCTCCAAAGAAGAGGAATGAGTTGGTACTACTGGCTGGTCAAATTGAATAAAAAAAAAAAAAAAAAAGTTTCCCTAAACCCAAACTTATTGGTTTGAGCTAAGAAAACTTTATTAGTAGGAAGTGAAGTGAGAACGCATTCAATAGGTGGGTTGACGGTGCATCCGGTAGCAATCAAGCATACCTTTTCCGGAAGTGGTACGTGCTCGAACCTTCAATTCACATTATTATTATATCACAATTAAAATATTTGTCAAGCAATAATTGAAAAAATATCATTCATAATGTGCATACTTCTCACATTTTTATATTTTATCAATCCAGAAGCATAAGCTGTAAGCATGAGCTGTATGTCAGAGCTCCTCTTAAATGTTTTTAGCCATAGAGTATTGGGACTGTGGTCTTCTTGTTGTATTACATATATTCTGTTAGTAGAAGGTGAAGAATCTGCGAAACCAAGTTTATAATCCGACCTATCCATCCAGCAACCAACTGTCATATCATTTAGCATAATTGCGAACTTGAAATCGCAGTTTCCGAGATAGAAATTTTCTATAAACTTTGATTCATCTGCATATGGATCATTACCCACTGCATAGGAATAGAATGGTGTATCCTTTAATATTTTTCCTCTCCTTGTATTATCATATCTTTGTTTATATTTTGACGAATCACAAATTTCAATTAAGCATCCATTTTTGTGAGTAAATCCCGGTTCAACAGGCGCCTTAATTTTGAAATAGTCAAAATATGGGTTAATGTATGATACTCTGTTTGCAAGAAAGAACCATCGGAGATCTTCTGTGATAGGTAGGTTTTCATCTCGCATACGTGCAATTGTCGAATCAAGATTTAGGAATGTATGCACTTCATTTTGTAGGTATTTTGTTACACCCTTTTCCAACACAAACTCATCAAATACACCTTTATTTACATTTGGCATAGGCACAGATTTTTGGAATGCAGAAGTTGATAGAACAATAAATGTTCCAGCCTTTTCCTTGTCTATGAATAATTCTTTACCTTTTAGGGTAATGTGATGATTCGGGAATTTATCTGCTATATCATCAGTAAATGAGAGCAAATATTTTTGTCTGAGCTCTTCTTTATATCTTCTTACCCAAACAAACTCTTTACCAGTTTTTAAGAAATCAGATATACACCACTCTTTCATAGAGTATGTCTTACCGATACCACGTCCACCCTGTATAAAATTATACAGGGCGGAATACGAAAGTGCTTTTCTTTTAGACCAGTAAATTCCGTTATCAATCATAACCCAAAAGCGAATCCACTATTTGAGAAATAGTATTGTACTGTATTAGTATCAGGATCAATAGCGGTAGTTAAGAATCTAAATATTGTTCCGGGATTAGTAGCAGGGCGAAGTACAGGAATATATGCGCGTACGGCTTCAGTAGTTGATAATACTGGTGTATTTGTAACTGAACCAATACTTTCTACATTAATAGCTTGTGGATTATTAGTAATGATAAATGGAGATGGTTCCATTATACAAATATTATCAAGAGCTTCCGGGTTAAATGTGGAATAAGGAAGCATTATAAAATAAACATTATATATTACACCTTGTACTGTAATAGTGATAGGTGAAGTGGGGGCTATCAAATCATCAGTAGTTACAGTTAAAATATTAGATATGGAAATATCAAAAAACATTGGATTATTGGCATATTTTGTGAATGTAATCACAGAATTTGTCTGAGAAGTAGTATTTCCGTTTGCGTCGAAGTAATATGGTATATTTACTGACATTCCATTGTAAGAGGACATAGCCGTAGTATTCATAAATTTTCCAATAGAAGAGAATCGTAATAGGGCAGCGGTGTTAATAGCAGTATTTGCTGTAGTATTAGCTGAATTTGCTGTAGTATTAACATCATCAATTCTTTCACCCAATGTTGGGAATGTTCCTCTTGCGTTTTCTATTTCATCATCATACATAGACATAGCAGTCAATCTATCAGCGAGGGATGGGTAAGTGCCACGTGCGGTATTAAGCTGTGTATTAATATCTGAAATATCATCCGTATTAGTGGACACGTCTGCTGTAACACTGGTAATATCCGAATCCATATCATTAAGTCTAGCTGCAAGTGAATCGAACGAACCAGCAGCGGTCGTAATTGCGGAATTAGCTGTATTTGCCGTCCCAAGTGCTTCAGCGGCATCATTTTGTGCTGCTTCAAGACCATCATCAACACTTTCAAAACGAGCATTCAGATTAGAATAGCTTCCTCTAGCTGTAGTGACTTCCGATGTAACTGCTGACACATTAGAATTTGTTGTATTAAGATCATCTCCAAGCTCTGTAATATCATTTTCAGCAGTAGTAATTCGAGTAAGTACCTTAGTAATATCAGTTGTATTTGTTTCAATATTAGTTGTATTTTCAGTTATCTGCGACTGCAAATTATCAAGTAATGTTTTAAGAACAGAAGGCATTTAATCACATCCTTATATAGTAAAAGTAATTGGGAACCCACCAAAGTCATATTGTGTGGTATTAGTATCCAGATCAACCATATTTTTTATAAATCCAAATTTTCCGTTTCCAGAGGCAGAAGCTCTGTATATTACAGGTAAATATAATTTATATTCGCCAGCTGTATAGTAATAACCCCCGGTCATTCCAATATTACCGATTTTGTCCTGTGTAATATTTTGTGATATATCACAAATGAACGGAGAAGGTATTGTTATTGAATTTACGTTTTCAGACATCTGTACATTAGAATTAGGTAGCTGTATATAATATAAAGGTAATGTTCCGTACGGATCCGGTAGTGTAATATTCACAACAATGTTAGAAGCAAGGAGATCAGATGTGGTGACATTAGGATTAATAGAGAGAATGTAATAATATCCACCATTACTTTCCGAACCATATTTTGTTATAGAGTATACATACGACTGTGCACTTCCTGCGCCACCAGAAGCCCCGAAATAGTTTGGGGTTTCTCGAGGTAAACCCGCCCAGAATGTTTGGGATTCTTCAGAGAAATACTTGCCAATCCCTTGGAACTCCTGCCCGAATTGAAGATCTGAAGCAATATCTTCCAGTGCTTCAATTCGTTCTTCTAATTCCGATGAGTATATCTTAACACCTTTATCCAGAATTTTTCGGAGTAAATCAAGAATTGTCTTAGTATCACAATCTACTATTGTATATTTCACATTTCCAAGCCAAAAATCCATATTAAAACACCTGCATAAAAACATTGTCAAATTGTTTTGTAAACCATATTTCGGGTGTAGTAGCTGTAAACAGTTGATATATTTCAGCCTTTGACTTCCCCCGCAAATATGTTTCGTTTCGGCTTTCTTCAAGCACGCGGTTCATGTTATTTGAGCGATCTTTATTTTCAGATTTATTTAACGTGTCGGAAGAGTTTCCTGACATATTCTGCGTCGAATTAATCGTATTTGTGTTTGTTCCGGATGAAGAGGCAGACTGTTCATTTTCAGTATTTGTTTTATCTGCACTTGAGGCATAATTCTGTGTCCAATTCAGATTATTTCCGGGCGTATCTGAGTGTATGGCATTTTCCTCATTTGTAATGGTTGTGGTGTCAGTCTGTTCTGTCTGATTAATATTTGTCCCCTGATTAGTTGTGTCCTGACTGGACGTAATATTTCTTGTATCTTCTCCGGTAGTTGTTTCTGTACCTGTATTATTTTCTGTCTCGGTTACAGACCGCTCGTATTTTCCACCTTCATTATACAGCATTTCTGTATCCGATGCAAGCTCATCCCACATCTTTTTTCTAATTTCATATTCAGGGAGGAGACGCGTAAATTGCTCGCCAAATTCATGAACGAAACGTTCCACTATTTCAAATCCTATTTCGCGATATCTGAAGGCTTCCATTAATATAATACAGATATTCTGATTAGGTGTATATAAGTTATTGAATATCTGATTTCTCACATCTGCATTATCCCATCCACCCATCCAGTTCAGAACATCATAAAATGTCATGGTATATTTAGCGTACATTCGATTCACCCCCAAACGAATTTGGTTGCGGATTATCCAGCTCGGCAAGTTGTCTTGCTATTTCCATTGAGTTTTCGTTTCTAATCACAGGTCTGATATTCATACCAAACATTTTATTTACATTGTCAGCAGCCTCCTGTCTCATTTCCAGCATATCCCCGAAGAATCCGTCATAAGTGATTTCGTCCGAGCTGGTAGCTTCTGCCGATGTAAGACGCTCACTTTTCTGAATATCGATGTTCTTGAAGCCGAACACTTGCAGGAACTCGTTGATCATATCCGATTTGTAGGTCGTATACTTATCAATATAGTATTGGAATCCGGTATTGATCAGGTTGACCGAGTTCATGAGCGATCGGTTTGCCAGAATGGCCACCTCGTTCTTGTCTACGTTGTTGATCATGTTTTTTACCGAGAACTCGTTTTCGGACGAGGTCTCGAATGCAAACTGTATTTTGGATTGGAACAGATTGACATCCATCGCCCTCTGTATCTCCGCGATTTTGTTGGCGTAGTACCTACAGATATCTACGGAAGGCATTCCGAACGAGTTATTACGGCAGAGGACGCAGTCTTCTTTGGTGTTCTTGATCTCAAACGGTAGGTGATTACCAATCGGCCAGAACTCCGTTGGTTCCCAGAACACATTTAGGTCATTGGACACGGCTGCGGGCAGGAACAGGAGCTTACCTTCCCACATGAAGAATATACCATATCCCGATTGATATAGTGTTCGCTCAATCAGCCTGGATGTGAGTTGGTTCGCAAAATCCTGTTCCAGGCCTTCCCACCCAATATGATGCATCACTGTGATAGCCAGACGGCGCTCCCATAGCTCTGCGGTGATCGCATTTTTACAGTCTGTATTTGGTGTATGCTTTGGCACACGTATCGGCTTACGCCCCATCTATACTCACCTCCGTATTATCAAGATTATACTTGCCAAATTGCGAGAATGCGGTTGCAGTGTGGTGCCATGCCGTGAAGCCGGAAGAATACATCTGCTCCAGCATGGTCTTATGCTCAGGAATCAACCACTGTGTAGAGGTACAGACCGGAGACTTATATTTAATGAAATTGTACCAGTACCGTGACCGAATGTCAAAATTTGTGGCCATGATATTGAGCTCATATCCGTACTTCATGAATATACTTCCGTATAGCTCCAGCGCGTAATCATGCGCCCGCATGTGCTGGCAGGTGATTTTATTTCGCATGTTTCCAATCATAGATCCGGGGGAACCGGCAGATAATGAAGCAGTATCAGGCGCATTTTTCATGTCTGTTATCTTGGCATCAATTGCATTTTTAGTATTGATATAATCCATACCACTACCTGCAATACCCATTATTCCAGATGATGCTGCATTTCCTGCCCCCATAACAGCTGATCCAGACATTCCACCAGCTGCCAATGATATACCACCCATTATCATAGATATGGCATTAGAAACAATGCCCATCATAAGGTTAGATGTATTTCTTGAATGCGCCGCCTGTATTTGAGCTGAATTCATCTGCATGTAGGTCTGATAGGTATCGTTTTTCCAGCCAAGCATTTTTACGGTGTTGTCAGGAATCTGACATTCTACACCATATTCATCCTCTGTCCAGTTGGTAACAACGCAGTTGACGTTGTAATCACCCGCACCCAAGGCCAATATCAGCGATACATTAATCGATCCTGATGGAAAGTCCGCTGGATTCAGTGACATGGTTGACGACCAATTATTTAGCTTAATCGTAGTATATGGAGCATAATATAATCGGCTTTCATATTCATATGATGCAGAGCTATTATGATTAGGCATTGAAGGTAGAGAATCCCACGTGTCAAATAATACACTATTCCTAAATCTGTCTGGAAGTGAATGGACCGCGATCAGCCCCTGATCTTCAAATGGTGGAATCGTATTGCCATACTCAATAAACGTACCCTCAAATGATGGATCATTAATGGATACGCACTCCTCACCGTCGATTGTTACCACCGTATACAGGAACGGTACGAATGGGTGCATCTGAATAGATATAATATTTGGTGATTCGAAAATTGAGCTGTTTCCAATACCTGAGGCGTGTACATCACCAGAGCTACCGATGCGCACGTTCGGTGTAAAATTAATCTCAGTAGGGTAGGCGCCCTCAGGGTTTGAGTGTACAATAATCGGGAAGATATACACTGGAAATGGGTTTGGAGCCGATCCAATTTTTGGGGGATATGAACGATTCGTTGGGATAAAATCATCTATCCATTCTGTAACATACATGAAGCACCAGATAACATCAGATCCGTAATAGTCATTGGCAGTCACTCGCATGTTGCCCACATTATTAGAATCTCCCCTATAGATTATAGGCCTACCAGTGCTGTCCCATCTATCTACATGTGCGCGCTCCACTATTCCGGATACATTATGCTTGAACATATACGTTACCCAGACATCAGTTTCGATGTCGAACTCGGTACAGTTCAGATCGACAAAACGCGGATTCCGGACGAAAGCGTACTCCCGTCCGGATCCGTTGTCGAAAGTCATATAATTAATATGATTTTCCTTAAATGTGTTAATGTCCATCTGAACACGATATGTTGCATCATTCCGGATATAGGTCATTTGCGAATACTGTACTATCTGATTCACGTTGAAGTATGAATCAAGCTGCGACTGGGAGGAGAAACAAGGTACATTGTTATAGTCGTTCCATGGTACAGAATGTAGCGCTATTACGGAAGAATGCGCATCGGTCAGCGCGGACATATAATCACCCCATTAATACTGATATCTGGTGCTGGTCTGGTTCTCTCTGGCATAGGTCGTTGCATTGGTAATATTGCACGATTTCCACGGTGCCGCAAGCAGTGTATACGAATCTGCCTCTGTAGCAGCAGGAATTGGAATATACGAGCAAATTGCATGCGATCCGGAGGAGAATGTTCCGGTCTCTTCGGACGGGAATTCCAGATACAAAGGCACGTTTGTCGGGAACGTACCGGTAAGCTGAACATTGGCTTCGCCCGGTGTTACATCTACAGGAGAATCCGTCAGCGTCACACCAGAACCAGAGCTGATTTCAGCTGCTCTCTGCGTAGATACAAACGCCACAGCATTAAGGAATACACCATATGTCTTAGCCCACTGTTCACTGTGAAACATGTTAAAATACAACGGACCGTCGACATATCGTTCACTTGATACCGTGAACTGATTGTGAATCTCAAGGAATCTGTCGTCTGCCAGAATGCCGATAATATTGGTAGAATCCGTCGTACCTCCGAACCCATACTCCTTAGGTACCAGAATAATCCGCGTATCCATCTCAACGCGGTCCACATTGAAAATTCCGGCCAGCCAGTCGATTGTGATTGTGTTCATAACCTCTGGTGTCGTAATAAATACCATGCGCTCCTTAGGTGTCCGCATTAAGAATTTGAGTGCATTATAATTACGCGTCCAGAAGTTCATGTAATCCTTTGTGTTCTTGAATGTGTTCATGAACGCCTGAATGGATGCCTCATCCGTAAGCGGATCAACCTCCTGATATACCAGACCACCCTGATAGAGCATGGTGCCCAGCACCTGACAGTCTGCAAGCATATTATCATACAGGGACGATGCGGCAAGAGACGCAGCAATTTCATTGTTTAGACTTTCAATCTCACTTACGCTGCGGAATGCTTCTCGAATTCTCTGAAGCGTGCGCGTGATCTTCCACTGCATGTTGAAATTGATTGTATAGTATGCCTCAGATATGTTGGGCAGAACCTTGCCGAATTCACCTCGCTCCGTACCCTCATCAGGAATTGGATAGCCTTCAATGTAATCTACATACAGCTCGCGCATCGTGAGACCGGCAGGCATATTCTCCTTATAGAACCTCGAAAATGGGTTCTCGGATCGGTCAAACCATGCTGAACGAATTCTGGTATTTGCGACCTGATTCGTGATCGTATTCATATAATCGTTAATCATGTCATTCGGAATCATATGCGAAATATTCGCCAGATTCTCCTGATCAATTAACGGAATACGCGCGGCATATCCACCTGCGGTTCTAATATCATTTAAAATATCGATTGTAGTAAATGGCATTATCCGTATACCTCCTTAATATGCTTTACAATCCTTGCCGAATAATCAAGCTCTTCCTCTTCTGGTTCCTTTGGCTTCTGTGGCTCCTCGTACTTTATCAAGCTTATAAGCTTCTGGTTATTGGAACGGCTCTCGTCCAGCAGAGCCTTTGTTGTGGAATGCTGTGTTCGTTCCGTATCCAGCTCGGTTTTCATTGTATTTAGCTCTTCTGTAAGACGCAGTATTTCCTGTTCTAGTTCCTCCTGTGTCACCCCTAACACCTCCCACATTCATAATATATATTGCATCCCCGTCATCTGTCAAAATATAATTCCCTATACTGAATCCTATATTCACACTAACTGCTCCAGATCGTCAAGCTGAGAACGGATATTGTTGATGATTGCCTTTGCAGTCTCACTGTCGGACGGGGGTACAACAGCATCACTATAATCAATCCATGTAAGCATGCCATGCTTCTTCCATTCTGTCTTATCGAATGGGTTGATCTGTACATTACGTGCCCCTGAAGTCGTGCATTCAATGACTGTTCCATCATGATAGATGCCACAGTGCCCATCCTTCCAGAGATATTCACCATTAAGAATATCTTCCATGTCTGTGGATACATTATCACAGTATCCGAGCATTGTACTTTCAGTAACGTCGGGCACGCCGTTAGCCTCATACGTGGCCGATTTTCCGGGCTCCCACCCCCAAAGCAATGCTTTCACAAAACAGATGCAGTCAAATCCATATGCACCGTATACCAGCTTGGAGGCATTACGCCCATACCAGTCCGGATATTGCTTTGTTTTCTGCTCGACAATTCCGTCTTCTATTTTCTGCCCCCACATACCAAGAGCATAGCACGTCTTTTCACCTGCGGCTTTCAATGCCGCAGCTACAAATTCAGATGATGTCATTTCTTTAACTCCTCTTTTATATCTTCCAACGTTTCACATACCTTTTCCAGCGTTTGTGTGTTATTTGCCAGCTGTTCTCCATATTCCGATATTACAGTAATATAGTTATCTTCTCGCTCCTTGTAATCCTTCTGAGTTTTCAAAAAAAGGTACACAAACAGTGCCGCAAATATTCCATACTCAACGAATGATTTTACAATATCAACAATTTCCATGAGGTATACACCCCTTTCATAATCATAATTTATTGTATCACAATGCTGTAGAATCGTCAAGTATTGTAAATGTGGTCTCTATAAGAGCAGCACCACCCTCCATTTCTTTTCGCATCAGCTTCCCGGAAAAGGAAGCCCCGGGCTTAAACTGGTCAAATGTAATAGATCTCTTAACATTATCTGGCATTCCTGCACATTTCACATTTAGATGATCTCCTTCATCTTCTATATAACATTTGGGACGAAGGTATTTTGCCCGCATAAATTTACTTTCCAGTTTCAGTGCTCCAAGACGCTTATTGTCTACATCTAACCCACTGATATCATCGTCCAGTAAGTGCAGAGAATCAGTATCTATATATAACAATCGATCATACAGTTTTTGCGCTTCTGTAACTATCCTTTTCCTTGCATATGCCGTGGTATAGATTGCTACCGGGCAATACACCCCATCTGTAATACGCTCCTGACATTTACGAAAATTAATACCTCCGTCCAGATACGGTTCCAAGCTGACCTGCACAGGATTTGTCCCAAACTTACCGTAAAAACTGTTAAGCTCTATCTTTGTCAAATATCTGATTGCCCCCGTACTTTCACACTTTATTTTATACAACTCATCTATATATTCGTCAAACATTCCTACAGCACTATGAAATTCATAATAGTCATAGTAGCTAATATCCCAAAGGTCATATTGATGCGTAATTAGCTCCCAGTCTATATTCGTTATGAATAACTGAGCATCTTCAAGCTCTGTAAGATATTCTGTATCATTCCATCTCGAATGCTTGATTTGTATGCAAGGAATATGCCTTGCCTTGATCTTGGCATGCCCTATATGTATTCTTGCAATCCACATTCCATGTCCCGGTTTTCCGGTATGATACTCCGGTCTACCATATGGCATCGGATTGTATCTCATTGACCATGAAAACATGGAATTATAGTCAAGTACAATTCCAGATCCCACCTCTTTATTCTTTCGCTCTGGGTGAACCCAAACAAATCCGCCTCTGTATGCCTTGCGCACATAACTGTCTATATAATATTCTAATACTGGAAACAATGCTCGAAATGTTCCTTCCCCACCTATTGATTGCTTATACTTATTTAACGATGAAGATCCTATCGTCATTTTTATAAGCCCGCCTGATCTGGCCATTTCTATCCCCCTTGCTATAATTTCGCAGTCCCGAAAGCAATATCTTATCTCTTCTTCTGCCGCAGATCCTGGCTTTCTCACAAGAGTGTGGTCTATAGATAGTTTCCCCTCTTCCAAACCAAGAGCCTTTGCAAGGTCAGATACACTGTTCGGAAGTATTTTGTAACTATCCCATATTGTAATAAGTCTACCATTCTTGAATCGGATTTTAATCTCATATAAAATCCTATCTTCACTTATCAACGCTCTAAATTCACCCTTTTGCGGGTTTTTGTTCATTGTGTGCCTATACTTATTATTAAGCAACCAATTAATGATATAACTCCCATCAAACTTTAAATTATGGTATAATACTCTGGTGTGCTCCTCTTGATTAGATAATGAATCCATCATAGATTCGATATCTCCGCCACTTAACCTTCCACTTCCCCCAACCTCTACACCACACCACAACCAAACATAATACCTATCCCCACTATGAGAAGTCTCACAATCGTATGCCCACTCATTCACGAAATCCTCCCCTAATCTCTTTGAGTTGAGCTATTAGCTTGTCGTATTCCTCACTTTCCATTGAGGTGTTATCCCTCACATTTAACCTTTTTAAGGCTTCATACCTGCGCATTACTTCATATCTATAACCTATTCTTCCCTCCATGCGAGTGCTAAATATAAGCCATTCCTGCCATGTCATATCGTTTATGATATCCCTGAGCTCATTATATAGATCCTCCCTCCCAGAAAATTCTGACTTAAGTGCTATCAGATATCGCCTCCGATACTCATCTATTCTTGATTCCCATCGATCAGTTTGTATGATACTCAGTACACGTTCTAATAACACCTCCTTGGTGGAATGCTCAGTGTCATACTTAGTAATTGGTCTGTATTCATCCATACCTTTTGGTGTGGATGGAAGCCATTCCATAGCATAGTATTCAGCCTCCGCAAGCAATTGCCTGACAACATCTTCTCTAATTCTCCCGTCTGGCCCCAACTCCCCTGTTCGGGGAGTGGAGCGCAATAATACATCACGAATTAATTGTTCACGTTGCACAGTCTGCTGATGCTGGATCTTTAGCGCCTGCAAATAGTATGCCTGCTCCTGCTTGGTCATATTAAGTGCTTTTGCATTCTTATAGAACAACTTACGATCTACATTTGTATATTCTTTCAGAAGCTTGGTTACAACCTTTGCACTATAGCTCGCACTGTATTGCTTAGGCATGTCAGAACGGGCACTCATCTTCCGAATCCTCATACTCATTCAGACATTTGTCTTCATCTTTTTTAACCTTTTCAAGGTCGTGAATTACAATATACACCTTACCATTATAGGCCTTCAACCATGCACTTGTGACATCAATTTCTATCACATCTTTGTCGTTGGCCTTTATCTCCAGCTCTTTAATTTTTGATTTTGCATTTTTAGTGAAATTTACGCTTAAGTATGCATACCTCTTATCTCCTCCATCCTGTACACTTGTAGAATATAACCACTTATTTTCCCACTTCTTAGCTCTTACATACATTTTACCCTTGATTTCCATAATTATTTTCCTCCTCTAATTTTTGAATTAATTGAAATATTAATATTATAATCTCATATGCCTCTTTCCAACACCCTCCCATTATACTTACTACTACCATACCTCCCCCTGTTACACTAATATAAGCAATCTCCTCATCATATTCAATATCACATTCATCCAGACCACTATATATAACCATCTGTATGTGATCGTTGTGTATTGATATGGATATGTGATGCTTCCTATACTCACGATTAATCTGATCATATAGAGTATCTGCCCCGTCTCCTGTTATTGGTATCCTTATTACCTTCATCATTCCACCTCCTTATATCACCCTCAGATTGCTTATTAACATAATTAGTATACCTCCCAATCCAATTCCGCACAACCATAGCATCGTATGAGTCCTGAATCTTAACATAACGCAAAAATTTCTGTGTGTCAATTAACATTATAATCACCCCATAATTTGTCTCGTATTTTCCATAGATATCTAGGAACCTTTTTTTCACAAAAACACTCCATTTCATCTTCCCACAGCATTAATATGTGGTCTAACACAATATCCTCAGTTACAACATCATATATGCCTAATATGACCATTTCATTCTTTTCGATATTAGAAGTTACGCGGAGACCATTACTAAATGTGTGTATAAGATATGCCCTCCCTTCCTCCGAAACACATTTGTTAAGCTCTTCACACAACTTACGCGCCCTACTCATCATATTCTACATCCTCTCCTAATTTCTTTTGCTTCTCATTGTATTCATCAAGCTCCTTATGAATTATATTGTACAACCTTGGATACTCTAAAGGGTGCGCTTTAATATTTTCGATAATATGACCTAATACCGCCTCTTTAATCATATTATCACCCCCTATATATTACTCTCAAGAATAATAAGCATAGTAATTAATCCAATAATATCATGCTTAAGAACTAGATTTTCCCTAATTTTACTCCCAATCTCACTTCTAAGATTACACTCGAGCTGAGAAGTGAATATTAATACCCCACATTCAGAATTTACATCAATATCATCGGTGATTAATACATATTCTCCAGCTGTCCTTATTTGTACAATATCACATTCTTCTAGCATACTATTAACCCCCTTTACCAACCCTTCCCATGTTTTAACCTTTAACATCACCATAACCACCTTTCTATCACCTTCGTGATGGTTATATTATACTGTTCACATATTACATAGTAATATATAATATTTTGATATTGTGTTAACTAATATGTGCAAAATGTTAATAAGGGTGTGGGGGTGGGGTGGACCAAAAAAAAAAAAAAAAAATACTC
>ENA-ORNG01001917-ORNG01001917.1-human-gut-metagenome-genome-assembly--contig:-NODE-1917-length-13688-cov-4.470843_pt1 | contig 13688 bp, 12 predicted proteins | sample MGYA00242113_ERZ509018 | MGnify/ENA primary metagenome ERZ509018 (study PRJEB26280, sample SAMEA2338711) | human gut metagenome | biome: human gut; feature: human-associated habitat; material: faeces... | reverse complement strand
TTTCTTGGTTCTTGTTCAGTTTTCAAGGTGCTGCCGTTTTCCGGCGACTTGTATATAATAGCACTTACTTAAACCTGTGTCAACACTTTTTTAAATTTTTTTGTTTATTTTTTTACATATTTCAGATATTCAAATCCGTAGTACTGCGTAATATTAAGCATTTCCAGGTAAACTATTACTTCTGCAAGTTCTTCCAAAATCTGATTTTGAGGATGAGTTAAAGCACTAAACCAGACATGTTCACCGCCATATTGCAAAATCAATGCAATAATTCCGATAACCGCACTGATTATTGGAAATTTAATTTCGAAAATCAGTTTTTTCCATGGCATAAACTTATAAAAACCATATAAAATAACAGCTATCACTATGCCAATAACGGCATTAATAAAATTATGCTGAGGAATACTGCTCATACTGATAAATTTAGGTCCCATTTCATCAATAGTTCCTTTTTGAAAAAATACTCTGCCCCAGCTCAATTCACGCATGAACATAATAAAATAAAGCAATCCTATTGTATAGCCCATACCTTTAAAATAATAATAGGCACAGTTAAAACAAAACATTGCGCCAATCAATAAAAGTATGGCCTGAGCATTTTCTATAAGGCCGTTTTCCCAGCCGCATTCAGGCGGTCAAAATTGTGCTAATTGGTAACATGCCAAAAGCAAAAATATACTTAATAAATCCTGCGGCGTAACCTGAAATTTAAATTTTGGCATTTTATCATCCATTTTTCATATAAATTTCATCTTATACTATTATAATTTTATTTTATATATATACAATGACTTATCAGTCAATTTCAATCTTTATTATAAAAATAAAACACATACACTGCCGTAAATCAAAAGCAGCATATGGGTCTTTTTTTATTTATGATACTACAAAATCAAATTAATCTTTCCAAACTTCAACGCCGGTTTTATCTTTCAATACAGAAGCTTTAAAAACAGGGTCTTTAATACCTGCTTTTTTCTGTGCCAGATAATCTTTCAGCGCCAGATAAGCATTCGGAGCCAGCCTGCTGATAGCAATAAGGTTGGTAATTGCCATAAGCGCCATAAACAGGTCGGCAAGGTTCCAAACCAGGCTTACTTTGGCAACGGAACCAAACATAACCATTAATACTACAAATATACGGAAAATATTAAGCGCTTTTTTGCTCTGCCACATAAATGCAATATTAATTTCACCATAATAGTAGTTGCCGATAATGGAACTGAACGCAAAGAGGAAAATCATTACCGCCAGGAAAATAGACGACCATGCGCCGATATGTTCCACAAGCGCATACTGTACAAGTTCAATACCGCTGAGCCCTACGCCCATGTAATCTTTGGAGAGCATTACAATAAATGCCGATGCGGTGCATACCAAAAGCGTATCAACAAATACGCCTAAAGCCTGAATAAGGCCCTGTGTTACAGGATGATCAGTAGTTGCGGTAGCAGCAGCATTAGGAACTGAGCCCATGCCTGCTTCGTTAGAGAACAGGCCGCGTTTGATACCGGTCATCATGGCAAGGCCCATGCCGCCGCCAAAAGCAGCATTCAGGCTGAATGCAGAAGTAACGATATCGTAAATAACCTGCGGCATTAAATTGATATTTTTAATAACAACATAAAAAGCAATTAACAGATAAATACCTGCCATTACAGGAACCATCCATTCAGAAACTTTGGCAATACGGTTAATGCCGCCGAAAATAACCATAGCAGTCATAATGGAAACGATAATGCCCACGGTAGTCCTGTCAAAGCCAAAAGCGCCCTGCAAAGACAAAGTAATGGTATTTGCCTGCACGGAATTAAAAATAAGGCCATAAGTGCTACATATTAAAACTACAAACAAAACAGCCATAAAATTATTGTGCAGTGCATTTTTAATATAATAAGCCGGGCCGCCGCGGAAACCGCCTTCTGCACGCGGGACTTTATAAATCTGCGCCAGCGTGCTTTCAACAAAGCCGGTAGCGGAGCCTATGAGTGCCATTACCCACATCCAGAAAATTGCACCAGGGCCGCCTACAATAATGGCAATAGCGATACCTGCGATATTACCAACGCCTACGCGGGAAGCAGTACTGATACAAAAAGCCTGAAACGGGGAAATATGGTTTTTCTCGGTTGATGCACCAACATTGGTACAAAGCAGGCGCACCATTTCCTTAATGCAGCGCAGCTGCACAAAACCGGTTCTGAAGGTAAACCAGATACCAAGGCCGACAAGAAGAATAATAAGAACATAAGCGTATAAAACGTCATTTACCGAAAGAACTAAATTATCCAGAAAGTCCATTTAGGCACCTCTTACAATAAAATTTTACAGCATATCGCGGCTGGCAATAATATTAACGCCCAAACCCAATATATCCTTTACAATTACATCTCCGGTTTTTACCGGCGCTTTAACAGTTACGCCGCGCAAAAAAGCAGCGCATTCCAAAACTTTTTCCTTCGGAAGCACAGTTTCAGACACTACCGGCAGTAAAGGAAGCATGCCGCCTTCAATACGTACGGTTGTTGTCAGCATCCTTTTGGGAGCTGTTACTTCGTCATTTGCATATTTGGCGCCGCGCGGGCAGGTATTGCCTTTCACATCAATAACCTTGCCGTTTTCAACAGTAACAGTCATTTCGCAGCCCATAGGGCACATAATGCAGTTCATTACACGTGTTTCAGCCATCAGCCTTATCACTCCTTATCCAAAAATACAGTCAGGCTGTCGCCTATCAGCTCAGCTTTGGCAGCAGGTATATCAACAGCAATCATTTCGCTGGGTTTAGCAACCGGCAGCATTCTCTGCAAAACTACGTTTTCGCCGCTTTTTACTACAAGTTTAACCTTGCGTTCGGGGTTTGCCACACGCATAAACAAACGTACCTGTTCTCCTGCTTTGGGCAGATTAAGGCACTGGGGCACGCATGTACGCACACCTTTTTCTGCCGTTACCGTTACAAATTTAGTATCATTGTCAAGTTTTCCCTGTGCTTCAAGCGCAGCAAACTTACCGGCAATTTCCGCTTCTTCAGAAACAAAGTCAACAAGGTCATGCACATGCACAACATTGCCTGCTGCATAAAAACCGGGCAGGCTGGTCTGACGGTGCTGGTCAACAACCGGGCCGTTGGTAAGCGGATGCATTTTTAAATCAAGCCCGCGGCTGAGTTCGTTTTCCGGAATCAGGCCGACGGATAAAAGCACGGTATCGCAGTCGATATCAAATTCCGTACCCGGAATCGGGCGCATTTTTTCATCAACTTTGGCAACAGTAATACCGTTTACACGGTCTTTGCCATGGATTTTTACAATTGTATGCGAAAGATACAAAGGAATATTATAGTCATTAAGGCATTGTACAATATTGCGTGTCAAACCGTTGGAGAACGGGCAGATTTCCAGAACAGCCTGTACTTTGCAGCCTTCAAGGCTCATACGGCGCGCCATGATAAGGCCGATATCGCCGCTGCCCAAAATTACAATTTTATGACCCGGAATATAGCCTTCCATGTTTACCATGCGCTGTGCAGCACCGGCTGTAAATACGCCTGCAGGGCGCTCGCCGGGAATACGGATGGCACCGCGGGTACGTTCACGGCAGCCCATGGTTAAAATAACTGTTTTACCCTGAACTTTAATCAAACCATGTTCCGGGCTGACAGCAATAACAGTTTTATCTTTTTCAACGCTCAAAACCATAGTATCGGTCAGGCATTCAATCTCAGGTTTGTCTTTTACCAGTTCAATGCAGCGGTGTGCATAACCGGGGCCGGTCAGTTCTTCTTTAAAATGATGCAGGCCGAAACCATTATGGATGCACTGCTGCAAAATACCGCCCAGTTCGCGGTCACGCTCAATTACAAGCACGCTTTTGGCACCGTTCTGCCATGCGCTGTAAGCAGCCGAAAGCCCGGCAGGACCGCCGCCGACAATTACTATATCATAAAGCTCTTTCATTATTCCTGTCCGCCTTTCACATCTGTTTTTTCGTAATATAAATGGGAATCTTTGCGTTCCTTCAGCACATCGGCCACGGAAATTCCAAGTTCACGTGCTAAAATCTGCGTTACGCGCGGCCCGCAGAAGCCGCCCTGGCAGCGTCCCATACCGGCACGGGTACGGCGTTTAACAGCGTCAACGGTAGTTGCACCGCAGGGAGCTTTTATGGCAGCTACAATTTCGCCCTCGGTTACTGTTTCACAGCGGCAGATAACGCGTCCGAACAGCAGGTCTTTTTCAATCAAATCATGTTTTTCATTATCAGTTAAACGGGTAAAATGAATTTGTTTCGGCAAAGCAGCTTTAAAATCTGCTTTTTTCTCCAAAGGCATAAATTTGCCAACAGCTTCGGCAATTTCTTCTGCCACTGCAGGAGCTGCGGTTAAACCGGGAGACTGCATACCTGCAGCATTAAACAAGCCCTCAACTTCAGATGCACCGATAATAAAATCACCGGTATCAGAAACAGCACGCAGACCAGCAAATTCCGTAATGGCAGCACCCATCGGCAGGTTCGGTATCAGCTTGCGTGCAGAAGCAATAATCTGGTCCATACCGCCTGCAGTAACGGAAGTATCTTCTTTATCTTCCATATCGTTGGCATTAGGGCCGATAAAAGTATTGCCATGAGTGGTTGTGCAAACCAGAATGCCTTTGGAATTTTTGGCAGGAGTAGGGAATACAACGCCATATACCAAATCATTGCAGGCAGTTTTGTCAAATAAAATATATTCGCCCTTGCGCGGATGAATTTTAAAGCTGTCATCACCGGCAAGATAGGCAATTTCATCAGCATAAACACCGGCCGCATTAACAACGCATTTGGTTTTAATTGCGCCGAGATTTGTTTCAACAGCGGCAATTTTGCCGTCTTCTTTAACAAACCCTGTTACGCGGCAGTTACGGATAACTTCTGCTCCGTTTTGAACGGCACACTGTGCAAAACGCAGCGCAGCTTCAAACGGCCAGCAAACACCGGCGCTCGGTGCCCACAAAGCAGCTACAGCCGTGGTAAGGTTCGGTTCTTTTTCCAAAACCTGTTCGCGATTTAAAATTTCAAGGCCCTGTACGCCGTTATTTTTACCGCGTTCAAGCAGCTCTTTCAAGGTTTCAACTTCTTCATCATTAACAGCAACAACCAGAGAACCGGTCCATTTAATATCAAGGTCCAGCTCATCTTCCAGTTGATGATACAAACGGTTGCCTAAAACATTGGTAATTGCTTTCATGCTGCCGGTAGGTGCATCAAAACCAGCATGCAGAATAGCACTGTTGGCTTTGGTTGTACCGTAGGCAATATCCGGCTCTTTTTCAAGCAAAACACATTTTACATTATACCTGGAAAGTTCGCGCAAAATTGCACAGCCTACAATACCGCCGCCAACAACGACGATATCCGCCTCTTTGATAAAATCCATTTCGTCACATCCTAAACTGATTTCTTAATCATTATTTAAAGTAATTTTAACACATTTGTTACAAAAAAAGAATATTTTGCGCGCCGAGTTTTCAGAAAAATTTAAGTAAAAACGCTGTGGGATAGACAATGTCCCGATTTTTTATTATTTGACACTGCCTTTACAGTATTTTAAAATTAAAGTAAGAAAGAAGGTGTGCCTATGAAAAAACTGGCTTTAATTTTAACCTTATGTTTTTTCTACTTTGCCAATTTTGTTCTGGCAGCAGATAACGAAACAGAACAAACTGCCAAAGAACCGGCCGCTGCAGCCGAACAAAAAGAAGAAACAAAAGATAAAAACGCAAATGATGATATTAAAATTTTAATTGACAAAGAGGCAATGAACAGTGAACTTCAGCAGGGCACTAACAATAAATGCTGCCTTGAGCTTGAAGAAAACAAGTATATTGCTTATGTAATTGATACCAAAGATGACGATACGCGCCGCGATTTGTTTAAAAAAGCACCGGCAGAACGCGTAAACCACCTTTACACCAATAATGAAGAAATTTATAACTATCTCGTTAAATTTATTCAGAGCCGCGAAGAATCAGGACGCAAATACTACGGTTACCGTATTACCGGCGGCATTGAAGAAAATGAAACTGCCGATAACGGCACAGTTATTTATAAATTCTGGTTCATGAAACTTGATGAAGATACAGATAACGGCATGCACATTCCTATCGGAATAGGCATCGGCATAGGCGGCGGGCACCATCATGGCCCCTGGGTTGGTATAGGCTGGTAAAACTTAAAACTGCGTATAAAAAATCCGCACCGGAATATTCCGGTGCGGATTTTATTTTTATTCGTTATCCTGCTGTACGGCTGCCAAAGATACTACTTTGTCACCTTCGTTCAAGGTCATCAGTTTAACGCCCTGTGCATTGCGTCCAAACTGGCTTATGCCTTCGCCGTCAATACGGATGATGATGCCGGCTGCGGTTATTAAAAGTATTTCCTGTTCGGGGTTAATAACCTTCATACCAACAACAGCGCCTGTTTTTTCGGTTACTTTAATATTAATTACGCCTTTGCCGCCGCGGGTCTGCTTGCGGTATTCGCTGACCGCAGTACGCTTGCCAAGACCTTCTTCGGTTGCCGTTAAAATTTCTTCGTTTTCATTGGTTACGCTGTCCATGGCAACAACTTCGTCATCAAATCCAAGCTGAATGCCGCGTACACCGTGAGCAGTACGTCCCATCGGGCGCACATCCTGCTCGTCAAAACGGATTGCAAGGCCTCTGCGCGTTGCCAGCACAATTTCGCTGCTGCCGTCAGTAAGCTCAACGCCGATAAGTTCTTCGTTATCATCCAGCGTCATGGCAATAAGCCCTGCTTTGCGCGCACTGTTAAAATCGTTAAGATTGGTCTTTTTCACAGTGCCCTTATTGGTAGCCATAAACATGAACTGGTCTTCTTTAAATTCTTTAACCGGAATAACGGCTGTTATTTTTTCGCCCTGTTCTATCGGCAGCAGATTAATAATGGCCGTGCCTTTGGCAGTTCTGCCGGCTTCGGGAATTTCATAGCCCTTCTGGCGGTAAACCCTGCCTTTATTGGTAAAGAACAAAATATTATGATGCGTTGTGGAAAGAAACAAATGCTCTGCACAATCATCGTTTTTCTTGCCGCTGCCGCCGGTTTTGCCAACTCCGCCGCGTTTCTGGCTGCGGAAATTATCCAGCGTCTGGCGCTTGATATAACCCTGATGGCTGATGGTAATAACAATATCTTCTTCGGCAATCAGGTCTTCAATTTCCATGGAAGAAGAATCAACGGAAAGTTCCGTGCGGCGTGCATCACCGAACTTTTTCTTCATTTCAAGCAAATCTTCTTTTATTCCTGTTTTGATTCTATTAATATATTCTTCATAAGTTTGGCAATTCTCTGGAAGCCTGCTGAAATCAATATAGATAACATCATATTTATTTATATATTCTTCATATACCGGGCTTTTTGCTATCGCAAGATGTTCAAATACAAAACTACTATCTATTGCCTTGCCAAAATATGACGCTACCATATTTGCCATTACGGTCTTTCCGAATCGACGGGGTCTTGTGATACACAAAAATCTTTGTTCTCTTCCTATTGATGGAATCAATTCTTCTATTAACATCGTTTTATCTACAAAGTATTTATCCAGGGCTGTTATCTTATATGCTTCAAATGGTGCAGTACTGTTTAAAAAGATACCCATTATATCACCGTCCCTTCTTAAAAGATATCATTTGTATTATAACATCCTTATGGGAATTCTACTATTAAAAATTGGAATTTGCCGGGGTGAGTAAACAGACGAAGTCTGAGAATCAAATCATCTATATTTGTGATTTTCGTCGCTGCGGGTTGGTCTGTTTGTTCCTCCTCCCTACAAATCACTATTTATCTCTTGTTAACTTGTGAATCCATTTATAGCTTCGGAATCTCAAGAAAATCGGAAGTCCCTTAAATATCTGGTCAGACTGCAGGCAGATCACTACCGCAGGAATCGGCCATTTCCACCAAAAAGCAGCGGAGAGAGACAGTGGAAGTACAATGCCCCAGGTACTGATCATATTGACATAGAGTGAAAACTTTGTATCCCCTGCACCACGGATGATTCCAGAACCAACAGGCATCTGGTATGCCATACCAACCATAACTATTGCCATAATGATAATGAGCTGTTCTGCAAGTTGAGCTGCTGTCGGACTTAATGTATACTGTGCCAAAAGGAAATCTTTTGTGAAATAAAGAACGGCACCAAGAATTATTCCAATGCCTACATCAAGTACAGAAAGTGTTCTTGCCGCAGCTTTTACCTCGTCCAAATCTCCCTTGCCGACTGCCTTACCCATCATAACGGAAGAAGCAGAGGACATAGCAAGTACAACAACTTTCATATACTGATAAAATGTACTTGCAACAGAATTTGCCGCGATTGCATCGGAACTCAAATGCCCGAGAATCGCTGTCTGCATCGGTACGGAAATCGCCCATAACATGCCGGATATGAAGACAGGAACAGCCACTTTCACATAATCCGAACGCAATAATTTATCAATGTGAAATACTGCCTTGTCTGAAAATAACTTTAACTTTTTATCTATTTTTATCACATAAATAAATACAATAAGGAATTCTAAACATCTCGATATCATTGTACCAATCGCTGCACCTCTGATTCCTAATTTAGGGAAGCCAAATCGCCCGTAAATCAAAGTATAGTTAATACTTACATTTACGACTAAAGAAACACACGATATCACAAATGCAATTCGTACCGTCTCCACACTGCGAAGCGCAGACAGAAGCACCTGTGTCACAAGATACAAAAGAAATGTATACTTTATAATCTGCAAATAACTTCCTGCCTCAGACAAAATCGCCGTATCAGACGTAAAAAATCCTAAAATTGCGCCTGAAAACAGTGAACATAAAAGAATCAAAAAGATTCCCAGACAAAATGCAATCTTTAAAACTATTCCCGTAATCTGCCGGATTGGTTCCATCCGTTTCTGTCCCCAATATTGCGAGGCAATAACAACCAGCCCATCACCGATAACAACTGCCGCCTGTTGGATAAGGAAAAATACCTGATTTACCAACGACGCACCAGAAAGAACATTCTGACTGTACGCTCCAAGCATGATGTTATCGGCCATATTCACGCTATAAGAAATAAGGTTCTGCAATGAAATAATAATAAGCAGCGGAAATAATGCTGCGTAAAAATTTTTATCGTGGGAGAAAAATGTTTTTTTCATAAAAAATAGCCTTTCTGTAGATATAAATCAGTATCAGTGGGGCATTCTTGAACTTCTGTCTTCTTCCTCAAATCTCTCCAACTGATTTCCCGAGCTGCCAATGAGCAGAACTCAGGGAGATAAATAAAGCATATTTGTGACTTGCGGTTTGAATGCTCGCTTTATGCGCTCGCATCCAAACCTTGCTCCCAGGCCACAAATATGCTTTATTTATCTCCCTGAGTTCGTCTGCTTCGCCAGCTCGGTAAATCAGGCTTTTTTTGCTCCGAAATATTCTTTGGTGAGCTTTACAACTGTTCCCGATAAGAGGAATACAGCAATCAAGTTCGGTATGGACATAAGTCCGTTAAATGTTTCTGCGATACTCCATAATAATCCCAAGTCTACCGTTGCTCCGAGAATCGCAACAAGTGAGTAGACAATCATAAACGGACGAATTGTTTTTGTCCCAAAAAGGAATTCGATGCAGCGAGAGCCGTAAAGTCCCCATCCGATTGTAGTGGAGAATGCGAAACAGCAAAGTGCAATGGCTGTAAAGATGGATACCCATCCGCCATAAGTTGCAGTGAAGCCCTGAATGGTCAGTTCAGCACCGGCTGTTTGTCCGTAAGGAACATTAATGCCGCTGCATAAAATAATTAAGGCGGTCAGTGTACAGATAACGATTGTATCTGTAAATACTTCAAAGATACCGAATAATCCCTGTTTTACAGGCTGGGAGGTATCTGCTGTTGCGTGAGCGATGGAGCCGGTACCAAGACCCGCTTCGTTAGAGAAAATACCTCGTGATACACCCTTTTTCATACTGGTGAATAAAGTCCCTACCATTCCACCGGTAAATGCTGCCGGATGAAATGCTCCTTCAAAAATAGACTGGAATACAGCCGGTATCTGCTGTATGTTTAAAATAACAACACCAAGTCCGAGAAGGATGTAAAGCAGCGCCATAAATGGAACTAAAGTTTCTGTTACTTTTCCGATTCGGCGGATACCACCGATAAGAATTAAGGCAACAGCGATAGCAATAACAATACCGATTACAAGGTTGATGGTAGAAAGACTGCCTGATGAAGCAAGGTTAAAGTTGAGCATCAGTGAATCAATCGCAGTTACGATTGTGTTGACCTGTGTTGCATTTCCTGTACCAAATACGGTCAGAACACCGAAAAGGGAAAAGAGAAAGGCAAGCCAGTGCCAGTGTTTGGAAAGTCCATTTTTGATATAGTACATTGGACCGCCAACCCAGTCACCCTGTGAGTTTTTTTCACGGAAGTGTACAGCGAGTGTTACTTCAGAATATTTGGTACACATTCCAAGAAGGGCAGATATCCACATCCAGAAAACGGCTCCTGGTCCGCCAATCGTGATCGCACCGGCTACACCGGCAATATTTCCCGTTCCAACGGTTCCGGCAAGTGCGGTACATACCGCCTGAAACGGAGTGATTGATCCATCCGCGGCTTCTGATTTATCAAAAATCCGTCCTAAAGTATTTTTGATAGAGTAAGGAAACTTTCGAATCTGAATGAATCCTGTTCGAAAACTGAGATAAAGTCCAACACCAATGATACAGACCATTGCTGGAATACCCCAGATAAAGTTGTTAACAGCGCTGTTAACGGCTTCTATTGTTTTTAGCATTAGTACAGTCCCCCTTTAGCTTACTAAAGTAAAGATTATACCATTGTTTTATTAAATAACGCAAGAGTTTTACTCTTGTTTTTTTCTGAAATTTGTTTTATACTGTAAAAAGTTCAATATAAGACCAGAGCGTGTTTGAAAAATGCTTTCTGCAAATTGCGATGTGCAGGTTGCTGGAATGATTTTTCAAACACGCTCCAGGGGAGCTTGTCGTTTTTAGGAAGCTGAGAGTAAGGTTGTGCCTTAGACCCTTGAACCTGTTTGGATAATGCCAGCGTGGAAGAGTTTGCAAAAGAACTTTCAATAAAAAGTTTATCAGGAAGATTTTAAAAGCAGCGTCAGCATTATTTGCTGGCCTTTTTCTTTTTTATCTGCAGGAACTTTTAATAAGAAGACATAAATTCTTTTTTAGATATAGCCAATGGCAGATTGCAGATCAGAAAAGAATAGCAGACTTTTTATGCGGCATAAATACAATATTTATACAAAATTTATACAAATTATATGGAGGAATGAAGAATGAATGCAAGTGTAGCAATTCAGGTTTTACCATCTGTACAGGATGAAGAAGAAGTAATCCGTATCGTAGACGAGGTCATTGATTACATCAAATCCACAGGATTAAACTATTATGTAGGACCATGTGAGACATCAATTGAAGGCGATTATGATACTTTAATGGAAATCGTAAAGAACTGCCAGTTAGTGGCAGCAAAAGCAGGATGCAAAGCAATGAACACTTATGTTAAGATTTCTTACAAGGCGGAAGGAGACGTGCTGACCATTGACAAAAAGGTTACAAAGCATCACCAGTAAGCTTCCAGCAGTAGTAGCATTATGCCTTCTGATTCTGCTCTGGCAGTTTTTATGCCAGAGTGGGGCAGTTCCGGCATACATGCTGCCTTCTCCCGTGCAGGTGATAAAAGCATTAGTGACTGATTTGCCAACGATATTAGAACATGCCAGTGTTACGTTGCAGGAAGCCTTTTACGGACTGTGTATCGGTGTTGGTTTAGCATTTGTTATGGCGACATTAATGGATCATTTTCAGATACTTAACAAGGCGTTGTATCCGATTCTGATTATCACACAGACGATTCCGACAATCGCTATCGCACCATTGCTTGTGCTGTGGATGGGATTTTACATGGCACCGAAAATTACTCTTGTTGTAATCACAACTTTTTTCCCAATTACAGTAGGCTTGCTTGACGGGTACAAGAGCGTGGATAAGGATTCCATTGATCTCATGCGGGCAATGGGAGCAACCAAAATACAGATATTTTTCCATGTGAAGTTTCCGACTGCATTGCCGCAGTTCTTTTCCGGTTTAAAGATTTCTGCTTCTTACGCAGTTGTAGGAGCGGTTATTTCTGAATGGCTCGGGGGATTTGAGGGACTTGGTGTTTACATGACAAGAGTTTCAAAGGCATATGCTTTTGATAAAATGTTTGCAGTTATTATTTTTATTGTCATTATCAGTCTTCTTTTAATGGGAGCGGTCAATCTCATCAAAACACTCTCTCTGCCGTGGGTGAGAGTGGAGAAAAAGGAAGCTTTGGAATAAAAAAAGATATATTTGGATATTTAAAATATCCTATATTAAAATCACATTCAAAGTAATCTATATGGATATATAATAGCATCCAAAAGAATCCATATGGGCATATATAATAATATCTAAAAGAATCTATGTGATTTTGTACAAATAGTATCTGAAAATTTACAGGAGGAAATTATGAGAAAGTTAAACTGGAAAAAAATTGTTGCAGGAACTTTGAGTGCAGTAATGTTATTATCTGTAACTGCATGTGGTTCTTCTAGCACAAAGAGCGAGAGTGCAAGTACAGAAGCAGGTAAAAAGGAGCTTACAAAAGTAACATTCTGCCTTGACTGGACTCCAAATACAAACCACACAGGAATTTACGCAGCAAAGGCACTTGGTTATTACGAAGATGCCGGGCTTGATGTTGAAATCGTACAGCCACCGGAAAATGGAGCAGCAACCATGTGCGCATCTGGTCAGGCTCAGTTCGCCATCGAAGCACAGGATACAATGGCAGCCGCATTTGATTCCGATAACCCACTTGGAATTACAGCCGTTGCAGGACTGATTCAGCATAATACATCAGGAATCATTTCCAGAAAGGGAGATGGAATTTCCAGCCCGAAAGGACTTGAAGAAAAGACTTATTCCACATGGGAATCTCCAATCGAGCAGGCTACTTTAAAAACAGTTATGAAAGATGAGGGAGCAGACTTCAGTAAAGTAAAATTAATCCCTAACAACATCACAGATGAACCAGCTGCATTAAAAGCAAACCAGACAGACGCTATCTGGGTATTCTACGGATGGGGTGGAATCAACGCAGAAGTAGAAGGCGTTGACTGTGACTACTGGAACTTCAAAGATATCGACTCTGTATTTGATTACTACACACCAGTTATGATCGCAAACAATGACTTCTTAAAGAATTCACCAGATGAGGCAAAAGCATTCCTTGCAGCAACCAAAAAAGGATACCAGTACGCGATTGATAATCCAAAGAAAGCAGCAGACCTTCTTATCGCAGGAGATGACACAGGTTCCTTAAAAGGTTCTGAAGACTTAGTATATAAGAGTCAGGAATGGCTTTCTAAACAGTATGTAGCAGATGCAGACAACTGGGGAGTTATTGACGAGACAAGATGGAATAACTTCTACAAATGGCTCGCAGAGAATAAACTGACTACAAAAGACCTCACAGGAAAAGGTTTCTCAAACGACTATCTTCCTAAATAATTTGCAGGGATGGGCGAACAGACAGACGAGCCGCCAAAGACAGAAAA
>ENA-ORNG01001912-ORNG01001912.1-human-gut-metagenome-genome-assembly--contig:-NODE-1912-length-13696-cov-3.166337_pt1 | contig 13696 bp, 14 predicted proteins | sample MGYA00242113_ERZ509018 | MGnify/ENA primary metagenome ERZ509018 (study PRJEB26280, sample SAMEA2338711) | human gut metagenome | biome: human gut; feature: human-associated habitat; material: faeces... | reverse complement strand
TTATATCCGATATGAACTATTTTCAATTTATTCTCCTTAATTATCTCATAGTTTTATGAGAACAATATGTTATTATATAATTGGTATAACTTTTTTTCTTCTTCTCCCCAATTATATTTCTCTTCAACCGCTTTTCTGCCATTTTCGCCCATTTCCCTCGCTTTGTCCTTATTATCTATAAGATATAATATGGCATCTTTTATTTCATCAATATTATCGGGCTTAACTACAATGCCGCATTTGTATTCGTCAATAACTTCTTTTGCATAATCAAAATCAGAAATAATAAATGGTAACGACATCATCATATATTCATATACTTTAGTCGGTAAATTGAAAAGGGTAGAATATTGTCCTGTATGCAATATATTGCTAATACCAATAGAAGCTTCCTTATAAATTTCATATACCTCACTTCTATGGCATTTGCCCCTATAGTCAACAATTGAAAATTCTTTACTACTCATTATTTCTTTTTTAAATTCTTCTGGAGAAAATTCGCCGGCAAGAATTAATTTTACGTGAGCTTTATAACAAGCCTTTATTAAAACTTCGATGCCTCTCTCTTTTGTTAACCCGCCCGCACAACATACAGAGTCTGTTTTCTCTATTAAACCATTGTTAAACTGTTCAAGCTCTTTAAGCATCGGGTAATTATTAATAAACTCACATTTTTTTACTCTTCCATGAAACGGATGTTTACCGTTGATTTTGCAAGGAAAAATAACTGCATCAAAATAATGACATGCTCTATTTTCAATAAAACGATATGCTTTTGAGATCACATATCTCAGAAAAACAGGAATATATGTTTTATTCATTATTTGGTCTGTATATAATTCATGGCTGTCAAAAATAACATGCTTACCTGAATTTTTAAGTTTTTTTGCATATAAAATGAGTTCGGGGTCATGTAAATGATAAATATCAGCATTTTGCTCAATCGCTTTACACATAACTTTTTTAGAATAACCTAGCATTCTTTCTTTTCTGCTTTGTGGTTTTTCACCTGCCCCGATAATCTTAACATTTTGCTCTACTCTAGCCCCTATTCCGGGTCCCACCAAACATACTTCATATGTTTGATTTTTTGCCAAAGATACACATTCTTTTTGAAATATTCTTATATCTGTTGTATCGTGTACACTTGTTACATGGCATATCTTTATCATCTTAAACAGCCCCTACCCATATATCAAATTATTATTTAACAAATTTTCTTATAAATTCAGCTTTTTTATCCGTTTTATATTCCTCGTGTAAATGCGTAGGAACTTCCATTATATTTTCAAACTTTTCATCACTAATATTCATCTTTTCTTTTATGAATTTAATATAATTTGCCATTAGTTCTTCGTCATACATCGGTTCATACAATTCTCTCAACGCCTGATCTCTGCTCATCTGTCCTGAAACAATCATACTCGACGAATGAGAAGTTCTTTTATCCACACCGAATTTTTTAGGCAGCCAATATAACTGTATAAAAGCCGTTAAGATATTTTCAAGGTGTTTTCTGCCATAATACTGAAATCCGCAAAACTCTTCTAGCTCTTTGAATGCCCTTTCTCTGTTATAATCAACATAATTCAATGGCCTAAGTTGAATCATTTCTCCTCTTTTCGTCATCAAATATTTTTTATATGATGAGATAAACTTAAGCTTATTAATAGGTGCGCTCCCATATTTTTTATGAATGTCAAGTATATTTTTAACGTCCATAGAATTGTAGGAGTTTCCTTTTTGCAAAATTCACTCCAGCGCAAAATTGCCTCCAGAAAGAAAATATCTTATGCCGGTCTCTTTAACCTTAGTATAGAAAAGCGAAGAGTATATTATCTTGAGGTATGGCTAAATTTGGCACACCAGCCTTCATATAAGCCTTCGTTAATTCATTATGATATTCATCTGGAACGATGGTCTCCAGTTTTGTTTTGCACGCCTCGCATAATTTCCTGATATTTTGTTTCGATATGTCTGTATTGTATCCATCATCAATATGCACAGCCAGTATGCGCAGTCCCCATTTGTGCCCTAAATATGCCAGATAAGAGGAATCAAGACCTCCTGAAATACCCATTATACAGTCAAATTCCCTTTTTTTTATTGTATTCCTTTATTTCCTTCAGCATAGCATCCAAACGTCTTTTCCCTTCTTCGTTTGGAAAATATGTTGTAGTATTAATTTCTTTTCAAGCATCCGTGCAATAATTGCAGTATCCATGTTCATCAAATGTAATGGTTGGATCAGAAGCATTGTCCATTATACATCTTGTACAACGCTGGTATGTCATATTAAAATTCTCCCTTCATATCCACACTGGCAAAATCCTCGAGCGGCAGCTTCACCGGCTTGCCTTCCTTCTGGCTCTTATAGATCGAAAGCACTACTTCGAGCGCGTTTCTGCCGGCTACTGCGTCAACATACGGCTGCCTGTCGTTTTCGATCGCATCCATCACATCAGCAAACAGGCTGGTATGGCCGTTGCCGTAGACATTGCTGGTGGCTTCCTTAAGATCTTTGTTCTTGGAGTCGGCTTCTGTCTCGTCGGCAAAATCCCACACATCAATATTGTTGGTCGAAGTGCCGCCGATTTTGGCCGTGCCTTTCTCGCCGAAAATATAGAGAGTCTCTTCGAGGTTCTTCGGATAAACGTTCGTTGTCCCCTCGATCGTGCCGATGGCTCCGTTTTTGAATTTAACGACAGCCATGCCGACATCCTCGGCTTCGAGGTAATCGTGGAACTGCTGCCTGGTCGCGCCGTAGATCTCTTCGATCTCGTCGCCCATCATCCATCTGAGCAGGTCGATGCCGTGGATGCACTGATTCATCAGCGCGCCGCCGTCCTGCGCCCAGGTGCCGCGCCATGAAGCCTGGTCGTAATAGTTATGATCCCTGTTCCAGCGCACGTGGATAGAGCCGTGCGAAAGCTTGCCGAAACGTCCGGCTTCCAGCGCCTTGCGCAGCTCCTGAATCGCTACGTTGAAACGATTCTGATGGCAAGCAGAAACCTTGACATTTTTAGCCTTGGCAGCTTCTATGATCTTGTCTGCGTCTTCCATGCTCATCGCCATTGGCTTTTCGATGATCACATTGACGCCCTTGTCAATGCAATGCAGAGCGATTTCCGCGTGAATGCCGCTTTCAGTAGCGATGCTGGCAAGCTCAGGCTTTTCAGCCTCGATCATTTCTTTATAGTCTGTATATCTCTTGATGCTCTGGTCGCTTTGAAGCTCGTATTTTGCCAGCAGGGCTTCCATCTTTTCCGGGATGACGTCACAGACGGCGACGATCTCCAGTTTATTGTTCAAAGCTGCTTTGATATGGTTGACGGCAATTCTGCCGCAGCCGATGAGTGCGTATTTCATTTTAAAAATCCTCCATATTTATATCTCACAGAGGCCGTCTACAGTCTCTTTGTATTTCCTCTGACATTCCGGGCATTTTAGCCCTTCCTTCAGCACCGCCCCGCACTCGCAGACCCAGCCGATCTGCCGTGCCGGCACGCCGGCCATCAGCGCATGATCCGGCACGTCCTTGGTGACAACGGCGCCGGAAGCGATCATCGACCATCTGCCCAGCGTATGGCCGCAGACTATCGTCGCATTAGCGCCCACAGTAGCGCCCGTCCTGAGCAGCGTCTTTTTGTAGCCGGCGTTTCCTTTCGGGTACCTGGCTCTTGGCGTCAGATCGTTGGTGAAGACCATGGAAGGCCCGCAGAAAACGTAATCCTCCATCGTCACACCTTCATATACTGACACATTATTCTGCAATTTGCAACCGTTTCCGATCTTAACATTGTTGGAAACATTTACGTTCTGCCCCAGCGAGCAGTTTTCGCCGATCTCAGCCCCGGACTGTATATGGCAGAAATGCCATATCTTTGTCCCCTTGCCTATTTTTACATTGTCATCGACATAGCTTGATTCGTGTACAAAATATTCTGCCATTAAAGCACCTCGATGTTTTCTCTGTCCGCAATGCTTTGCATCGCATTTCTCGTGTCAAAGATCGCCTGCGCATTCTTCTGAATCATGTCATAATCAAAATTGGTATGCGCAGCTGTGATCACCACCAGATCGTATGAGGCTACTATGGCCGCATCAATGCCGGCGATACCTTTGAAGGTCTGACCGTTATCCTTGTATTCTGCGATCCACGGATCGTAGAAGTCAACCTCCGCACCCACTTTTTTCAGCTCGTCGATCACCTTGATGGCCGGGCTTTCTCTGTAGTCGTCTATATCGTTCTTATAGGCCACGCCCAGCACGAGAACCTTCGAGCCGTTGATGGCCTTCTTATGGCGATTGAGGATCGCCATGGAACGCTCCACGCAGTATTCCGGCATCCTGTCGTTGACCATCATTGAGCTTTCGATCATGGAAGTGTGGAAGCCGTATTCTCTCTTTCCAGGACAGATAATCCGGATCAAGCGGAATGCAGTGACCGCCCAGCCCCGGGCCCGGATAAAAGGCCTGAAAGCCGTAAGGCTTGGTCTTGGCCGCCTCAACTACCTCCCAGTAATCTATGCCCATCCTGTGGCAGAGGATCGCCATCTCGTTGGCAAGGCCGATGTTGATATTTCTGTAAGTGTTCTCAAGAATCTTTTCCATCTCTGCTACCGCCGGTGAGGAAACCTCGTAGACATCGCCCTCCAGCACGGCTCTGTACATGGCGGCTATCACCTCTCTGGCCTCAGCGCCGATCGCGCCTACGACCTTAGGCGTGTTCTTGGTCTTGAACTGCTTGTTGCCCGGATCGACCCTTTCCGGCGAAAAGCCGAGATAGAAATCTTCTCCGCTCTTGAGGCCGGAGGATTCAAGGATCGGCTTGAGCAGCTCTTCCGTCGTGCCCGGATAAGTAGTGGATTCGAGCACCACCATCGTGCCCTTGGTCAAATACTTGGCGATCGCCTCGGCCGAGGACTTGACATAGCTGATGTCCGGCTGCTGATGCTTGTCCAGCGGGGTCGGCACGCAGATGGCGATAAAGTCAACGTCTTTTACGAAGGAAAAGTCCGTAGTTGCCTTGAGCATACCCTCACTGACGATTTCCTTCAGATCAGCGTCTACGACGTCACCGATGTAGTTGTGTCCTGAATTCACGGCGTCAACCTTAGACTGCTGCACATCAAAACCGATAGTTTTAAAGCCTGCCTTGGCCTTTTCAACTGCCAGCGGCAGACCGACATAGCCGAGTCCGACTACGCCGACAACGATTTCTTTATTTTTGATTTTGTTCAGAAGCTGCTCTTTCATCCTATTCCTCCGAATTAATATATTCTGTGATACGATTAACTATCTTGTTTGCGGCATGGCCGTCTCCAAAGGCATCATTATCTCGCACATGCTGCGTCTTATTTAACTTGCCTAATATATCTTGTGCATCCGGATTTGCCAGTTGATTTCTGTTGTCTACCATCGTTTCCGGCCAGGCGACGTAATCGAACACGGTCACACATTGCTTGCCGGCAAAGAAGGCTTCGCGCTGCAGGCCACCGGAGTCAGTGACGATTTTTTCACAATTATTAATCAAATACACAGACATAAGATAACCGACCGGCTGACAGAGTATGATGTTTTTAAAGTTCTGCTGCATTACAATCCTTTCTGCCCGTTCTCTGTTGCGTGGGTGAACAGGATATACGCACGGATGGTCAAGGCTTTCCATCGCCCTGAGTATCTGTGTCAGAGTTTCGTCATCCTTGGTGTTTTCCTGTCTGTGACAGGTCAGGTAATAGAATTGGTCTGGCAACAATAATGATTCTCCGGCAAAGCTGATAAGCTGTTCCGGCATTTTATCGCCGACCTTTTCGCTGTAATATTTAAAGGCATCGTACATCGGGTCGCCAACGAGATAGGCGTTGTCCGCTATACCTTCTTTTTTGAGGAAATCCATGGCCGAAGCGGTGCAGCACAGCTTCAGCGACGATACGTGGTCTGTCACGATCCTGTTGACTTCCTCCGGGTTAGTCAAGGTACCGAGCCTGTTGCCGGCCTCAACATGCACCACCGGAATCAGCAGCTTTACTGCTGCCAGCGCTGCTGCCATCGTCGAATTGGTATCGCCATATACAAGCAAGGCATCCGGCTTTTCTTTGATCAGCACCTCTTCAAGCTCCGCCAGCATCTTGCCCGTCATCTGTCCGTGCGTGCCACCGGAAATGCCCAGATTATAGTCCGGCTTAGGGATGTCCATTTCTTCAAAGAAAATTTCCGACATGTTGTAGTCATAATGCTGACCTGTATGGACAAGAATCTCTGTATGTTTTTTTCTCAGTTCTCTGGAAACTACCGCCGCTTTGATAAACTGCGGTCTGGCTCCGACTACTGTCACTATTTTCACATTAAACCTCTCTTTGCTACTGTTTCTTTTATTATATCGATTAATTTATTTGTGAGTATTTTAAAATCATACTGCCTAGCAGTCTCCCTTGCATTATAACACATCTTTAAATACAAAAAATCAGGAATATTTGTCATTTCTTCTATTGCTTCAGCTAAACCATTAGCATCGTTTGTACTAGCTATAATTCCAGCTTGATTTTTTTCTATAATATCATATTCCATTCTTATGTTGGCAATAATTGGTCTACCGCTTGCCAAGTATTCAAACAATTTGTTCTGGCTGCCTCCGTATTTAAAAATATCAACAGGTTTATAATTTATACAATTTATACCGTTTTCTATGGTTAATGCTTTAGGAATATCCTGTTTATCTATTTTGCCTATAAGTATGATATTATCTAACCTGTTTTCTTTTATATATTTTTCCATTAACACTTTATCAGGGCCATCTCCAAATATTATTATTTGTATATCTTCTACTTTTTTTTGTTTTAAAATTTTCGCAGCATATACTAAATTCATGACATTATTCGCTGCTCTTAATGATCCCGCATAAATTAAATTCCTTTTTTTCAGTTCTATAGAATACTCAAAATTGCTATTTTTTACATTCAAATCAAACTCATCTAAATCTATTCCATTATTAATATAAAATACTTTTGCTAAATCAATTTCTTTATCCCATTTTTTATCGATTATATATTGCTTGCCGCCTTCCATAGTAAAAATAAGTGCATCAGCTTCCCGATATATCCATTTTTCTAATTTATAAAGTGATTTAATAATAATATTATTGTTAGTAAACTTTGTAAAAGCAACTATAGACTCAGGCCACAGATCTCTAATTTCACAAATGCAAGGAATGTGCATTTTTTTTGCGATCTTTATTCCTGCTACAAGTGTTAATGGATGAACTGAGGATGCAAGAATAATATCTGGAGTTTCGTTTTTTTTATAAGATTTAACAACTTTAAATAATCTAAAATAAAACTCCACCATATTTCTTATACGCTGAGTACCATTTCCTTGATAGTTGGATGTTTTCACAAAAATATATGGCACATTATCCTGTCCTGTATGTTCAATAAAAAGTTTTCCGTTCGTATCGACATTTATGTTGCTATTATGCACTGTACTGGCACAAAAAATTTTTGCATCGTGCCCATTAAATTTTAGATATTTTGCGAAGCTTTGATGTCTTCCTGCTCCATCAAAATACATATCTGTTGCGTAATGATTGAAGATCCAAATATTCATTTCTTTTTTAATTATCGTTTTTCCTTACAACTTTAGCAGGAACGCCGTATGCTATAGAATTCTTATCAATATCTTTTGTCACAACGGCGCCTGCACCAATGATACAATTTTCTCCTACTTCTCTTCCCAGCGTAATAACAACGCCATCATCTAATAAAGTATTTTCTCTAATCTTTACACCTCCAGATAATATCACGCCAGAAGCGATATATACATGATCTTCCACTATATTATCATGATTTACTTGAGAGCCTGTATTAACTACTACATTATTCCCAATAATAGGATTTGGTGTTATTAAACATCCGCATTCAATCAATACAATTTTAGCATTTGGGGATATTATTGCATTAGGGTGTATGATATTTACTGGTTCCCATTTTTTTCCAGTAAACAATTCAAAAACTTCTTTGCGATGTTTCATATCGCCAAAGGCAATAAAAAATTTATTTGTTTTGTATTCTTCTTGTATCCTGTCAGCATCATCGTATCCGCCCTCAATCAGGTATCCTTCAAATGTTTTTCCTTTTTTACCTTCATTACCATCTATAATACAAGCTACTTCGTATTTATTCTGTTCCCGCAAGTTATACAGTACTACACGAGCATGTTGGCCGCTTCCTATTAACACAATTTTCTCTTTCATAACTAATTATTTCCTGTAAAATCCTCCATGGTTTCTGATCCCTCAGAATTTATACCTTCTCTTTTTACGACAGTCAAAACTGTTTTCAATATTATTTTAATATCAAGTATAAAACTTACAGTTCTAGCATAGAAAACATCTTTTTCAAATCTGTCTGTCCATGACAGACAATTTCGTCCACTGACTTGTGCTAATCCGGTAAGCCCAGGCCTTACATCATGCCTATGCTTTTGTTTTTCGTTATATAGCGATAAATATTGTACCATTAAAGGCCTCGGCCCCACTATGCTCATATCGCCCTTAAAAATATTCCAAAGCTCCGGCAGCTCGTCAAGGCTTGTGCTTCTCAGCTTCTTACCAAACGGCGGGAGCCTGTCCTCATCCGGCAGCAGCTCGCCGTTCTCGTCCCGCTCGTCTGTCATAGAACGAAACTTATACATTTCAAATATTTTTTCGTTAAGCCCCGGACGCTCCTGTTTGAATATCACCGGGCTTCCAAGCTTCACTCTGACCAGCAATGCCACAATTGCGATTACAGGACTTAACACTATTAGCGCCAGACCGGATAACACGATGTCAAGCAATCGTTTTATATATTTTTCGTAAAACCCTCGTTTGCGTTTTTCCGTCAATGTAATCTCCTCTAAGGCAGTTGCGGTTATTCAAAGCACCTCTTCACTATCTCTATAATAACATCCTGCTGTTCTTTCGTCATCTTATTATCACTAGGCAGACACAGGCCTCGATTGAAAATGTCCATTCCCACATCGAGCGGTTGTCCGTCGCTGCCTGTCATGCCCCCGGCGATATAGGCATTGGTTTTCGCTCTGCCGCTGCCTTCGCGTGTGATAAAATCATTATTTCTGAAAATCGGTTGTGCGTGCATCGGCTTCCAGATCGGTCTGCCCTCAGCATTATAAGATGTCAGCGTATTTAAGATCTCTGTCGGGCACGATTTACCCTTTTCAGAAATATAAAGTGCTTCAAGGTCGCTGCGCACGTGACGGCACATGCCCTCCGGCTTGATCAGCATGCAGGAAAGCCAGAAATTAGGCTCGGAGTTTTTCGCATCAAATGGATTCATTGAAACAGGTAAATCCTTGAAGCCTTCTTTATATCGCTCATAAATGGCCTTTTTCTGAGCAATATGCTCTTTAAGATGCTGCATCTGTCCTCTTACTACGCCGGCAATAACATTGCTCATACGGTAATTATATCCTACTTCTTCATGCTGATACCACTGAGCGTTTTCACGTGACTGAGTAGACCATTTGCGGACTTTCTCAGCGGCTTCTTTATCATCAGTCAGCAACATTCCGCCTGAAGAGCCTGTTATGATTTTATTTCCGTTAAACGAAATCGCACTGTATGAACCGAATGTGCCGGCCTGCTGGCCGTTATACGTTGCCCCCTGTGCTTCAGCCGCATCTTCGATTAAAACTGCTCCGTGCGCAGCACATATTTCGCGTATTTCATTCAGCTTGGCCGGTGTTCCGTATAAGTGCGCAAGCACGACTACTTTAACATCAGGATGACTTAAAAAAGCTTTTTCCAGCGCCCGCGGATCCATATTCCAAGTTTCGTATTCGGTATCAATAAATACCGGCACACCCTTTTCGTAAACAACCGGATTGACCGTTGCGTTAAACGTCATATCCGTACAGAAAACTTTTTCTCCCGGCTGTACACCAGCCAGCTTTACAGCCATGTGGAGCGCTGATGTACCGGAAGAAAGACCCACGGCGTATTTACATCCGACCTGCTCGCACACCAGCCGTTCTGCCTCATTTATATTTTCTCCCACAGTGGACATCCAGTTGGAATCGAAGGCTTCCTTCATGTATTTCAGTTCTTCACCATGCATTGTCGGCGAAGAAAGATAGATCTTTTTTGCAAAAGGTTTCAGCTCTACCATATTCATCATTTTATTTCTCCAGCTTCTAAAACATTATCCGTAATCACATACGTCCGGCAGATGTCCTCGATCTGCTCCTTGATCGTGTGGCCGTTTTCCTGGCTGGCAGCGATCAGCGCCTCCAGCTTGGCGAGGAAGCTCTCCTCGTCGAACCTGATCGGCTTGCCCACGAAGATCATGTTGTTGTCAGTCCTGGCCAGCCCCTCCTCGTCCATGAGAATCTCCTCGTAGAGCTTCTCGCCCGGACGCAGGCCCGTGATCTCGATCTTGATGTCCTCGCCCGGCCTGAGGCCGTTGAGGCGGATCAGGTTTTCCGCCAGCTCGTAGATCTTGACGGGCTTACCCATGTCAAGCACGAAGATCTCGCCGCCCTTGGCGTACAAGCCGGCTTGGAGTACCAGGGAAACAGCCTCCGGTATGGTCATGAAAAATCTCGTTATATCTTTATGGGTTACCGTCACCGGCCCCCCTTCCTTTATCTGTTTAACGAATAACGGTATCACAGAGCCATTACTTCCAAGGACATTTCCGAATCGTACAGCCACATATCTGGTGCATTGTGATTTTCTGGTATAAGCCTGTACCAGCATTTCGCATATCCTCTTTGTGGCTCCCATAACGTTGGTTGGTCTGACGGCTTTGTCTGTTGAAATTAAGATAAAGTTCTCCACTCCGTATTTGTCAGCCATCTCTACTGCATTAAGCGTGCCCAGACAATTGTTTTTCACCGCTTCGTTAGGCGATTTTTCCATCAGCGGCACGTGTTTGTGCGCCGCCGCGTGGTAGACGACGTCCGGCCGGTACTTGCGGAAAACGAATTCCAGGCGGTCGTAGTCGCGCACGGAACCGATCAGCACCGAGAGGTTTAGATATGGAAAATGCCGTTCCAGCTCCATCTGTATATCGTAAGCGTTGTTTTCGTAAATATCAAAGATGATCAGCTTCTTCGGGCCGTAGCCGGCGATCTGCCGGCAGAGCTCCTGCCCGATGGAGCCGCCTCCGCCCGTGACCAGCACAGTTTTGTTATTAATAAAATCTCCGATTCCGTCTTGATCCACTTTAACCGGTTCTCTGCCAAGCAAATCCTCATATCTTACAGGTCTGACCTCCTTTGCCAAAGACGAGGTTAAGCTTTTAGAAACTGCTGGAAGTATTTTTACCATCTTGCCGGTTTCTTGACACTTCTTAATTATTTCTTTGGTAGCATCGACACCGGCAGAAGGTATTGCGATTATTATTTCGTCTATTTTATATTTGTCTGCATTGGTCTCTATATCATCTCTGCCTCCCACTATAGGAACATCAAGGAGGTATTTATTTTTTTTATTTTTATTATCATCTATGGCGCATACTATTTCCGTACCTGACTTGGCAGCTCTGAATTCTTTAATCAAAATAGCTGCCGCTGAGCCTGCTCCTATGACCATTACCCTATTGGTGATCTTACGATTATTGTGAGGACTTCCTACTGATTTGAGCACTGCCTTTGCAAAACGTGTACATACAAAAAGCACTGTCATAATACCAAAGCTCAGCGGGAAGTAGCTTCGCGGCATGGAAATCTGCATGAACATGTGATAGCACACAAAAAATGCCTCAATTACAATCGATGCTTTAATTATAGAAAAAAGCTCGCCGGATGAAGCATAAGTCCATACTCTGTTGTACAACCTGAAAACAGCCATAACACATATAGTTATGGCAAAATATACGGGCATGCTTTTCATAACGCCCATCAGATACCCTTCCGGTATCGACGAAATATCAAACCTCAGCACTAAGGCACAAAGCGTACTGAATGCTACGCAGCATATATCGAGTACTGCCAGCAGAAAAATCCGGAATTTCTTCCCACTAAAAAAGTCCATTATATTTCCTCAGTTTTTGCACCCCCCCCCCGCAGGATTTTTAATCGGAGGGAAAATATTGCATATTTTTACAATTCTATTGTAATATATCTATCTACAAAATTCAACTGTTTATGACAAAAAACTAGTAGCACATTCTTCCGTATTTATTCACCTTTTAAAGCTTCTTTTCTCTTGTTTTCTTATTATTCTCTTTTTTGCATAAAATATAAGGCAAAATCAATGCTGCAACTTGCCCTGCAACGTCTTTTCTTATTTTTTATTCCTGTTCCTTACGAACCACATTGTCTGCATACAATCTGCTTATCTCCCTTAAATCCCTAAGCTGCTTTCTGGTGCATCCATGTAATATTGACATAATATCATCGCATGTTCTTTTAGCTTCCTCATCCTTATCAGCATCATATACATTTCCTGTAAGAATATAATCTGCAGTCACACCCAGTGCTTGCTTCATTAAAAACAATGTTTTAATAGACATCCCTTTATTACCATATTCCACATCAGCAATAAACTGGGATGAAACATCTACCATCTCAGCAAGTACTTCCCTGGTAAGGCCTTTGGAATCCCTTATTGTTCTTATTCTTCTGCCTATTTCTTTCTGGTTTAGTTCTTTTAAATTCTTATTCATTTTTTCCTCCTTTGTTCGACGAAAACGCTAAGACATAATTGCTTCACTTTTAAACTAATATTTTTATCTCATTAACTGAATAAACTTTCAGTGCAATTCATGTAACTTTCAGACTAAAATGTCGAATTATGTCGAAATTTTGCATAAATTTCCTTTTTTCCCAAAAAATCAAAACTTTCCATACTCATCCAAACGGCATGGAAAGTTTAGATTTCAATATTAAACTATCATAATAGTACAAATATGTCGCTTTTTTACATGAATGCCGAATCAAAATCACGCGGCGGCCGAAACATTGCCTGCTCCTGCATTCCCACTTGTTCCAGAGCTTCCTGAGTCTTGACCGGAATTAGAGGAATCTGTAGGATTTGAAGGTTCCTCAGGATTTGACGGTTCTGTCGGCGTATCCGGTGTTTCCGGCTCTGTCGGCGTATCTGGTGTTCCCGGTTGTTCCGGATCTGATGGCTGGCTTGGAGTATCAGGCGCATCAGGTATCGACGGTTCTGCCGGCGTTTCCTGCTCTGTATCTTCATCAGGAGTTGTCGATGTGTCATTGTCCTCATTCGGTTTTACTTCCGTTTCTTCCTCCGTAAGCTCATTAGACTGCCTTGCAGCTTCTATATTCTGTGCAATAGCAGAACTGATGCTGCTTACAGTTGAAGATATTGCATAATCCTCCTGCTCAAAGAATTCCTGGTGCAATTGAATTACATTATCAGCTAAATTAGACGGGAACACATAAGAAGTTCCGCCTATATAACCGGTGCTGATGTTATAAGGCCATCCTGTAGTATCCACTATATTATACTGAGGCAATCTAATAGCCAGACCCAAAATATCGTTCCTTGAAAGATTGGTTCTTACCTGCGGAGTCATCATCTTTATGATGTCAGTCAAGTCATTAAATGACATATCTTTCATTTTATCCATAACCAAGGAGATAACTGTTTGCATTCTTTCTGTACGCTTGAAATCATCTCCCACGCCTTTTCTTATTCTTCCATATGACACAGCTTGAACTCCTTCAA
>ENA-ORNG01001907-ORNG01001907.1-human-gut-metagenome-genome-assembly--contig:-NODE-1907-length-13711-cov-5.464777_pt1 | contig 13711 bp, 9 predicted proteins | sample MGYA00242113_ERZ509018 | MGnify/ENA primary metagenome ERZ509018 (study PRJEB26280, sample SAMEA2338711) | human gut metagenome | biome: human gut; feature: human-associated habitat; material: faeces... | reverse complement strand
GCCACGCCGAAGATGCCCAGCAGGGCGCTGATGCAGATCTGCACCACCTGGAAGGTGCCGGTCACATCCACAAACAGCATCTGGGGACTGAAGGCGAAGATATACGGCACGATGAAGGCCGCAATGGCCAGCTTTGTGGCGTTGAACCCCGTCTTCATGGGGTCCGCCTTGGCGATGGCGCTGCCGGCATAGGCCGCCAGGGCCACCGGCGGCGTGATGTCCGCCACGATGCCGAAGTAGAACACAAAGAAGTGGGCCGCCATCTTGGTGACGCCGATGGAGGGGTCCATCAGGATGGGGGCGCAGGTGGCCGCCATGATGCAGTAGTTGGCGGTGGTGGGCACGCCCATGCCCAGCACGATGCAGCAGAGCATGGTCAGCACCAGGGCGATGATCATGTGGCCGCCGGAGAGGCTGACGATGGTGCTCAGCAGCTTGGAGGCCAGGCCCGTCACCGTGATGCAGCCGGAGATGATGCCGGCCACGCCGCAGGCCACCGCCACGGTGATGGAGCCCTTGGCGCCGCCCTCCAGGGCGTCCACGATCTTGCCGAAGGTGAGGAAGTCCGACCGGTCGCCGCTCTTGCCGGCGATCTCCACCACGTTGTTGATCAGGCCCACCGCCACGGCCGCCACGATGGCGATGGCGGCGGAGAAGGCCATGGTGTACATGTTGGTGGAGACCATCACCACCAGCAGCACCAGGGGCGCCAGCAGGTAGATCTTGGGCAGCAGCTGGCGGATGCGGGGCAGCTGGTCCCGGGGGATGCCCTTCAGGCCCAGCTTCTTGGCCTCCAGATGGACGGCGATGTAGATGCCGGTGAAGTACAGCACCGCCGGCAGGATGGCCCGCATGGCGATGGTGCCGTAGGGCTCGCCGGTGAACTCCGCCATCAGGAAGGCGGCGGCGCCCATGATGGGCGGCATGATCTGGCCGCCGGTGGAGGCTGCGGCCTCGACTGCGCCGGCGAATTCGGCGCGGTAGCCGGTCTTTTTCATCAGGGGTATCGTGATGGAGCCGGAGCCGACGGTGTTGGCGACCGAGCTGCCGGACACCATGCCCTCCAGCGCGCTTGCCACGACCGCGACCTTGGCCGGGCCGCCGGAGGCGGAGCCCGCCACGGAGTTGGCCAGGTCTATGAAGAAGTTCGCTATGCCCGTGCGCTCAAGGAAGGCGCCGAAGATTATGAACACCACGATGAACTTGGCGCAGACGTTGACAGGCGTGGAGAGGATGCCCTGCGTGGAGTAGAAGAGGCTGTGGATGACGGCGTTGAGGCTCTGGCCGCTCGCAAAGGTGTATATGAGCAGCGCGCCCGCCACGAAGAGTATGGGCAGGCCCACGCAGCGGCGGCAGAGCTCCGCGAGCACGAGCACACCGACTATGCCGATGATGTTGTAGGTCATCGTCATGCGGATGGGGCTCGTGAGCACGCGGCTCAGGTCGTTGTAGGAGAAGCTGTAGTAGAAGAACGCCGCCGCGCCCAGGATCATGAGCACGATGTCGTACCACGGCAGGGAGTTGACCTTGACGTGCTTCTTGCTGGCCGGGTAGGTCAGGAAGCCGAGGATCATGATGCAGCCCATGAAGGCGGTGAGGCGTATCTCGATGGCGGCCCTGGTGGTAAGCGTGGAGTAGATGCAGTAGGCCGAGAAGAGCGCCATGAGGATATCGACGATGAGCTTGGGAGTGCCCTGCCAGATGCGCGTGTTCGACTCGCGGTCGTACTTGCGCATGATGGCCTCGACGTCCTCCATCGTGCCCACGTCGGCGGACTGGTCCTCCTCCGGCTCGAAGGACGCCCCGTCAAAGCCCTTGACGTGCGGATGCTCGTAGTGCGGCTGCTCGCTGACGTCGGAGTCGACTATCCGGCTGTCGAACAGGCCGTCTGTTTTCTTTTTCTTCTCAGACATTGTATACCTCCCTTGCGAAAGCCGCGGCGCCCTGGCTGGGCGCCGCGGACTGACGCGAGTTCAAAAGTGCGAGCTCAGGCCGTCGGAACGGTGAAGCCCTGCTCCTCGAAGTAGCGGGCGGCGCCCTCGTTGTAGGGGACGTCCGTGACGGAGGCGCCGAACTCACGGCTCAGCTCGGCAGCCTTGGCGTGGCTGATCTTGTCCGCGTTCTGGAAGAGCGTGTAGACGATGGTGTAGGCCACGTCGGGGTCGAGGTCCGCGCGGCCGATCAGCACGGCGCTGATGGCGACGGTGGTGCAGTCCTCAGCGGTGCCGTAGACGTCGGCGCCGATGGTGTAGGCGCTGTAGTAGGGGCTGACCTCGATGAGCTTGTCGATGTGCTCCTGGTCGAGGCTGACGAGGTGGACCTCCTGGGTGGTGGCCAGCTGCACGATGCTGGTGGTGGGGGCGCCGGCGACGATGAAGGCGGCGTCGATGCGGCCGTCCTGCAGGCTCTCGACGCTGTCGTCGAAGTTCTGGTAGACGGGGCTGATGTCGTCCTCGGTGAGGTCATAGGCGCCGAGCACGTCGATGGCGTTGAAGTACACGCCGGAGCCGACGGCGCCGATGGAGACGGTCTTGCCGGCCAGGTCGCCGACGGTCTTTATCTCGGGGTCGAGGGTGACGATCTGCACCTGCTCCATGTAGAGGGCCGCGAGGGTGGTGAAGCCGGTCACGGGCTCGGTGAAGAGGTTGGTGCCGCTGTAGGCGTAGCTCATGACGTCGGACTGCACGAAGCCGAGGTCATACTCGCCCGCGTCAACCATCTCGATGTTGGCCTGAGAGCCGGCGGTGGTGACGGCGGTGATGGTCACTCCGGTGTTGTTGGAGATGTAGGTGCCGAAGGCGCCGCCGAAGCCGTAGTAGGTGCCGGTGGAGCTGCCGGTGCCGAAGTCGAGGTTGGCGGAGACCTCCAGGTCGGGCACGTCCGCCGGGGCGACGGGCGCGGCGCTCTCCGTCGGGGCTGCACTCTCGGTCGCGGGGGCGGCCTCTCCGCAGGCGGCGAGCGCAAATACCAGTGCCAGGCACAGTACCAGCGCGGCTATTCTCTTTTTCATTTGTGTTCCTCCCTTTGACAAATAAATTGCATTTTGCAAAGTGCCAAATTTCAAGACAAACTAAGTATACGCTATTGCCCGGCACATTTCAAGCCTTAAAATGAATTTGCTGGGAGTCAAGTTGCAAAATATTTCGCACGCTAATTCACGACGTCGTGTTTTGTATCCTCGAATAGCGCTCCCGGACCCAGTCGGAGACGCACTGGGCGAAGCGCGCGGTGGCCGGGCCGGCCCTGTCCGCGTCCGGGAGACAGAGCCCGATGGTCCGGCTCGCGGGCGGGGTCAGCTCCATGATACGCACGTTGTCGCTGCGGCCCGAGAGCAGCAGCTCCGGCATGATGCTCACGCCCAGACCCTGCTCGACCATCGCAATTATTGCGTAGTCGTCCTTTGTCGTATACCGTATATTGGGTTTTACGCCCGCGGCTTCAAGCGCTCGGCGCGCGTCGTGGTCGCTCGTCTCCAGGAGGCTTATGAAGGGCTCGTTTTCGACTTCCTTTATAGGGAAGCGCGGCAGGGAGGCCAGCCGGTGTTCCATCGGTACGACGGCCAGCAGCCTGTCCTCCAGCAGCGCCGTGATCCGCCCCTTCAGCCGCGTCGGCAGCGCGATGAAGCCCAGATCCACGCTCCCCTCTGACAGCCACTGCTCCACGTCGTGGTAGTCCCCGTTCATGAGCTTCAGCTCCACCTTCGGATACTCGGACTGGAAACGCTTTATCATCCCCGGCAGCCAGTGGACGGCGACGCTGGTGAAGGTGCCTATCCTCACCGTGCCGCAGTCTAGGCCGCGGATGGCGGCCGCCGTCTGCTCCAGCTGCTCGCGTGAGTTCAGCATGCCGCGGATGGCGGGCAGCACGCGCTCGCCATCCGCCGTCGCCCGCGCCCCGCCGCGGCCCCTTTTTAATAAGGAGAAGCCCAGCTCCTCCTCCAACGCCCCTATCATGTGCGAGACCGCAGACTGCGTCACCCCCAGCTCCGCCGCCGCGCGCGTCAGACTCCCCAGCTCCGCCGCCTTCAAAAAGGCCTCATATTTGTTCACAGGCATATTACATGAATTCCTTTCATGCAAAGATGAAGCAAATCAATAAATTTGATGCAAGCCCGCAAAAAAGCTCTCCGGAGCCACAAAAACGGGGGCCCGCCTCTTGCCACTTGCCGCGGCTAAGATTATAATTCAAAAGCATCCATTTGTAAAGGTAATGGAATGTATAAAAATTTTTCATGTGTGGGGTAGACGGAATGAACGTAACAGAGCTTGTGGTATTTATCATCTACTTTGTGTTCATGGTGGGGATAGGCATCTATTTCTTCGCCAAGAGCAAGGGCGACAACGAGAAGGACTACTTCCTGGGCGGGCGTCAGATGGGGCCGTGGGTATCGGCGCTGTCGGCGGGCGCCTCGGACATGAGCGCCTGGGTACTTATGGGCCTGCCGGCGTCGGTGTACGCGCTGGGCATGGGCCAGATCTGGATCGCGGTGGGTCTTGCGATAGGCTACGCGCTCTCGTGGATATTTGAAGCGCCGAGGCTGAGGAAGTTCTCGATAGCGGCGAAGGACTCGATCACGATACCGCAGTACCTGACGAACCGCTTCCTGTCGAAGAGCAAGTTTTTGCAGATAATCTGCGCGGTCATCTTCCTCGTGGCCTACACGATATATGCTGCCTCAAGCATCAAGGCCTGCGGCACGCTGTTCAGCACGGTCATAGGCATAGACGCTACGGTGGCGATGTACATAGCTGCGTTCATAATCATCGCCTACACCTTCCTGGGCGGCTTCAACGCGGTGTGCTGGACGGACTTTTTCCAGGGCCTGCTGATGCTGGCGGCGCTGCTCATTGCGCCCATCTTTGCCCTGGCGCTGGTGAAAAACGGCGGCGCGGTTGCCGGGGCGGCCCCGGTGGTAGAGGGGTACTGGGACGCCTTCACGAGCTGGAGCGACATCATCTCCGGCCTGGGCTGGGGCCTCGGCTACTTCGGCATGCCGCACATTATAATAAGGTTCATGTCCATACGCTCCAACAAGGACCTGCGCAAGTCGAGCGTTATAGGCATCAGCTGGACCTTCATCATCCTCATCTTCTCGGTGGGCTCGGGCCTTATCGGGCGGATGTTCCTGGGCGAGATCGAGGACTCGTCGGTGGTGTTCATCACGATGGTGCGCACGATCTTCCCGGCGCTGGTGAGCGGCATACTGCTCTCGGCCATCCTTGCGGCGGCGATGAGCCCCTGCGACTCCCAGCTGCTGGCCTCGGCCTCGGCTTTTGCCAGCGACGTGTATAAGCCGGTGTTCCGCAAGAACGCGAGTGACAAGGAGATGCTCTGGGCGGGGCGCATAGTGGTGGTCATCATTTCGGTCATCGCTCTGCTCATTGCGGCGAACCCGAACAGCGGCACGATAATGGGCCTTGTGGAGAACGCCTGGGGCGTGTTCGGCGCGGCCTTTGGCCCGGTCATTCTGCTGTCGCTGTTCTGGCGGCGCTTCACCTTCGGCGGCGCGGTGGCGGGCATCGTGGTCGGCGCGCTGGTGGACGTCCTGTGGCTGGTCTTCCTGAAGGGTACGGGCGTGTACGAGATAATCCCGGGCTTCTTTGCGGGTCTGCTCGCCGCAGTCATAGCCACCTCCGCGGGCAAGGCCCCGAGCAAGGAGGTCGAAGCCCTCTACGACACCGCCGTAGCCATGAAAGACTAAGGATAAAAGCTTAAAAGTTTTTTGCCCCGCTTTTTTGTAAAAAAGCGGGGCAAAAAACTTTAAACGCGCTGCGCGCGGGCTGCTTTCGAGAAGAAGCGGAAGGTCATGGGCCAGATGGCGGCGGCAAAGAGGACGACGAGGAAATACCGCGCGGCGTCCGCCACGCCGCCTTCGCCGAGGAGAGCGTAGAGCGGGGCCTTCAGCACGACGCGGATGCCTACCACTATCGCCAGGCCCAGCACCAGCTTCAAAACCTGGCCCCACAGAGGCGCGCGCGTATCGAAGCGGATGTACCGCCGGTCCAGCCAGTAGGACAGCAGCAGCGCCGCCGAGGCGCCCAGCAGCTTGTAGCCGTTCTCTGTGCCGGAGGCCAGGTTCGCCGCATCTATGTCCGACGGGAAGGGCCAGAGCTCCACGTAGCACAGATACGCCAGCGTCAGCGCTATCATTCCGCCTATGATGCCGTACATCCGCCCCGGGTGCGCCTCAATGTCCCGGAACACCGGATACAGCGCCAGCATCAGCACAAGCCCCAGCACAAAGGCCACGCCCACGTCCAGCGGCGTGTGTACGCCCAGATACATCCGCGAAAAGCCGATGAGAACGACAATGGCAAAGCACAGCGCCCGCCAGCCGCCTTTCGTCCACATGCCGAGACAGCCGAAGGAGGAAAAGGCGTTCTGCGTGTGCCCGCTGGGGAAGGAGTAACCCGTCGCGCCGGCCCGGGCGGATTCCACGATGCTGAAGTCCGGGTCGAGCACCCAGGGCCGAGGTATGCGGAAGCAGAGCTTCAAAAACTGGTTCGCAATGGTGCCGACAAAGCCCGTCGTCAGTATGTAGTAGCCCAGGCCCTTGCTCACGCACCAGTAGACGGCTATGGCCACCGCCATGTACAGGGTCTCGCCGCCCAGCTCGGTTATGAGGCTGAAGAGCCGGTCGAGAAAGGGGCAGCGTATGCCCTCAAGCAGATAGAGAAAACTCATGAAAACCTCCAAACTCAGCCCGCCAGCCCCTCGATGAGGAGCTTTATCCCTATGGCGCAGAGCACCACGCCGCCGGCGATGCCGGCGGTCTTACATGATATGCCCGGTATCTTCCCGCCGACCATGCCGCCCGCAAAGCAGAGCACAAAGGTGGTGCAGCCTATGAGCAGGCAGGACGGAAGCAGCGACACCTCCGGCATGAAGGCAAAGGATACGCCCACCGCCAGCGCGTCCAGGCTCGTCGCTATCGCCATCATGAGCAGCTGCGTATGCCGCAGCTGCGTACATACCGCGGCCTCCCCGCCCCTTATCGCCTCCACCAGCATCTTTATGCCCACAAAGGCCAGCAGGAAAAAGCTGATGTATGGCGCGTAGTCGCTCACGAAGGAGCTCACCGTGCTGCCCAGCAGGTAGCCGATGAGCGGCATCAGAAACTGAAAGCCGCCGAAATATATGCCCAGCAGGGCCGCGTGCTTCGGGCCGAAGCCCTTCACCGTCAGGCCGCTAGTCACCGAAACGGCAAAGGCGTCCATTGACAGGCCGACGCCTATGAGTAAAATAGAAAGCATAAGCACACTCCGGGTGGTGAGATTTTGGACTTGGAAAAGTATATGCGCGCCGCGCTCGAGCTTGCCCGCGAGGCGGCGGAAATGGGCGAGGTGCCCGTCGGCTGCGTCGTCTTTGACGAGGCGGGCGAGATAATAGGCCGGGGCCGGAACCGCTGCGAGGAGCTGCCCGACGCCTGCGCCCACGCCGAGACTGAGGCCATACGCACCGCCTGCGCCGCCCGCGGCAGCTGGAACCTCTCCGGCTGCGGCCTGGCCGTCACTCTGGAGCCCTGTCCCATGTGCGCCGGGGCCATAATAAACGCCCGGCTCTCCACCGTCGTCTACGGCGCGCGCGAGGCGCGCTCCGGCTCCGTCGGCAGCGTCATAAACCTCTTCGAGGAAAACTACGGCCACAGGCCCAGGGTTTACGGGGGCGTGCTGCGCGAGGAATGTGCCGCCGTGCTCTCGGAGTTTTTCAGGCACCTCAGATAAATCGCCACCCGGCTCCGGAGCCGGGTGGCATCTTTATTATTCCTTTACACTGCCGTCGGCATTGAAAAGCGGCAGAGGGGCCAGGGTGATGATGTCGTCCCTGTCCTTGGCGTCGCCCTCCGCGAGGACCGCCATCTTGCCTGCAATTATGCCGCCCGCGCGCTTCACGAGCTCCTCCATCGCGTGCAGGCTCTCTCCCGTGGAGATGACGTCGTCCACGATGAGGACCTTCTTGCCCTTTATCATCTCCGCGTCCGCCGTGTCGATGACCAGCTTCTGTATGTGCATCGTCGTGATGGAGCGCACCTCGACCTCAAAAACGCCCGTCATATAGGCCTTCGCGCCCTTGCGGGCCAGGAAATACTTCTCCGCGCCCGACTGGCGCGCCATCTCATAAAGCAGGGGAATGGCCTTGGCTTCGGGGGCGATGAGGTAATCGTACTCCGGCGCGCGCTTCAAAAGCTCCGCCGCGCAGTGGACCGTGAGCTCGACATCCCCGAACATGACGAAGGCGCCTATGTACAGCTCGTCCGTAACGCGGCAGAGCGGCAGCTCTCGCTTAAGGCCGGCGATGTCCATCTCGTAAGTCATTTGTATTCCTCCCAAAGAAAGTGTGTTCTCAGGCCGCGAAGCGGCATATCCTTTTTATAAACACACTAATTATACAGGAATACCCGGCAAAATCAAGGGCTAAATGCTTTCTAAAGCCGCATGATTCAATGATTTTGCGGGCTAAAGCAGCAAAAATTGATAAAAACTCGGCACATAGTCAAAATGCACAAAAATTTGACAGAAAAAAAGAAAATAATGGCGATAATATGAGTAAATTGAATAAAGAAATTTGATAGGCGAATTAAGGACTTGTAAACGGCGCTTTTTTGGTGTAAATTATAAACACGGAGGCGCAGGGATACGTCTCCGCGGATTGGGAGAGCCGGCGCGCGGATATCACGCCGGCTAATTTAAAATTTGGGAGGGAAAATCAATGTCTGAACATTCTCAGCACATGGAACACGATCGTGGTTCATGGGGCTCCAACTTTGGTTTCCTGATGGCGGCCGTCGGCTCGGCGGTCGGCCTGGGCAACATTTGGGGCTTCCCGTACAAAATGGGTAGTAACGGCGGCTTCGCGTTCCTGGTTATCTACCTGCTCCTGGTCATCTTCGTCGGCGTGGTCGTCATGCTCGGCGAGTTGTCCATCGGCCGCAAGACCGGCCTCGGCGCCGTCGGCGCTTATGCGAAGCTCGGCAAGAAGTACAAGTGGATAGGCCTGCTGGGCGTACTTGCGGCGTTCTGTCTGCTGGCGTTCTACAACGTCCTCGGCGGACTCGTCATGCGCTACATGTTCGGCTTCATACTGCAGATACTCGATGTGGACGGCTTCGCCGGACAGAGCGGCAACTTCTTCGGATACATACTCCACGACTACAGCGGCATGGTCTTCTTCCACGTGCTGTTCATAGTCTGCAACGTCGTTATCGTCATGGGCGGCATACAGGGCGGCATCGAGAAGTTCTGCACGGTGGCAATGCCCGCGCTGTTCTTCATGCTCCTGTTCGTCATCATCTACGTTGCGTTCCAGCCGGGCGCGGGCGAGGGCTACGCTTTCATGCTCACCCCGAACTTAAAGCCCATCTCCACCTTCTCCGGCTTCTTAAATGTCCTAAAGACAGCGGCAGGACAGATGTTCTTCTCACTGTCGCTTGGCATGGGCGCCATAATCTCCTACGGCTCCTACCTGGATAAGAAGGAGAACCTGCAGAAGAACGCGCTCATAATCCCGGCCTGCGATACTCTGATAGCCGTCATGGCTGCCTGCGCGATACTCCCCGCCTGCGCGGCCTTCGGCATGGAGTACAGCCAGGGTCCCGGCCTGCTGTTCAACACCATGCAGAACGTCTTCCTGAGCATGGGCAGCTTCGGCAGCTTCGTCGGCTTCATCTTCTACTTCCTCGTGTTCATCGCGGCGGTCACCTCGTCCATCTCCCTGTTCGAGGCCGTCGTCACCTGGCGCATCGACGCCAACCGCGAGAAGGGCAAGACCTCCAACCGCACCAAGATCATGTGCGTTGCGGCCGTCCTCTCTCTCATCGTCGGCCTGCCCGTCGCGCTCGACGCCATAGGCGGCGGCGTGACCGGTGTAGCAGGTGCGGTTCCCGCTCCGTACACCTTCTTCGGCATGAGCATCGACCAGCTGATGGCGGGCGAGATCCCGATGTTCATCGACAGCTGGCTCGACTTCTTCGACGTCATCTCCGAGGGCATACTGATGCCGCTCGGCGCGCTGGTGATGGCCTTGCTCATAGGCTGGAAGTGGAAGACGAAAGACCTGATCGTGCCGGAGTGCGAGGCCAGCGGCCACAAGTTCTGGGGCTACGGCTTCTTCAACTTCTGCTTCAAGTTCGTCACCCCCATCGGCATGGTCATCGTCCTCATCGGCCAGATCATGGACTTCTTCCTGTAAGGAAAAAGCAAATAGACACTCTAAAGCACCCGCCGCACGGCGGGTGCTTTTTTGTGTGCCGACTCTTCGGAAGGCTGTGCCGCGGGCACCGCCGGCTTGGAATAGGAGGCAGGGAGAGTTGGGCACAGCGTATGAGCTCGCAGGGAAGGGGCGGCACAGCGTCGCCTGAGTATAAGGAAAGCGCCCGGCTGGTCAGGCCGGGCGCTCCCTGTCAAAAAGAGAGAGGAGTGAAAATGAAGAATTGGTAATATAGGATGTGGGCTTTTTATTTAAACTCCGCTTAGGGAGGTCGTCGGCATCAGCCGAAGTAGAAGCCGCCGTCCTGCCAGCCGCCGGAGGGATTCACGGGCTGCTGATAGGCGCCCTGGCTGCCGGAGTCCGTGTTCTCGGCGGGCTTGGCGTCGAAGGTGATGGAGAGGGTCAGGTACTCGCCGGAGCGCCAGACCACGATGTCCACCGTCTCTCCCGCGCTGTGGAAGAGCAGCTCCTGCCTGAGCTCGTCGCTGCTGCCGATGTCGTAGCCGTCCAGCTGGGTGATGATGTCGCCGACCTTGATGCCGGCCTTCTCGGCCGCGCTGCCCTCGGTGACGGTGCGGACGTAGGCGCCCTCGGGGAAGCCGTAGTACTGGGCGGCCATGCTGTCCACGTCGGCGGGGGTGATGCCGAGGTAGGCGTCGCCGGTCTCGGCGTCGAGGCTGCGCTCGCCGGAGATGACGTCGTTGGCGATCCTGACGGCGTCGTCTATCGGGATGGCGAAGCCAAGGCCCTCGGTGCCGTCCTCTCTGGACTTGGCGGTGACCACGCCGACCACCTGGCCATAGACGTTGTACACGGGGCCGCCGGAGTTGCCCTGGTTCACGGCCGCGTCAAACTGGAACATGGTCATGGTGCCTTCCTCGGTGGTGATGAGCCTGTCGGTGGCGGAGACCATGCCGCTCGTCATGGAGTAGTTCAGCTCGCCCAGGGGGTTGCCCACGGCGTAGACCGTGTCGCCCACAAAGAGGCTGTCGCTGGTGCCGAGCTCCGCGGCATTCAGGCCCTCGGCCTCTATCTTCAGGACCGCGATGTCGTTGTTGCGGTCAAAGCCCTTGACCTCGGCGGTGTAGCTGTCGCCGTTGTAGAACATGACCTTGATCTCATAACCGCCGGAGTAGGCGTCCTCGATGACGTGGTAGTTGGTGAGGATGTAGCCGTCCTCGCTGATGACGAAGCCGGAGCCCGAGACGGAGGCGGAGGCGGTCATGCCGAAGATGTTTGTGGCGGTGATGTCGGACTGGATGCCGACGACCTGTTTGCAGGCGAGGTTATAATAGATGTCCCTCGCGCTCATCTCCTCGCCGGTGGCGGCGGCGGTGGTGCCGGAGGCGGCGGGACTGGTTTGGGTCAGAGGCTCGGTGGAAGGCTCGTCGCTGACGACGGCCTCGTCGGGCCGGTTGGCGTTGGCGATGAGGCCGCCGGAGACTCCGCCCAGCAGCGCGCAGACGAGGCAGAGGGCGATGACGCCCGCGGCGCCTATGCCGCGCTTGTGGGGCTTCTTTTCCGGCTCGGGCGGTTTGGGGCCGCGCCCGCCGGGGACGTAGTATCCGTCGAAAGAGGCCTCGCCCTGGGGGGTGTAGCTTGCGTCGCGATAGCAGGCCTCACGCTCGGCGTCGGGTTTCACGATGCGGTAGCTGCCGTCTTCCGCGGGACGCTCGCTGCCGGTCTCGGGGGTGTTGGTGCTGTTGTTGTTCTCATCATATGGGTACATGGCTCATTGCCTCCATGAATTTTGTTTACGTGCGTTATATTAACGGCCAGTTGTGACATGGTTATGAACAAACATCGAAAAAAATTTGAAGTTTCCGAAAGGTATTTGTGAACGCGAAAGGAGCGCCGGGAAAGCGGCGCTCCTTTTAATAGATAAAGGTATTCAGCTGATGAGATATTCGTTCCCCAGCTCCTCGGGGGTGTGGAGCCCGGCGCCGTGTTCGAGCAGCCAGGCGTTCGTGCGCTCGGAGTACACTGTGGCGTAGGTGTAGAAGGTTTCGCAGCTCTTGCCCTCCGTGGGAGAGAAATGGCTGAGCTCCAGGGAGATGCAGCAGTCGTAGGCCTCGCTGACCTCGCCGCCCGTGAACCAGATAAGGCCTATCTTCGCCTCGCGCATGTCGGGCAGGATGCACTCGCGGTAGAGCTCCAGTGCCTCCTCGGCTGTGAGTTCCAGGCTCTCCACACTTGTCACGTCCCCGTCCGGGACGGCCCAGCTGATGCTGGCGTAGGCGATGTTCCGCACGCTGGGCTCCACATCCGGGAGCTTGCGGCTGAGCAGGCCCTCGGGCAGGTTGGCGATGGTTTCGAGCAGCTCTATGTCCTCCGCGGACACCGCAGCGGCGGCCTTGTAGCGGCGGAGCAGGCGGCTGCCGTCGGCCAGCGTGTAGGTGAAGTTCACTGTCTCCCAGGTGTCGGGGAGGGGGAGGCCCGCCATTTGCGCGGCTTCGTAGAGCTCCTTTTCGTCCACGAGCCTCTGGTGCAGCTCAAGGGCGAGCTCGACATTCTCCGGCTCGCGCAGGACCATCTGGCCGCCGCTAGTGTAGGTGCTCACGCCGACGGAGCGGACCTCGTCCGCCGCCGGCACGCGCCTTTCAAAGCCAGTGGCGTCGAGCTCCACCACAAAGAGCAGGCAGGTCAGCAGCGCCCAGAGGACGCCGAGGCCCAGCCAGGCCCGGCCCATTTTGAAGACACGGAAGCTCTTGCGCATGAGCATCTCCGCCGCGGACCAGCCAATGAAGCCGCCCAGCAGCATGAGCGCGGAAAACACCGCCGCGCCGAGCGCGCCCATGCGGTCGAGCCGCAGGTTGAGGCCCCAGGAGAGGAAGCAGGCCAGCACCAGCGCGCCGCCCGCGGCGAGGATGTAGCGGAACACGGGACGCAGCACGTTCACGGCCACGACCTCGCCCGCCGACTCCAGCCTGCGGCGCCTGTAGAGCGCCTGGGCGGGCCAGAGCAGCAAGAGTCCCGCCGCCGCATAGCCCAGCAGATAGCCCCAACCGCTCAGACGGTAGCCCGCGACCCTGTATACGCCGTCCTGAAGCACGCTGCCCACGCCCTCCGTGCGCAGATAGCGGCTTATGCCCATGATGGGAGAGAAAAGGCAGAGTACGCCGCCGGTGTTCCCGGCGTAGCCGTAGGCAAAGTCGCTGAGCGCGGCTATGATGAGCTCATCCAGCAGCGCGCTGGCGACGCAGACGGAGAAAAACAGGATAGGCAGGGCGATGATGCTGCCCGTCAGCTGTGCGCAGAGGGCGGCGATGCCGAAATAGCACAGGCTCACCAGGCAGAGCGAGGCCGCCATGCCCGCCGCCGCGGGGAGGACGGCCCTGAACTGGCCGGCGCCCGCCAAAAGGCAGGCCAGGCCCGCCAGGATGTTCAAAGCCAGGATGGGCAGCAGCCCGGCCAGAGTGACGGAGTTGAAGATGGCCCCGCGCTTTATGGGCAGGGCGCCATAGGCCGCCGCGGAGCGCGCGAAATAGAGGTGGCTGTACACCGC
>ENA-ORNG01001906-ORNG01001906.1-human-gut-metagenome-genome-assembly--contig:-NODE-1906-length-13717-cov-3.944152_pt1 | contig 13717 bp, 16 predicted proteins | sample MGYA00242113_ERZ509018 | MGnify/ENA primary metagenome ERZ509018 (study PRJEB26280, sample SAMEA2338711) | human gut metagenome | biome: human gut; feature: human-associated habitat; material: faeces... | reverse complement strand
TCTACGCAAGTCTCGCCGCCGATATCCGAACACGGCTGGACGAACTGAAAAAGGAACGTGACCTTTTGGAAACGGAACAGGGCGCCACATCCGCCATGCGGAAGAATTTCGATTTTTTCCTCCGGTGCCTGAAGGAGCTGCCGGAAGAAAATGATGCAGGGATGAAGATGAATGTAAACGGACTGGATGTGGAAGGCAGCATCTTCCGGGATATGGAGGGAAAGGCAAAGCCCGGTATCCGGAGCGGAGTAAAGAGTGGGCACATCCGTGTTACGGAAGAAAAAATCTCAGCCCTGCCGGATTACCTTAGGTTTGAAAAGGGCATGTATATCGCCTTTATCAAGAGTGGTGAAGTGGACGGGGACACTGTTGTGTACACGACGAACTTTGGAGTAAAGATTCCAAGCGTTGGGAACAGCCGGAACCTAAGCAGCTTCCTGGGATTTCGGCGTGCAAATCCGGATGGGACCATCGAACTGCTCGATGAGAAATGGAAGGTGCGGGGAAAGGAAGTGTGTTACAGCCGCAGGAAGATTGGAGAGAAAGGGGAAAATAAGAAATGATTCTCATATGAACCCCGCATGGATCTCACATGATCCTGGAGAACAACTGGAGGAAATAAAGCGCCCCACCGGGCAGGAACATCGCTTTGTATGAAGTGACAGATGGATGTGCCAGCCTGGTGGGGCTTATTTTGTTTTTTACCGGGAAGAAGCCATATAGGAAAATACCGCCAGCCCCCAGTTCTCCAAAATAAAGTACTTACAGAAAACGATTTGCTGACGGTATTACGGATTTTCAAGATGATTGCCCTGTGCTGAATCATTGATAAAACGGACGACATCATTGGGAGTGCAGTTCAAGATCCGACACAAACTTTCCAGTGTGGCCAGAGTGATGTTTTTATTCTTTCGCAGGCTGTCCAAAGTCTTATTATCGATCCCATTTTTAATCAATTGATACTGTGTGATGTTTTTCTTTTTCATGGTAACCCACAAAGGGCTAAAGTCAATCATTCCGGTCACCTCCCGTTTGGCATATGGCATGGAATCCCACATACATTGCTGCGGAAATCTGTACCTATCCATATTCTTTGCCCTTGGGTTTCATTATAGGGTGCCCGGAAACGAAAGAATATTGTGGAGATATTCACTATATGGTATAGTTAATGACAAAAGAACAAGCATATCAAATGATGAATTCGGGATAACAAATATGAAATGCGGAGATGGCCAATGGATATGGTCGAAGAAGAAAGGGGACAATATAGGAGGGCTTATCATGCTGATTGTGAAAAAGTACCATACAGAAGCAGTCAAGGAATGGGAGCAGATTAAGCAGGAGGAGGAAAAACGCAGAGCTGGATTAACAGAGAAGGAAAGAATCGCAGAGCGAGAACAGCGGCACCGTGAAGCTGACGCGATTATCCAAAGAGTGGAAGAAACAGATAAGAACACTTTTTGCATGATCAGCCAAGAACGGATCAAACAGTTTCTGCAGGTTTCTACAAATGCCGTTCACATGGCAGAGATGTTGACGCTGGATATTACAGTACAGACAGACGGTACGCTTGGCAGGATACAGTTATCTACAGATTATTTCCTGGTAAATGAAATGTGCCCTAAAGAAGCAAGGATCATTTTGACTGATCTGATAAAGAATGCAGATGATGTATGGATGCGGCCGGAGAAGGAACATATTGTCATAGAGTTTGTATTTGATCTTTTGATGAGAGTCCCAAAAGAGTGAGATGCGACCTGCATCGACCTGTCTCTATTGGATATTCACAAAAAAACGATGAAGTATTTATTGATTTCGTAGAAAAAGAAAGCAGCGTTTGCTATGTGCAAAATCTTCGTATATCCTCTGGTGCTATAGAAACATAAAGTGCTGGGAGGATGGATACAACATGGATAGAGAAGAAATAAGGAAAACGGTGGAACTTTTAAGAAAGATTGATGTGGAAGAATATGGATTGGAATTTCACGAGGTGGTTGCTGCCGGCGCGGTGAAAGCTTATCTGTGTGGCCTTCCGAGACAGGAGGCTCTTGGGAAGCTGCGTGCTATAATGAAAGGGACGGTACTGAAAATACCGGCATTGGATGAAAAGCCGGAACTTCTTCAGACAACGGTAAAGGGCATAGAACTTATTAAGTTGATCGATACCGCTGTTGCTGCTCAGATAGATACGATTAAAAAGCAGACAGCGAAAGAAAGACCAAATATCCGGGAAATCGCTATCTCTTCACTGTGTGCCATTGAGGGAAAACATATCCTGGAAAATGTTTCTCCGGAGTTTCTCCGTTTATTGATGGATTGTTATGGGGAATTGAGAAACAAAGATTAGCCATGTATAGAAGTGCATGTTCTGACAGAATTCTACAGATTAAAGAAATTGATGAATGGGAAGCATTTGCCCAGATGGTTGCCGTCCGGCTTACTCAGTATTTCAAGTAAGCTGGAGAGTGACCATCTGGGCTTTTCTATTGTACCAATGCCCTCTCCGTTCCTGCCCCACTGCTGGAGTATACCACAGACAGCACCCCGAGAAAAACAGGGGTGCCGCTGCAGCTTACGCGGGCAGTGTGATTTATCGTAATTTAGATGCCTAAGCTGTAAAGGATCGCTTTCAGTTCTTTTACTGTCCTTGTGAGAATCTTTTCCTCCATCTCATTACATTCCAGAAGCAGCCGGTGCAGGTCTGAATCTGCGGTGGAAACAGAATGCTCCAGGCTGTCTACCAGGAGATCATCGGCAGAGATGCCGAGCGCATTTGCAATTTCAATCAGGGAATCCAGGCTGGGCCGGCTCTTCCCTATTTCTATGTTGCTGATATGTTTGTTATTCACACCAATCTTTTCTCCAAGGGTTTCCTGGGAAAACCCTTTCCTGGCGCGGAAGTAGCTGATGCGTTTTCCAAGTTCATCATAGTTAATAGCCATTATGTACCTCGCTTTCCCAACGCCCACATAAGTCACGACATTATTAGCTCAAGGGAAAACACATAGCAACGGAATAACGGATAATTAATCATTGAAAGTCTTAGACCACATTTCTTACCCTCCCAGCAGGTCTGTGGTCTAAGGCCATTTTCTCTATCTCTCAGGTGGAACTGGGACAGAAAATCCACCTGGCAGATGGATGTGAGCAAATCAAAAACACAATATAATAAATTCAAGAACAGGAATTAGATCTCAGGGGGAAAGATCATGCAGGAGAGCGGATCTCAAAATCTTTTGACGCTTTACAGTGATGTCCGGGCGACACCAGTGCGGTGGCTTTGGTATCCGTACATTGCTGTGGGGAAGATTACGCTTCTGCAGGGGGACCCGGGTGACGGGAAGTCTACCATGATCCTGAACTTGATCTCTGAAATCTCGAAAGGCGGGAAGACCCCGGACGGTAAGGCATTGGGAATCCCTCAGCGGGTCATCTACCAATGCTCCGAGGATGACACCGCGGATACGATCAAGCCCAGGCTGGAAAGCTGCGGTGCGGATTGCCGCAATGTGGCATTCATTAATGAGGAAACTCATAATGGCCTGACACTGGATGATGAAAGGATTCGGCAGGTCATTATTAACTTCCGCCCGTGTTTGGTGGTGATTGACCCGATACAGGCATATCTCGGTAATGATTCAGATCTGCAGATTGCAGGGAGGGCAAGAAAGCTGATGCAGCGGCTAGGAATGTGGGCCTCTGTGTATGACTGCGCTGTGATCCTGATCGGCCATCTGAATAAAAAAGAAGGCTCCAAGGATTTATATAGGAGTCTTGGGAGCATCGATCTGATTGCCGCCGCCCGGAGTGTCCTGCAAATGGAGCGGGATTCGGGGGATCCTGATGTCCGCATTGTACGCCAGATTAAAAATAGTCTGGCGCCTACGGGTAAGGATATCCGCTTTGAAATCCGGCCGGAAACAGGCTTTCGTTGGCTGTCGTGCGAAGACAGCATACAAAAGCCGGTGCAGATGGAACGTCCGGTGTTTAAAACCAAAACTGAAAAAGCCGCATTTCTCATTAAAGAAATCCTTTCTCAGGGTGATGTAAGATCAAAGGATATGTATGCCAGACTGAGCAGAGAAGGGATCAGCCATAGAACTGCGGAAGATACCAAAAAAGAGATCGGGATCCACTGCTACCGGAAGATGCGACAGTGGTATTGGAGCCTGCAAAGTAGGGGAGGTGAAATAGGATGACGGATCAGGAGAAACAGTTCAGTAATGAAGAACGCAAACGGAAAATCCGGGAGAGGTATAAAGGTGTTGACCGGGACGCGTTGGAACTGATCCCGGCAAGGGAAATCGTCAGCTTTAATGAGGATACCTCCTTTAAGCGTGTGGCGGCGTACTGTCGTGTCTCTACGGATGATCCAAACCAGACCTCGTCCTATGAGCTTCAGAAAAATCATTATGAAGAATACATCAAAGAACATCCGGGCTGGGAACTGGTCGGCATTTATGCGGACGAAGGCATTTCCGGCACATCCCTGGCACATCGGGAAGAATTCAACCAGATGATTGAAGACTGTTATGCAGGGAAGATCGACCTGATTGTCACAAAATCCATTTCCCGGTTTGCGAGAAACACGGTGGACGCGATCAGTACAGTGCGGAAACTGGCGCAGCGGAGCAGTCCTGTCGGAGTTCTGTTTGAAACGGAGAATCTTTACACTTTAAACCAGACCAGCGAAATGATCCTGACAGTCCTTTCGGCTGCCGCCCAGGAAGAATCCCATACCAAGAGCGAGATCATGAACATATCGATTGAGCACCGCTTTTCAAGAGGCATCTTCCTCACCCCGGAGCTGCTGGGCTTTGACAAGGATGAGGATGGAAACCTGGTAATCAATAGCGAGGAGGCGGAAACGGTAAAGGTGATTTTTTACCTTTATCTGAATGGCTTCTCCTGTAATGATATCGCAGGGCTTTTAACGGAGTATGGGAGAAAGACGAAGCTGGGGAATACGAAGTGGACAGCGGGATCCATCCGCAGTGTCCTCCAGAATGAGCGCCATTGTGGAGATGTTCTTGCAAGAAAGACCTGGACACCCAGTTTCCTGGATCATAAATCCAGGAAAAACAATAATGACCGGAATCAGTACCGGCTGCGTGACCATCATGAAGCAATCGTATCCAGGGATGTATTTCGCGCGGCCAGCCACCTGCAGGCTTTCCGGTGGTACTGTGCCAAGAACCGGCCCCTTCCGGTCTTGAGCGTTGTGGATGACGGCATCCTCAAAGGATATGTGCCAATCGATAAGGACTGGACCGGGTTCTCTCCGGAGGAATATCGTACAGCGTCTGAAAGCTGTATGGAAACAAAAGCAGAACTGGCGCAGGACGCCGCAGACGCCACACAGCTTGACCTTTCCGGATATGAGATCGTCCGTGCACAGTTCTTCTCGACCATACAGAATCCCGCACTGACCATTTCAAATGGGAAGATGCGTTTTAATACAGCCTGTCTGAAGAAATTTCAGGACGTGGAATATGTGGAGCTGCTGCTCAACTCCGTGAACCGCTGTATTGCCATACGGCCATGTGAAAAAGAAAATCCGAATGCGATCCACTGGGGAAGGTTAAGGGAATCCAGATGGTTTGTCAGCCAGGTTTCCTGCAGGGGGCTTGCCAGGACTTTATTTGACATCATGAACTGGGAAGATGGGGTGAAATACCGGTTCCGGGGAGAGTTTATCCAAAATGGGGAGGATAAGCTGATGCTGTTCCAGCTTGATGAGCCGGAAATGATCAAGGTGGAAGAAATCGTTCTTCCTCCGCAGGAAGCGGATGAACTGGAAGAGAATATCGACGATACTGAAGTTGTGATTAAGAAAAGAATGCTGGTATTTCCAGAGGAATGGGAGAATTCTTTTGGAAGACCGGCCTCATCCCTTTCCAGCATACAGATGCTCACACAGGAACATTACGCGAAGGATTGGGATGTGCTGCGCCCCGCCAGGGAATTAGACGGGGACGATGTATTCACTGTGGAGAAGCTGCAGATGATGATGCAGGAAACGGAGAAAATAATGGAAGGATGGACGTGAAATGAATGAACTTCAGAACATAGACGCGGAGCATGAATCCGCCGTAGCGCAAAGGACCACTGAACTGGAAAAGGAGTTCTCCTATGACGGGTACCAGGTCGTGCGCAAAGAATTATTCGCCCATCTGAGGGATCCCGCCATTACCATCCGCAAGGATAGTGTGACCTTTAATACAGCCTGCATTAATGGCATGGAGGATGTTGTATATATCCATATGATGTTTAATAAGGAATTAAAGCGCATTGTCGTGGAGGGGTGTGACGAAAACGACAAAGATGCGCTCCGTTGGTGCGTAGCAAAGCCGGATAAGCGAAAAAGCAGAAAGATGATGGGACGGCCCTTCTCTGAGCTGATCTACCGTGAAATGGGGTGGGAAGAAGGCTGCCGGTATAAGATCCTGGGATACCGGATCCAGTTTGAAGGGAAAACACTTTATGTGTTTGACCTGAATGTCCCGGAGGTTTTTCTTGAGAAAAAAAGGAAACAGAAAACGGACAGCGTAAAAACATCAGAGTCTGCGCCTGTTCAGGCAGAGGAGCAGCCGAAAGCGAATACACGTAAGGGATATTATCCTGATGATATCGCAAATACATTCGGCGTTTCGGTAGAGCAGCATAAGGAGGAAACCGCCTTCCACCATATGGACGGCTATGTTTCCGTAGGAATGCTGACCGGATCGCAAAGAAGGACTGGGGAAATACAAGAACAACGGTCGCTTGTCATGTCAGATACAGGTGTTTGAAGATTGTCAGCTTCAGAATAATAAATGCAAGGGACAAGTGCGCCCTTTTGGGGAGGCGGTAGAATGAGTGATGAGAAGAACACATATTGGGACGTAAGGCATCCGGGAATCTCGTTCAATCTTGGCAGCGGGCGGATTGCGCTTTACAGAGCCACACTGGAAATCATGGGATATCCAGAATTCTATCGGTTCCTTTTTAATCAGGGGAAGAAAATGCTGGCTATTCAGCGTTGCGGGATTGATGATCCGGGGGCGCATAAACTGCCGAGGATTATCAAACGGGAAACTTGCGATGTGAGCAGCAAGGATCTTGTCAGGCTCATGTACCGAAGCTGCCGATGGAATCCGGATATGACTTATAGGATACCAGGAGTGGGTTATCCTGACGCTTTTGTTGTAGCTTTTGACCTTCACAAAGCCTTTGAGATAAACGAAAAATAAGTGCAGGAAGAACGGCATGGCTGTGGGTAACATATCTTCCTGAACCATTTTACTATGAATTGAACATTTCTGTCTGGGGTTAAGTTTCCCGTCTGAGGATGATATTATCATTCGCATTATTAAGCGAAAAGAATGAGAATATCATTTCTAATGAAAAAAATGAACTTTTTTTGTTCCATAGATTCTTTTGACCGTTGGTTATAAAACTGACGGTCTTTTTATTTTTGTCCAAAATGAATAAATTGATGAAAATTTCAGATAATGAAGCTCATTCTGCGACTTATCGGTCTGAAAATGAGCATTTTGCGCGTCGATGCCGCCATTATAAATCCAAAGACTGTAAAGCCGAACGGCTAGCCTGAATTTTTAGTGGGTTGGGAAAACGGTATGATGACCGGAAAACTCATGAAAATCGACTGAAAAAGAAGGTTTTGTGTAGAAGCGATTGGATAATGATTTCTTCATTATAAAGCGAAACTAGGTTGTGTCAGGCTGGGTGGTTGCAGGATATGTCCACAAAGGTTTTTGGCAGTGTATGGATACACTAAGAGAAAAGCAAAAGCTTGAGAAACTTTGGGAAGATGGAAATGCTCCGTGGAAGCTTTGGAAAGACTGAGGAAAATAATCATGAACTTTGATTTGAACTTTTATAAAGGAAAGAAAGTATTTGTGACGGGCCATACCGGTTTTAAAGGCTCCTGGCTGTGCAAGATCTTAGCGAATGCGGGAGCAATTGTGACAGGGTACTCCCTGAATCCGCCTACCTCTCCTTCTTTGTTTGAAATTGCGAATATCGAGCAGGATATTCACTCTGTTATCGGTGATATTCGAGATTATAAAACCCTGAAGGCAGCGTTTGACGAAGCACAACCGGAAATTGTGCTGCACTTGGCAGCACAGCCCATTGTTCGTGACAGTTATAAGGACCCTGCTTATACATACGAAACGAATGTGATGGGTACGGTGAACATTTTGGAATGTGTCCGAACCAGCAACTGTGTTAAGTCTTTTTTGAATGTAACTACTGATAAAGTATATCTGAACAAGGAGTGGGCATGGGGCTATCGTGAGAACGAAGAACTGGACGGATATGACCCCTACTCTAACTCCAAGTCTTGTTCTGAATTGGTTACACACTCCTATAAAAATAGTTTCTTTGGAGATAATCGAGTCGCTATTTCTACGGCACGGGCTGGTAACGTAATTGGCGGTGGCGATTTTGCAAACGATCGCATTATTCCAGACTGTATCCGCGCTGCAATTAAGCATGATGATATTGTAGTGAGAAATCCGTTCTCGACTCGTCCGTATCAGCATGTGTTGGAACCGTTGTATGCATATCTGATGATTGCAGCAATGCAATATCAGGATATTAAATATGCTGGCTATTATAATGTAGGGCCTGACGATGTTGACTGCTTCCAAACAGGGGCACTGGTTGACTTGTTTGTGAGCAAATGGGGCGATGGTATGAAGTGGGTCAATCGGTATGACGGTGGCCCCCATGAAGCGAACTTCTTGAAGCTGGATTGCTCCAAGCTGAAGACCACATTTGGATGGAAACCTCATTGGAATCTCGATACAGCCATCGAGATGGTTGTGGAATGGAGCAAGTGTTGGGTAGAAGGTGGAGATATTCGTGCCTGCATGGATAACGAAATTAAATTATTTATGGAAAGTTAAAAGGTAAAATCTGCATGAGTCTTACAGCGGTTATAAATGAATTGCTTTTGGAAATGAAAAAAGAAAAAATTGATCCCGCTGAAGGACTGGGAGATGAATTGTTTTTAGCTGTGGCATCACTGACTCCTATTGTAAATGTTGACATTCTTATTGTTAAAGAGGGAAATATCTTACTTTCATGGAGAGATGATGAACAATGCGGAGCGGGATGGCATTTGCCAGGAGGATGTGTCCGATTAAAAGAAACCTTAGAACAAAGACTACATGTCTGTGCTAAAAGTGAACTTGGTACAGATGTTTCTTGTGATATGAAACCTGTATTAATTACGGAGAATATTGAACCCAAAAGAGATAGGGGACGAACCCATTTTATTTCGTTCCTTTATCAGTGCGTACCTGTAGATGAAGTTCAACTCCGACTGCTTGACAACCAAGAAATAAAGGGTCATTTTGGATGGTTTAATCATATACCGGAACATTTCCTTCCGGTTCAAGATTTTTATCGAGAGACGATAACTAAGATTTTAGAACAGGGGGATTGTAATGCCTTTTGAATTTAAGAAAACCGAAATTGAGGGTTTAATGCTCATAAAGCCACACATGTATCCGGACGAGCGTGGTTTGTACAAAAAATATTATGAAAAAGATATTTTTGCAGAGAATGGTATAACGTGTGAATTTACAGAAAGTAGTGATTTATATTCTAAAAAAGGAGCTTTAAGAGGGCTTCATTATCAAACAGTGGATTCGCAAGCAAAACTTATACACGTCATATCTGGTGTTTTATTTGATGTGGCTCTTGATTTAAGAGAGAATTCTCCGACATTTGGACAGTATCATACAGAACTTTTAAAGGCTGAGGATCAATTTGTAACATATATTCCGGAGGGATTTGCTCACGGATTTATTTCGCTTACTGATGATACGATTTTCTCTTATCAGTGTTCAGGAAGGTATGTTCCGTCAGCATGTGGGGGTATTCGCTGGAATGATCCAGAATTAAATATTCCATGGCCGCTTAAAGAATATGGGGTAGAACATATTATTGCAACCGAGAAAGACAAAAATTGGCCAACATTAGCTGAATATATTGCATTGAGAAAGTAACGGAGGAGCGGAGTGATGAAAAAAGCAATTGTAACAGGAGCAACAGGATTTATTGGAAAATTTCTTGTAAGAGAACTTGTGAAACAGAATGTGGAAGTCATTGCAGTTGTGCGACAGGGAACAAAAAATCTTAATGCGATCAATGCTTTGCCGGTAAAGATAGTAGAGTGCAACATTGCAGATTATTATATGCTGCCTGATATGATTGCTGATCGAGATATTGATGTTGTCTTTCATATTGCTTGGCAGGGAGTATCTGATCTGGATGCTCGCAATGAAGCGATTCAGATGCAGAACTTACAGTCAACACTTGATTTGATTGATGCTATGCATATTATGAAAATCGGTTGCTTTATTGGTTGCGGAAGTATGCATGAAGCAGAGTCGCTGGTTGAGATGAATGAAGATAAAGTTATTTCGAACCTTGGATATATGTATAAGGCAACGAAAACAGCGGCTCACTGGATTGGAAAAGCAAAATGTGGAACTTATGGAATTCGCTTTTTCTGGCCGCTGATCAACACATATGGTGAAGAGGAAAGATCGGCTCGGCTTGTTAACACAATAATACGTAAAGTCCTTCATGGAGAGTCTCCTGATTTATCGGCAGGAAATCAGTATTATGATTTTGTTCATGTTTCGGATGTTGCCAGAGCTCTTATTCTAATTGCAGAAAAAGGCGTGGATGGAACTAATTATACGATTGGTTCCGGTGATGCAAAACCGTTAAAGGAATTTTTAAAGATTGTTGGGCAAGTTGCTAATGATTTACATGGTGGTGAGCCAGTTGAGTTAGGGTTTGGAAAAATAACATCAAATGTCATTTCTTTACCGATAACAACATTTGATGTTACTAAACTTTATAAAGATACTGGATTTAAACCCTTGATTCCTTTTAGGGAGGGAATTGAGCGAACAGCTCGATGGATTAAAGAAGAAGGAATGTAAAGGATATACGGTGGGAAGATGGATATTTTGTACTCAAGTAGTGATAGCTATGCTTTTTTGACAGGTATTTCAATACTGTCATTGTTAGAAAATAATAGAGATTGTGATGCTATCCATATTTATATTATGGATAATCATATTTCAGATATAAATAAAGACAAATTGCTTGAAGTGGTTAAGGAGTATCAACGTGACGTCTCTTTTGTTCCGATGCCTGACATGAAAGAACTTACCGGACAAGAAATAGACACGAGAAGATGGAATATCAGTACTTTTGGTCGGTTGTATATGGCGAGTGCATTGCCTGAAACAGTACATAAAGTTCTGAACATAGATTGCGATACTATCATTGTAGATTCTATTGAACCACTGTGGAATACGGATATGACGGGAAAAGTATTTGGCGGAATGCTTGAATGCATTAATGACCGTTATAGACGTAATGTTGGGAAAAAACACGGCGATTATTATTTGAATGGTGGCATTGTGTTCTTAAATCTTGATGAAGTACGTGTAGGGGATTACGAAAGAAAATTCACAGATTACATTACAAAATATGGTAGCAGTCTAGCATATTTAGACCAGGATGTTTTGAATGGTGTTGTTGAGCAGGAGAAGAAGGTAAAACTTCCAATGCGATATAACACACTTTCGATTTATTTCTATGCCACATATGAGCAGGTACTAAAAATCAGGAGGTCCAAAAGCCAAGATTTTTACAGTAAAGAGGAATTTACAGAAGCCATATCAAACCCTGGCTTGGTTCACTTTACAACATGTTTTTTGGATGGTCTAAGGCCTTGGATAAAAGGAAATCAACATCCATATTTAAAAAGTTTCTTAAAGTATAAAGAAATGTCACCGTGGAGAGATATTCCACTTCAGGAGGATAAGAGAAGTAGTTTGGTTAAATTTAGAACTACGCTGATTCGTGAAGCACCACGATTTGTACTCTGTGAAGTGGCATCTGTGCTGCATGGTATCGTGATTCCTGAAAAGAACTATAAGCGAATGCAAGAAAGAGTAAAAGAGTGAGAAAATGCCAGAGTTTAGTGTTATTGTCCCAATATATAATGTTGAAAAATATTTAAAAATCTGTGTTGACAGTATTATTAGACAGTCATTTCGCAATTTTGAATTAATACTGGTTGACGACGGTTCACCAGATACCTGTGGTGAAATTTGTGATAGGTATAAGGTGTCAGACACACGTGTAAAAGTGGTTCATAAAGAAAATGGTGGCTTATCGAGTGCAAGGAATGCAGGATTGGATATTGCCACTGGTAAGTATGTCATCTTTATTGACAGTGATGATTTCTGGGATGATGCTAATGCTCTTGAGCACATTCATATTAACCTTACAGAAACGGATGCTGACGTACTTGTATTCCCCGCTAAGAGATACTATGAGAGTGAAGATAAATATACGTATATCATTACCTCAGACGTAAACAGGGCGAGGATTATAGACAAAGATGTTAACGCATCAATCCGTTATATGATTGAAAATAATATTTATCGAGCAGCAGCATGGAATAAAGTGGTTAAAAAATCTATTATTGACAGCTATTCGATGAGATTTAAAAACGGATATCTTAGTGAGGACATGGATTGGTGCGGAGATCTCCTTCTTTATGCGCAACGCTTTGATTTTTATGATAATTCATTCTATGCGTATAGACAACAACGTAATGGCTCAATTACTGCTGGAAAAGCTGAAAAATTAATATCAGATAAACTTTATATGTGTGAGAAAGGATATAGGCAGGCACTAAAGTTACAAGACAGAGATAAGACTGTGTTGGTCGCTTCTTATTATGCGTATGAGTATTCTGTCCTTCTGGGAGTTTCATCAGGAGTAAAGAATAGGGAACTTTTGGGCAGAGTTAGGAACCTACAACCTTTGCTGGATTATGATATAAGCAGAAAGGTCAAGAAAGTTAGAAAATTAAAAAAAATTATTGGCTATTCGCTAACAAGAAGAGCATTATGCTTTTTTGTTAAGATAAAAAAATAGGTATGGGAGCTATGGAAAGAAAAAGAATTGAATATATTGATTGGCTGAGAATAATTAGTGCTATTGCAGTCATTGGAATTCATATAACGATGACACAGCCAAATAATTATTCTGTGCAGGAGATTGGAAAGTGCAATTATACCATACTTACATGTGTATATACGTTGATTCAATGGGCAGTGCCGGTTTTTCTGATGATCAGCGGTAATTTGCTTTTACATTCAAATAAGCTGACATTTGTAAAGGTAAAGAAAATGAGCCTTCGAATGGGAACGGTATTACTTTTATTTGGCAGTGCTTTTGCTCTTTTGGAACAGGTATTTGAAAGAAAAACATTAGAAATAGGAATGTTACCAAATTCAGTGCTGCTGACTCTTCAACAGAAAAGTTGGTCACATCTTTGGTATTTATATATTCTGATTGGTATCTACTTGATTCTTATTCCTTTGAAGAAATTTATCGATAATTCAAGTAATAGAGAAATTTGCATATTGACGACAATATTAATTATTGGAAACTTTATTATCCCAACAATTAATATTGCCTTTGGTACAAAGATAGAAAATTATATGCTGTTTACGCAGTATGTAACATATGTTTTGTTTGGGTACATTATTGGTGGACTTCATGCTGAGGATAATGGCAGGGAGAAAAAAGCAATAGATACCATCACTAACCGGGGGAGACTGTCCGAAAACTAAGATGAATGTTCATCGAAATTAAGATTGAG
>ENA-ORNG01001905-ORNG01001905.1-human-gut-metagenome-genome-assembly--contig:-NODE-1905-length-13718-cov-3.559467_pt1 | contig 13718 bp, 7 predicted proteins | sample MGYA00242113_ERZ509018 | MGnify/ENA primary metagenome ERZ509018 (study PRJEB26280, sample SAMEA2338711) | human gut metagenome | biome: human gut; feature: human-associated habitat; material: faeces... | reverse complement strand
ACCCCACTTGTTATTCAGTATATCATACTGTCTAACAAATGGGGTGCAGTTCAATTGCTGAGTCCGCTCCGCCTGCTCCAGTTTTGATTGAGATTTCCACAAATACTGACTTCTCATGTAAAGAAGAAGAAAAAATTAATCTGCAATTTCGGGAATACTGTAAACATCAAAATAAAATAACAGAAATTGAAACACTTATTAAATATTTAAAACAAAAGCGAACTGCTCTGATTGCGCTCGATAGACAGGATGAAGCCAATAAAGTTGAGATGGAGCTCAGTGCTCAAAACACATCTTTGTTTGCATGCAAGACATATTCTGAGTCTAATGCATATATTTTTAAATCAGAATTAAACGATTGCTTTTATAGGGATATGGAAAAACGGAGACTTTATAACGATTTTACTAATGCAATGGCTCCTAGTGATGGCTTCAGAACATATCTATCTGATTTTTTCAAACAGGAATACACACATATTTTTAACGGAGAATGTCGGGCTATATGTCTTACGCCATGCTATGCGATTTTCTTTGAACGAACACTATATCGTGATCATGACAAACCAATTGAACTGAAAGTGATAAAATACGATGATGTTAAGATAGTTAATTCACAAGTCGATGTAAAAAGACTTATAGCCTCATTCTCATCCTCAACCGGTATTGAAGAGAGATATATTAGATATTGTCGCGATAAACGAGAAAAGACGCTTAAAGAGAAAACGATAAATTGCTACTGCGGAATCTTATCCAAGTATTTCGGTGAATCGATCGAAAAGGGCCTTAATGGAGACGCAGATATTGATTTTTCTTTGAGTACAGATGATTTGAAAAAAGTACATGAATTATCAGAAGTGTTAGATTTTGAGGCTAAGAGCAAAATAGAAAATAATATTTTATTAGATTATACTGGCCGAGAACATGTCATCAAGATACCTGAAGACCTTGTCACCGTCGTAGGGCCGGCATTTCATCTGTCTAAGATAGAGTCCATTGAATTACCAGACGGAATATTAGAAATACAAAGCCTTGCATTTAATGGATGTAGCAGCCTTACGAAACTTGAAATTCCGAATACAGTGCGAAAAATAGGAAGCGAGGCATTTAGCTTTTGTAGCAATCTTAAAGAGATAAAGTTACCCAGAGGGCTGAAGACAATTACAAAAAGAATGTTAGCCTATTGCACATCTCTTGAGGAGATTATAATACCGGATGGCGTAACGATTATCGATGACGAGGCATTTTGTAACTGCAATAATCTAAAAAAGGTAGTCATGGCGGATACCGTTAAGATCATAGGAAAAGATGTGTTCAAAGGGTGTAGGTATTTGGAACAGATAACTTTAAGCAGCGGTATAAAAGAAATCCCCAAAGGTTTATTTAGAGGATTCAGTAATTTGACCGAGGTTACAGTAGCTTCCGATATCGTTAAGATAGACAGCGGGGCCTTTGCTGAATGCCGAAAGTTGCGCAAACTTTATGCATCAGGCACGGACGGCACAGACTTTAATAAGTTAGAAAAAATAGGTGACAAAGCTTTCTATAACTGCACATCATTTGAGGGATTTGACTTGGGGAACCAGGTTACGTATATAGGGGAATCCGCCTTTGCAGGCTGTCGAAAACTTAAGGATATAAAGGTCAGCGCTAAGGTGGACTGGCACAGAAAAAGCTGTTTCAATGGCACACCTTGGCTTAAGGATCATGCTGAAAACGGATATGTGATAGATGGCGATTATCTGGAAATTTATGTAGGAAAAGACGAAATTGCTGTCATACCACCAGGCGTTAAGACTATCGGCAAGGGAGCTTTCTACAAAAATACATATATAAAAGAAGTAAAAATTCCAAATTCAGTTACGGAAATAGAAACATTTGCCTTCGCAAACTGCAGAAATCTCCTGTTTGCGGATATTCCCGATTCTGTGGCTAAGATAGCAGATACGGCTTTCTTCGATGATAAGAAAATAACTATCAGATGCAGCAGGGGAAGTATAGCTTCTAAATTCCGGATAGAGCATAAGATCAAATGCGAGTATGTTAGCAAATCGGCTTCGGCAGGCAATCCAAATCATGAGTCGGATTACAAAATAAGAACAAGAAAAGCAAATCTATCATCTGACGACCCATCAGGATTTTCCGGTCTTACTGAGGCAGAATACAACCTGATCATGGAATTGCGCCGCCAGAAGCTTATAGAAAAACAAGAAGCCGAGAAGAAGGCAAAAGAGCCGGAACCGATTATATATTCCGATGCGATAATAGCCAAAGATAAAGTAGGCCTGACCCTTATCGGCGATAGTAGAGTGATAACGAACAACATATTCAACATCCAATTTACTCAGACAGAGCCGGTCAGCGACAATCGAGGACCGGCAGAATACGAAGTGTTTATGGCTGACAAGAATGGCCAGATTATAAGCAATATTAAAGGAATTAAAGCTGATAAGACCGGAGGCGACATGACATACAAGGTGACGCTTAACCTTTTTGCTCATGGAGATTTCGATAAGGAAGTTGATTACTTCATCATGCTTAGATATAAGGGCGGAGGCTCTCAGATACTGAGTAGAGTCCCATATAAGATTAACATCGAATTCGCAGCAGAATTTGACTTTTAGTTTGATTTTCAGGAGGAAAGTCAATGCGGCAATATGTATATAGCTTTACTCCTAAGGGTAAAGGATATCGCTTATATAGAACCAAGACTATACATAATACACGTCAGAATAACACCAATACAAAACACAGCCCTGCTGTAAATACACTGGCTGATATTGCTGCCAGAGCCATAGTTGGCGCAATAACCGATGATAAAAAAGCAAAGAAAAGGAACTATACTATACGGCGCAGCCCAAGTTACAGGGAAGATATATCAGATGCGAGCACGCCACAAAGCAACATAAATCTTTATGCGTCAAAAATAAGCAATTACTTTGGAGGAAAAAGCATGGACCAATTGGACAAGAAAATAGTTGAAACCTTTCCAGGGAAAATAGTCCGCAAGGATCTGACCGCATACATGAAGCGTGGAGCCAATGTTCCCACTTTTGTTTTGGAATACCTGCTAGGTATGTATTGTTCCACTGATGACGAGGACGCCCTACAGATCGGCCTGGAAAAGATAAGCAAGATATTGTCCGAAAACTATGTCAGACCAGACGAAAGTGAAAAGATTAAATCAAAGATAAGAGAAAGAGGGCAATATACCGTTATAGACAAAGTATCTGCAAGGTTGGACGAATATAACGACATATATGTGGCACATTTTACTAATCTTGAGATCGAGCCCTTTGTACTTCCTGCCGAATACGCCAGGGATTACAGCAAGATCCTAACCGGCGGCATATGGTGTTTGACCCAGATTGCTTATCAGTACGGTGACAACGATTATGACTTTGAAGAAAAAAAGTCTTCGCGAAAAAAGAAAAACCCTGAGGACTCGCCGTTCAAGATAAAAAGTCTTAAACCTATCCAGATGCCTAATTTAAATCTGCAAGAAATTCTGGATAAACGCTCAGAGTTTACCTATGAAGAATGGCGGGACCTGCTTCTCAGGTCGGCAGGCTACGAGCCGGAAGCGCTCCAGGAAAAAGAGAAACTGCATTTTATCGAGAGGATGGTGCCACTGATTGAGCGCAATTACAATTTCTGCGAGCTTGGCCCTAGGGGCACGGGAAAATCTCACATATATAAGGAAATCTCACCTTATTCTATCCTGATGAGCGGTGGCAAGACTTCCATAGCCAACTTGTTCTTTGATATGCGGACCCGTCATGTGGGCCTTGTGGGACATTGGGACTGCGTGGCATTTGACGAAGTGGCGGGCATGAAGTTCAAAGACATGGATGCCATCCAGATACTCAAGGACTATATGGCTTCAGGATCTTTCGCAAGAGGCAGAGACCAGATAAATGCTGACGCCTCAATAGTATATATAGGAAATATAAACGACAGCGTGGCGACGTTGCTCAAGGTGACCCACCTGTTCAGCCCATTTCCAGAGGAATTTAACAACGACAGCGCTTTCTTCGACAGGATGCACTATTATCTACCTGGCTGGGAAATTCCCAAAATGAGATCGGAACTTCTGACCGGAAAGTACGGTCTCATAACTGACTGTCTCTCAGAATTTTGCAAGGAAATGAGAAAGAAAGACTTTTCTCACATTTTTGATGAATACTTTATCCTTAACAAGGATTTTAACAAGAGGGATGAAATAGCTGTCAGGAAGACAATGTCAGGCCTTGCCAAGTTGCTTTTTCCTGATGGCAATATTACAAAAGAGCAGATACAAATGCTACTTGAATATGCTATAGAGGGCCGTCGCCGAGTTAAGGAGCAGCTTAAGACCATGGCAGGTGTTGAGTTTATAGATGTAAACCTAGGCTTCATCGACAAAGAAGAGGGAACAGAAGAGATTATCGCTGTACCTGAACAAACACCAAATACGCTGATACCTGATGTCAAGTTGCCTTTTGGTCATGTGTTTGCAGTTGGAAAAGGTGGCAATGGAGAAATAGGCGTATACCGCCTGGAAAACAAAGCGGTAAGAGGTTCAGGCAGCTTAGAAACCCAAGGCATAGGTAACAACAGGCCAGTTAAGGAAGCCGTTAACGCTGCATTTACATATTTTGAGAACAACGCTCGCAAAGTCATACCTGGGATCAGAGTTAAGGATAAGGATTATCTTCTATATTATGCGGACACCCAGGGTAAAGGTCTGAGCAATGAAATTTCCCTCGGAGAGTTTGTAGGATTATGTTCAGCTCTTGCTGAAAGGTCCGTAATGGAATCTCTCGCTATCGCTGGAGAAATCAAACTGTCCGGCACGTTGATGGAACTCACCAACCTTGAGGATATATTCCGGGTGTGCAAGAACGCTGGCGCCAAGCGGGTATTAATTCCAATGAACTGTATAGCTGACTTGCAGAATGTATCGCAAGAACTGCTTAGCGAAGTCCAGCCGGTACTGTACACAGACCCGATCGACGCAGCCAAGAAGGCGCTGGATATTTTTTAGTGCGGGAGGAAGTCACCATGCTCTACAACTGCGAAAATTGCCATAAAAGCTTCGACTTTGTCGATAAAATCTTCTTCTGCCCATATTGCGGAAGCAGGGTTGCATCAGACGTAGGGTTTGTGGTGTCCGGCAACCAAGTCATCGCAGAAGAACCAAAGCTGGTCGAAGTTATAGATTCAATTTGGGGAAGAACAGCAAAGCTGCGAAATGTAATAAATGCAGAAGTTTTGCAATGCGTAAGGATATTTAACAGATATGCAAAACATCATATCGAAAGGAATATCCCTGCAACAAATTTCTCTCATTATAGCATTAGGTACATGCAGTTCGAAAAGTGCGAAAACAGAAAAGATCTCCTGGATAAGATCTGCAAATATGTCATGTCCTTTGAACAGATTATAAATAAAGCGAGTGAAGATATTACGGACGAAGTGACCATGAAACTGGAAAAGGCCGCAAGTGAAATTTATGATATTTCCTGTCGCCTGCACGATCTGATAGGAAAAGGCAGTGCGCCGAGCGAAAGCGGATTTTTCGATGAGAAAAGATTCACGATAACGAGACTATTCACCGGAGAGCAGTTAAAACTATTGTATGAGCAGGTGCTAATAGCCTTTGAAAAATACCAGCGCTGCGTTGAGGATAACAACATGTTTGCGGCCTTTGCCTCAGACTCCAGTTATGGTACGCTGCCATATTACTGGCGCAGGATATATGCATACAGTTCTGACAGCAATTACATCCAGGATGATGACTGTGAAATCGCTGAGGGTGAGGATGAAAGGCGCAATATGATTGAGAAGGCGCGAAAAGAGTACACCAAGATTATGAAATACATGGGCGAGCGCAACGCCATAGCCTACGATGGTTTTCTCGACGAGGATTTTGAACCTCATGTGGAGGCTTTCTGGAAAGGCCTCAGCACCTTGTGTGATTTTATTGATAATGCTATAGCCATAAAGTGCGATGAGGACTATTTTGCCATTAAGGATAGTGAAATTATAAATATATCTCATTACTGCCAGGCCGAGGATTTTCCTGTATCAGAGGATTACCTCACCGCCTTAGTGGATATGAAAAGCTGGCTGGAAGAAAAAGAAAAAGAGGATCGTTGAAACCAATGTCATTAAATGAAGGCAATGATGCTACAGTCAAAGAAAAAATGAAAGAAACTCAGATAGAGGCGCTTAATTTGAGCCAAAGGTCTTATAATGCGTTAAAAAGATTAAATATCACTACTGTTTCGGAATTAAGTTCATTTTCATATGACGATTTGATAATAATTCGTAATTTAGGTGAAAAAAGCGTCAGAGAGATAATAGACAAAGTCAACAATTTTAAATTAACAGGTGACATGGAGGGGAGTCATGCAATCAACGAAGAAGAAAATTTAGTGGCTCCTGAATATGAAGTAGTCGATGGAAGGATTATAAATAAAAACAGTGGGGAATACGTCGAAGATGTTTGGGTTGATGAATTAGGGTTTAGTGTTCGGCTAACGAACGCACTGTGGAAAGCAAATATAACCTGCTTATCGCAAATCATCTCGTTAACCAAAAAAGAAATACGAAGTTATGGTAATATAGGCTGCAAATCTTACAGGGAATTGATTGAAACTGTGCCTAAATATCTTGATGAACATAAGAAAAGTAACCTGATAGAAAAAGACTCAGAGATACAGACCATGCCTCTTGTTGTTCCAATACAGGAGCATAAAATTAACAGCAATATAGCTCCAGAGTATAGCGTACATAATCAGATAATATACAATACCCTAACAAATCATATAATCTCAGACGGTATGATCGAAAAATTAGGTTTAAGTGTAAGAGCAAGGAACGGTCTTGTTAAAAGTGGATATAGAAAAATATCGGATCTGATCCTGTTGGAATTTGACGATTTGAACGACATTAGGAATCTTGGTATTGGATCGGTTAATGAGATACAGGAGAAGCTCAACGCATACTTAAATAAAATGGAGAAAGAATCTGAAGAGTATGTGCAAACAGACCGCAGTGTGTCTGGCTATCAGATTTTAGAGGTATTTAACGGGCATGAGTTTGAAACATTTACTGAAGACAGAATAAAAGAGAACCTGCCGGATGCTAATGAAGATGATATTTTATATTACCTGGACAAGTTCGTGAACAATGGAAATATTATAAAAACAAATGAAGGATATGAATATTACAAGCAGTCATTTTTTGAATACATACAGCAGGCACAGACTAGCAAGCATAAAAACCTGCTGGATGAAAAAACACAGCAAATCATCCTGTTAAGAGCATCAGGAATGACGCTTGAAGAAATAGGTGAGCTTAAGGATGTAACAAGAGAGCGCATTCGACAGATCGAGAGCAAGGGACTGCGCAAAGCGTTTTATTATGCAAATCATATATTTAAGGAGGATACGTATCAATATATTTTTAGCCATTATTCTTTTGAAAAAAAGTTTTACCAAGACTTTCTGCATCTGACAAATGAAACGATATATTACCTTAATAATAGATATAAAGTTGAAAATAAACTCCGAAAAGCACAAGACTTAGCGCTAGAAGATGAACAAATCCCGATAAGGATTCGCAGACAAATCGACAAATATATCCATAGAAATTACATCCTGATAGATGGGGAATATATACCAGATCAGCGGGCGGCCGTAGAAGATCTCGTATTGGAAAAATATTGCAAAGATGAAGTTACAGTAGAAGATTTTTTTGATTTATATACTCGTTTTATAACAGAACACGGACTTAGTATTGACAAATTTGGTTTAGATGAAGCTAATGAACATGCAAGATATAATAGGCTTTCATTATCAAAAAAGATATTGTGGAAACAAAACAGAAGACTCAGATATTACGATATTGAAGACAGAGATTTCACAGAATTGATAGAGTCACTCAATCTCGAGCAATATGATAATGTTGAAATATCAACAAAAAAACTTTTTTTGGATTTTCCGGATTTAATGAGAAATTACGACATTAGAGACGAGTATGAGCTGCATAATCTTTTGAAAAAAATACATGCAGAACAGATAAATGACACTCTTGTGTTTGGCAGGATGCCTACTCTGAAATTTGGAAAATTCGACCGGGACAAAACTGTGCGTGATGCCTTATTTGAATTAGCTCCTATTGCTCAAGATGAGTTTGCTGAAATTTTATCGGAACGATATGGATATGGCGTAGATACGATAAAAGCCAACTGGCTGGATTGTATTGATGAATACTATTACAATGGCATGTACTCTGTTGATTATGAGGAAATGCCAGAGGAGCACAGAAAGATGCTCCAGCCGTTATTAGCAGAAGATTTTTACTATATCTCAGATATTAAAAGAATCTATAAGAAGGCAATAGATAACGCTGATGATAGTCTTATTTCCACATATAATTTGAAAAAAATGGGATTTGTTGTCGGGAATAAATATGCAATAAAGAATTTTGCAAGCGCAGAAGCATACTTTAAGTACATAATGACACGAGAAGATGTTTTTGACTTGAAAGAGGGAAGTAAAAAATATGGTGCAGTACAAACATATTACAGTGTGTTAAATAAGTTAAGGCACGACCGAGTAATTATAGAATTTGAACAGTACCAGTATATTAACATAAGGCGTTTAGAAAAAATGGGATATGGAGCAGATGTCTTAAGCAAATATGGCGACCGGGTGTTTGATTATATATGTGACGAAAAGTTTTTTACAGTCATCTACCTGAAAAACAGAGGGTTTATTGACGAATTGGACAACCTGGGATTCGGTGACTGGTTTTATTGTTCCCTCCTGAAGGAGGATGAACGGTTTTCCTGGCAGAGGCTGGGGAATAATATTGTTTTTTTCACACATAAACAAGCGTTTATGGCCAAAGACTTTCTGAAAGATTATGTAAAAAGAATAGGCTCCATAGATGTGGATGAGTTTAGTTACATATTAAAGTCGGAATATGGTGTTTTTTTAGAAGCAAGTCAACTCACTGAGAAAATGAAAGATACTGACATATATTATGATTCGATAATGCGCAAGTTTTACAAGGATTATTCAACATATTTTGAGGAGATATGAATATGATCAATCTGTTACAAGAAATGAACAACGAAATCGTACAAAAGACGCAGTTAAGCAGAAAACTCACCATAGACGGAGTGACAAATGCATATCCCGTATATAGGGTCAGGCTTGATCAGCTTTTTTATAATGATCAGAACGATCGTATAGCTACATGGATGAGTCAATATAAAAGCGAATATGGAGATTATGCTTTCCAGGAGATGAGCAGGGAAGCATATAACAGCATTATCGAACAGTTTATAATTCAAAGCAATGAGTCGGCGATTGAAAAGACACAGATAAATATTGCGCTGGTTCATCAGAGAGAACCTGGAGTGATCCTGGCGGATGGAAGAGTAATAGATGGCAATCGAAGATTCACATGTTTGCGCAGATTATCCAAAGAAAACGGGGAATTCAACTGGTTTGAAACGGTAATCTTAGACACGAGCATGGAAGCTGACAAAAAACAGATAAAAATGCTCGAACTGGTAATTCAGCATGGAGAAGAGAAAAAAATAGATTATAATCCTATCGACCGACTGGTAGGAATATATCAGGATATTATTGAAACAGAACTCCTTACGGTAGAAGAGTATGCTTATAGTACAAATGAAACCGTTTATGAAGTAAAAAAGAGACTCGAATCTGCCATACTTATGGTAGAGTTTCTGGAATACATAAATATGCCGAAACAATACCATATTGCTCGAGATTATCAGATCGTATCTATAATATCTGATCTTCAAACTTTATTACATAAGTGCGCTACGTCGGAAATGCAGCAAAGAGTAAAAAATGTTGTTTTTACAAATATCTTTATGAAGACGATAGGAGACAGCAGAAAATATATCCAAGAACTTGGTCAGATGATGTCAACAGGATTCTTTGCGACATATATTAAAGACCAGGAACGAATTGCTGGAATCATCCACGATGATCTGGAGGAAGCAGCGCCTAAAGATAAAGGAGGCCTGGATTTCTTTGTCAACAATCATGAAGATGCAGCAGAAACTTTACAGCTTTCCCTGGACAAATCCCTGTTAAAGGCGAGAAAACATGAAACAAGGAACAGACCATCCCGTATCGTATCCAAAAGTATTACTCTTTTAAAAGATGTTGATACCAATATTTTTGAAAAACTGACTGAAAATGAAAAAGAAAATTTGAGAGGACAGATAACAAGGCTGAGCGCTGTAGTAGACAGGTTTGACGAAATATTGGATGGTGATGAAAGTAATGCAGAAAAGGATCAGCAATATACCAAAAAAGAAGAAGGACAAGCCAATACGGTTATAAACGAGACATTAAGCATAACGCAAGCCAAGCCAAGATTTTACATAGCCAAGAGGCATATTGATGAGCCAATTGTAGAATGCCTGACATTAGACCAAACGATCACTAGTCTTAGTGTAACACTGGAGTTTAGAGCCGGCTATGTGCATGACGAGCAGAAAACAAATTGTAAAAACAGAGCATTTTTCATTGATGAAAATAACGAGGTTGTCAGTGATGTAAAGGAATTGTATGTTTCCGCGGACGACAAGACAAAAGTCACTTTTTTACTGTCACCAGTTGTAACATCGCAAAAACAATGCTTTTTGGCCATTCAATCACAAAACGACAACATAGATGAACTGCAGCAATTAATTCCATACAAGGTAGATATAGCTTTTAATGTAAATTTTGGGTTTTGAGTAAGGAGCCAAATATAACCATGAAAGTCACATTTTTAATTGGTGCAGGATGTGAAGGAAAAGATCAATTTGAATTCCCATCTGGTGTGGATTTCAGAAAACAAATTCTTGCAGCCGATGGTGTAAAGGAATTTGCTGGACACTTTAACAAGAGAGATGCCTTCATTTTTCCATCAGGGAAGATCATCAAAAGCAATAGCACTAACATTCTATATCAAACCATAGTAGAAAATGGCGTGGATAAATTTGGATTTGATAACGCCGATAAGGAAGTGATTGAATGTTATTGTGCATATAGAAGAAAAGACGACGATGTGACAGAAAGCCATTATGAGATGTTTCGTAAATTATTTTACGACAAGATATATAGTAAACTCGAATTGAATTCAAATGATGAGGTTATAGACGGATTTTTGCGTCATGTTAGTTTTTGCAGTTTCCTTGATTCATATTTCAATTATTTAAGGAAGCCGGAAAAATACAGAAGCGAAGTTGGGCGTATAGTAAAAATATATTTTGCCGCGTATAAAAGCATCGTAGAAGGCCTGAGTGCAGCTGCTGGAAGTGCGCTGCCAGCGCTTACCAATGGCAATCCATTAGAATATAGGAAAACCTTTGCTCAATGGATAGAAGACGTATACGAAAAGATCATTGGGCAAACGAATATTGAGGATACATATTATGGGCAGATAACGGATCTGATCAAGTATATTAAAGAAAAAAATGCTGGAGAAAGAGAAGGGAATAACGAAATAGCTATTGTTACTTGTAACTATACTGAAATCCTCGAGCGAATTATTGAGGGCAGGATGAAAAAAAGCGGCGTAAGAATAAGCCATCTACACGGAAAACTGGAATTATTTGAGAGTGTTACTGATAAACAAATAAAACATATAGAAGAGTTTACGGAGGAAGATAGGATATTTCCTTATATTTTGATCCAAAGCGGTGTGAAACCCATCATTTCACCATATCAGATTAAACAGTTCGCAGCGGCCAACGATGATTTTGAAACTTCAGAATATATTGTGGTACTAGGGTATGGGTTGAATTCAGATGATGAGCATATTATCAATATGCTTAGAGAGCAGAACTCACATGATCTCAGGCATCCTAAGATTGTTTACTTTATTCATGCAGATAGTAAAAAGAAGGAAAAAGACTATAAAAAGAGAGAAAATGAGATTAGTGCAATATTAGGCGGAAAAAATAAAATTGTTGTTAAACCTTCTATGGAGTTTCCAGACTTTATAGAAGAATTAAAGTTAAAGCTATAATAAATGGAACAAAATAAGAGGAGGTAATTTTCATGTCGTATTGGTCAAGCTCAATAGAAATCAGGGTAACGAATAAAAAATACTGGGACATTATTAAAAAAGCGGACATCCCGTTATCAATGGGTGGAAGATATTTCTTGGGACAAACCGAAACCTGGTTTTCAGGAGAGGATGATTTGCTTGAGGCATGGTATGTGGATGATATCTTTTATTCGTTGATAGATTTACTTGAAGATAAAGCCTTTATCATAGCGGAACGGGAGCATTCGTCTACAGGTGATTGCGACACATGGATCTATCTTGGAGAATCAACTAAAAAGAAGACGCCCATGATCTATCATATAAAAGGTAATCTTCCAGATTTGGAGGACGATTATGCTGACGGTACAATAGAATTGAAAGATGTACTTAAAAGATGGGATATTCCTATTGAAGAAGCCAATCCGGAAATATTAAGGCTTATAGGCGTATATATTGCTAACTATGTGCCTGAAGATAGACATGCACCAGTTCAATATGAGAAATACCTTTCTACTGCAGGTGATTTAAAAGGGTTTTCTATAAACGGAAAGCGAATAGCGCCAACAGGTGACTTTTATTATGATAGAGAAGAGATTGAAGACTTTATTAAATCAGAAGGCGGAATAATAGCGCGTAATATAAGTGGAAATACAGCTCTTGTCATTATAGGCTTGGAGAACAATTATGCAGAACATAGTAAAAAACTACAATATGCCATCGAATATAAACAGAAGGGTAAATCTGTAATGATTGTTTCTGATATAGAATTTCAGAAGTGGAGAAACTCTCAAAATCCGGCAGAAACAACGCCAACAGAAGACAAAGAAACTAGTCTTGGCGACAAGCTCTTGAATACGGTCTTTTTTGGAAAATATCCACAAAACTCATCAGACCTCAAAGACAGACAGCCAATTGAATGGATTGTATTAGATGATAAAAAAGACAAAGAGCTGTTGATTAGTAGATATATACTTGATTATAGGGTCTACAACGATTCGTCCCTGAATAACCTGCCTATCTGGGAGGACTCAACTATTAGGGAATGGCTTAACACGGAATTCATAAACGAAGTGTTTTCAAAAAAAGAAAGAGAAAAAATCGTTTCAGTAAAGCATGGCAGTAATTCGGCCCATGGCATGAGATGGTGCGGTACGACGGAAGACGCCGTCTTCCTTCTCAGTCTCAAAGAACTTAAACAATATTTTGATGAGGCTGAAGACGATATATTAGCCGAGGGAACCCCTTTTGCTTTCTCGAAAGGCCTGCGATCAGCTGTATATTTATTTGCAGATGAGGCAGACTTTCCGGAGGCTGATGTTACCGGCTGCTGGATGCTGCGTACTGGTGGATCTGATGGATATATTTATGTCGATGCGATGGGATTTATAGAGGATGGAGAGGAACCGGTATTACCATGCGGCATCCGTCCCGCCTTATGGCGGCTTAAGTAGGTGCAATCTTTGATGTTAAGTGGTATAGCTATTATATAGTAAATAAGGAGGTACCTTATGCAGGAAATAAAATGCCCCAACTGCGGCAAGATCTTTCAGGTGGACGAAGTCGGATATGCAGCCATAGTTAGACAAGTCCGTGACAAGGAGTTTGAAAAAGAGATCGCCCAGCGTGAACAGGCATATAACAACGAA
>ENA-ORNG01001902-ORNG01001902.1-human-gut-metagenome-genome-assembly--contig:-NODE-1902-length-13734-cov-12.464288_pt1 | contig 13734 bp, 13 predicted proteins | sample MGYA00242113_ERZ509018 | MGnify/ENA primary metagenome ERZ509018 (study PRJEB26280, sample SAMEA2338711) | human gut metagenome | biome: human gut; feature: human-associated habitat; material: faeces... | reverse complement strand
TGGCCCGGTTCTGATAGGCGGACACGTCGATGCCGAAGCGGGTCCGGTAGTCGTCGCCCGTATAGATCAGCCGGTCCGGATGGTCCGGGTCCCATTCGAAATCCCCCTGGGAGAAGCGGTTCCGCTCCACGCCCGTGTAGATGGGGATCTGCTGGTTGCTGTAGGTCAGATACTCCCCCGTGGTCTCCGAGGGGGTGTACACGTCGCTGGGCTGGATGGCCTCCGGCTCTTCCGGCTGCTGGGCGAGATCCGTGACCGTGGCGCTGCCGAAGTTCCGCACCGTGCCCTGGATGGTCACATTCTCCAGTGTCACGGTGCCGGTGACGCCGGGAGCCAGGATCAGGTCCCCGGCAATGGTCATGTCCTGAAGGGCGGCGCCTTCCGCCGCGTTGATCATCACGGTGCCCTCCACATCCTGGGAGTAGACCACATTGCTCTGGATCAGCACCTCGATCATGTTGTCCAGGATCGTCACGATCTCCGCCCGGGTAATGGCCTCCGTGGGCCGGAAGTAGCCGTCCGAGGAGTCGGTGATATAGCCCAGGGCGGACATCTCCGCAAGGTAGGGCCGGGCGTACTCCGCCACCTGATCCGCATCCAGGTAATAGACCGTCGTGCTCTCTCCGGAGATGTTGAAGGCCCGGGCGATCATGGTCACCGCCTGCTGGCGGGTGATGGTGTCCCCGGCCAGGGCCGCTCCGTTGTTGCCCAGGTACACGCCGGAGGCGTGGAGCTTCAGGATGGCATCCTCCCAGTAGTTCCCGCTCAGGTCGGAGAAGGTCCCGGCAGGAGAGGTGCTCTGGAATTTCAGGAAGCGGTCCAGGATGCCCGCAAAGGCGCCCCGGGTGATGGAGTTGTCCGGCCGGAAGGTCCCGTCCTCATAGCCGTTGATGATGCTGTACTCCTCACTCCACTTTGTAATGGCGGTCTCCGCCCAGTGCCCCGCCGTGTCGGTAAAGGCCGCCTGGGCCGGCAGTACCAGGGTGCCCACCGTCATCAGCAGCGCCAGCAGCGCCGCAAACATCCGTTTTTTTCCCATGATCCGCTTCCTTTCCTGTTTTTTCGACATGCCGCGTCCCAAAAAAATCCCGCCGCACCGCGGAGGGATCTCTATAATTGGTTTACATATTAACACAGCCATTCCCTTCCTGTCAATGACCGGGGAGCAAAAACCAGGGCTTTACAAAATTTTCCCGACGGTGAATAATTTGGGCAGGCACACCCGTGTTATGGGTGAAAGGAGCTGAGGACCCTGACTTCGTTTGGTACCGACGAAACCATCCGCCGCGCTGTGGAATCCCACAGCCGGATGCTGCTGCGGATCGCCATGACCCGCCTGTCCTCTCCCGCCGACGCGGAAGACGTGGTGCAGGAGGTCTTTTTGAAGCTGCTGACCACCCGGCCGCACTTCCGGGACCTGGAGCACGAAAAGGCGTGGCTGATCCGCACCACGCTCCACCGGGCCTGCGACATGGCCCGGGCGGCGGAGCGGCGGAATCTCCCCCTGGAGACCGCGGAGGTCCTTCCAGGCGGAGAGATGCCGGAGCCCTCCCCCATCCTTTCCGCCGTGCAGGCCCTGCCGGCGAAGTACAGCGCTGTGATACACCTCTATTACTATGAGGGCTATTCCATCAAAGAAATTGCCAACCTGCTGCGGCTCCCTGTCCCCACCGTGGGGACCCGGCTCTCCCGGGGGCGGGAGCGGCTGCGCCAGATCTTGAAGGAGGATGTGGAATGAATCGCCAGGACTACCGCGCCGCGTTCGACGCCGTGGACTTCTCCGCAGATTTTGAAGAGCGGACCCTTCAGAAGCTGGCGGCCGTGCGGCAGGCATCTGAAAAGGAGCAGATCATCATGCCTATGAATCGAGTGAAAAAGACCGCCCTGCTGATTGCGGCGGCTGTGGCCCTGCTGGCCGTGTCCGTATCCGCCGCCGTGGTGTGGCTGACCCCCGCCCAGGTGGCGGACCGCGTGGAGGAACCACTGCTGGCGGAGGCGTTCCAGAGTGAGGACGCCATCGTCCTGGACGAGAGCGTGACCGCCGGAGACTATCAGATCACCCTGGCGGGCATGGTGTCCGGTGAGGACTTGAGCGTCCCCACGGACTACAACGGCGAGATCATCAACGACCGCACCTATGCCGTGTTCCGGGTGGCGCGGGCGGACGGCGAACCGCTGACGGATTACCCGAACCTGAGCTACAGCCCCCTGGTGGACGGCTACCATGTCAGATGCGTCAACGCCTGGACCCTGGGGACCACCACCCAGCAGTTCATCGAGGACGGCGTGATCTACTGCCTGTTTGACTGCCGGAACCTGGAGATGTTCGCGGATCATCCGGTGCGCTTTGCCATCTATGAGGGCGGTATCCCCAACACGGACCTCTTCTCCATGGCGGAGGACGGGACGATCTCCCTCCGGGAGAGCTTCGTGGGGGCCCTGTTCACCCTGCCCCTGGACGAGAGCAAGGCTGACCCCGCTGCCGCCCAGGCCTTCGTGGAGTCCACGGGCCTCGTCTGGGAGCCGGTGACCGACGCGGAGCTGGCGGCCCGGGAGCAGGAGGCTGCCGGTGCGGACACCCTGGAGTCTCTCTGCGGCGTGAACTATCGGTCCTACATTGTGGAGACCATCACCATGCAGATGGAAAACCGCATGGAGAAAGACCCGGAGGTCGTCTACTTCCCCATCCGGGAGGACCGGCCCCTGACGGACTACGCCGCCATCGACGAAACCACAGCCTTCACGGTGGACGAGGACGGCAGCATCGTCATCACCTTCCCGGCGGGCACCGTCACAGACGCCGCCCACGGCCAGCAGACCTTCCGGCTGCCCCAGCCGTGACCTTTTCTCCCGTGAGAGAAAACCGGGGCGGAGTCCGTCCATTCATTAAGTGTTTCAAGCAAAGGCGGAGAGGAAGTTCCTCTCCGCCCTTGTATTTTGGGGTCATGCCGCCTCTGTTTGTGAAGGCTGGGGCACCGGGGCGTCCCGGGCGATGGACTCCTCCCGGAGGACGGACAGCAGCAGGCCCAGCAGGGCGCAATCCACCGCCAGGGCGGTGCCGCCATCGGACAGGAAGGGGTAGGGGAAGCAGGTGAGCATTCCCCGCAGCCCCGCCAGATCCTGGACCAGAACGGCCGCCGCCTGCCAGGTCAGCACCGCCAGCGCCGCCGTGCCCAGCAGCCTGCCCAGCAGGGACGCCTGGCGGCGGAGCTTCCGCCAGCCAAAGATCAGGATCGCTGCCGCCGGGGCCTGGATCAGCGCCAGCCCCAGCCAGCCGTAGTTGGCCAGGACCGCCAGCATATAGCCGTGATATCTGCGGAAGCCCAGCTCGAGGCGCACGTCTCTCATCAAAGCGGGGTCCAGCTCCACCATCCCGGCCAGCTTTGCGTGGCTCACGATCTCCCAGGCCCAGGTCATATCCTCCTGTGGCATAGACAACTGGCCAGGCCGCAGATAGGTGGCCGCCAGGCAGGCCAGCACCGCCGCACTGTAAGCCGCCACCAGCAGCCAGTTCCGCCGCCGGGCGCCGAAGGCCCCCAGCCTCACCCCCGCCGCCAGGACGCCGGTGACGCCGAACAGGCTGACCCAGAGGACCGGCGGAGCGCCCCAGAGGGCCCAGAGGAATCGCAGCGGAGACTCCGGCAGATAGCACACCGCCGGCAGCAACCCCAGCAGGCAGCAGAGGGCGAGCCCTCCCGTCCCCCAGGACCGCAGGCCGTAGACCGCCAACGCCATGGCCACCGGCAGCAGCAGGATGATGTACTGGCCCAGATCGTGGGTGTATCCCAGCTGGAACTGGAGCCTTCCGCCCAGGGCGGCCGCAGCGGTCAAGAGCACCGCCAGCGGCAGTGCTGCCTTTGCCAGCAGGGTGTAGTCCAGCAGGTAGATCCCCGCCGCCAGGCCGGCGGCCAGCAGGGCAATGCCCCCAAAGGACACCACATACTCGCTCCAATAACTGACGCCCCAGCGTTCCGCCAGTCGGAGGACCAGCCACAGCCCCAAGGCTACCGCCAGCAGGCACAGCATTTTCCACTGGGATTTCGGCCGGTGGAGGCGGTCCAGGTCCGTGCCCACGGCCACCGGGTCCCCCATCTCCTCCACCGCCAATCGCTCCGCCTCCTCCGGGGAGTGGCCCTCCGCCTGGAACTCGTTCCGCTGGTCCTCCAGGTGGGTCCCCAGCTCCCGGACCGCCACGGCCCGGGCCCGCTTCCAGCGGATCTGGGCCGCCGCCGTGTCCAGATAGTCCCGGATGGTCTCAGGCCCCGGCACAGCAGGCACCTCCCCTCAGCACGCGGCCCACGGCGTCGGCGTAGGTGTGCCACGCCGCCTCCTTCTCCCGCAGGACCGCCTGCCCCTCCTTGGTCAGGTGATAGTACCGCCGGGGCTTGCCGGCGGCGGCCTCCCGCTCATAGGCGGTGACCAGGCCCTTCTCCTCCAGCGTGTGCAGCAGAGGGTACAGGGTCCCCGCCTTCAGGTGGAACACATCCTCTGACCGGGCTTTCAGCTCGCTGGTCATCTGGTAGCCGTACTTGTCTCCGTCCTCCAGCAGCTTCAGGACCAGCAGGGCCATGCTGCCGCTGACCAGGCTCTTGTCCGCTTCCATAGGCTCCCTCCTTATATAGATATTCTATATATTTGCGATGCCGTCATTATATATTGGTTTTCGATATATGTCAAGCAAAAAACCGCCCGGGCCATTGGTCCGGGCGGAAGTTCTTATTCCACGGTGACGCTCTTGGCCAGGTTCCGGGGCTTGTCGATGTCGCAGCCCCGCTGGAGGGCCACGTAGTAGGCGAACAGCTGCAGGGGCACCACGCTCAGGGAGGGCTGGAGCATGGGGTGGGTCTCCGGCACGGAGATGGTGGCGTCAGCGGTCTTCTCCATCCTCTCCCGGAAGGGCTCGGTGGTCAGGGCCAGCACCTCAGCGCCCCGGGCCTTCACCTCCACCACGTTGCTCATGGCCTTGTCGAAGAGGGGGGCGTAGGTCCCCAGGGCCACCACCAGGGTGCCCGGCTCGATCAGGGAGATGGTGCCGTGCTTCAGCTCGCCGGAGGCGTAGGCCTCCGAGTGGATGTAGCTGATCTCCTTCAGCTTCAGGGAGCCCTCCAGGCCCATGGCGTAGTCCAGGTTCCGGCCGATGAAGAAGATGGAGTCGTGGTTGAAGTACCGGGAGGCAAAATACTGGATGTCCTCCGTGTGGGCCAGGAAGCCCTGCATCTTCTCCGGCAGCAGCTGCATCTCGGAGAGGATGGCTTCGTACGCAGGCTTTTCCACGGTGCCCAGCAGGTCCGCCAGATAGAGGCCCACCAGGTCCATCAGCACCAGCTGGGTGGTATAGGCCTTGGTGGTGGCCACGGCGATCTCCGGCCCGGCCCAGGTGTACAGCACGTCGTCCGCCTCCCGGGCGATGGAAGAGCCCACCACATTGACGATGGCCAGCGTCCGGCCGCCCCGGCGCTTGGCCTCCCGCATGGCGGCCATGGTGTCCAGGGTCTCTCCGGACTGGCTGATGACGATGACCAGCGTCTTTTCGTCCACCAGGGGGTCGCAGTACCGGAACTCCGAGGCCAGCATCACCTCCACCGGCCGGCGCAGCAGCTTCTCCCAGCTGTACTTGCTGACCACGCCCACGTGGTAGCTGGAGCCGCAGGCGATGATGAAGATCCGGGAGAGACCGCGGACATAATCCGCCGTCAGGTGCAGATCGTCCAGCACCACCCGGCCGTCCCGGATGCGGGGGGAGATGGTCTTGCGGACCGCCTCCGGCTGCTCCATGATCTCCTTGGCCATGAAGTGGGCATAGCCGCCCTTCTCCGCCGCGGACACATCCCAGTCGATGACGCTGTGGGTCTTTTCCACCGGCAGCATCTCGTCGTCGAACACGTCCACGCTGTCGGCGGTGAGGACGGCGATCTCCCCGTCGTCCATGTACACCACGTCCCGGGTGTGCTTGATGATGGCCGTCACGTCGGAGGCGATGAAGTTGCCGTTCTGACCGTACCCGATGATGAGGGGACTGTCCTTCCGGGCGGCGATCAGGGCGTTGGGATAGTCGGCGCAGATGATGCCCAGGGCATAGGAGCCCTCGATCCGCCGCAGGCAGCGGCCCACGGCCTCCAGCATGTTGCGGCACTCGTTGTAGTGGAACTCCAGCAGCTGGGCCACCACCTCCGTGTCCGTGTCGGAGGTGAACCGCACGCCCTGGCGCATCAGGTGCTCCTTCAGCTCCAGATAGTTTTCGATGATGCCGTTGTGGACGATGGCGATCCGGCCGTTCTCACTGACGTGGGGGTGGGCGTTGATGTCGTTGGGCTCCCCGTGGGTGGCCCAGCGGGTGTGGCCGATGCCCAGCTCTCCCTCCAGGTCCGCGCCGCCGTGGATCAGGTCGGACAGCACCTTCAGCCGTCCCTTGGTCTTGCGGATCTGGAGCCCTGCCGTCTCGGACCGCACCGCCACGCCGGCGGAGTCATAACCCCGGTACTCCATCCGCTCCAGGCCCTCCAGCAAAATGGGGGCCGCGGGTTCTTTTCCTACAAATCCAATGATTCCGCACATATTCTGTTATATCCTCCTGAATTTCTCGATGGAACTGTTCAAAAGGACAAATGCGCAGTCATTTGCCGCTTTCACCACGGTCACAGCCCCTTTGTTTTGCGGTCGCCCGCATATTTGCCGGCTGTGTACGCGCCCGTGGGCACGGAAGGGCATCCGCCGAAATGCTCGATACTCCCTTCCCCTCGTCGTCCCGCCCAATGGGCGGGCGCTGGCGCTTGTGATGGGCCCTGGCCCATAAACTCCTTTCACATCTGCGTTTTGTTCAATATTCTATGATCCTCTCCCCGCGGGAGTTCGATCCGGGATAAAAGCTCCGTTCCGGCAGATACTACCGGGACGGAGGGATATGCGCTATGATGACCGCCTTTGTCCGCACGATCATACTCTACTTCTTCATCATGGCCGGCATGCGGCTGATGGGCAAGCGCCAGATCGCCGAGCTGGAGCCCAGTGAGCTGGTGCTGACCATGATGATCTCCGATCTGGCCGCCGTGCCCATGCAGGACTTCGGCATCCCCCTGCTCTCGGGGCTGCTGCCGATCCTGACGCTGCTGGCCCTGTCGCTGCTTTTAAGCCAGCTGTCGCTCCGCAGCCTGCGGCTGCGGGCCCTCATCTGCGGCACCCCTGCCGTCCTGATCCGGAACGGCGTACTGCAGCAGGCGGCCATGCGGCGCAACCGCTACACCCTCGACGAGCTGATGGAGGAGCTGCGGGAGCAGGGCATCAGCCGGGTGGAAGACGTGAAGTACGCCGTGCTGGAGAACTCCGGCCAGCTGACCGTCTTTCCCTGGGCGGCCCAGCAGCCGCCCACGGCGGAGCAGCTGGGCCTGGACCTGGAGGACGATGTGACGTTGCCGGTGGTGCTCATCAATGACGGCCGGCTCCTCCGCCGCAACCTGACGGCCTGCGGCCGGGACGAAAACTGGCTGCGCAAGCAGCTGTCCCGGGAGAAGATCTCCTCTCCCCGGGAGGTGTTCCTCCTGACCCTGGATGAGCGGGGGCAGGTATTCTGCGTCCGAAAGGAGCGGGAAGCATGAGATCCTGTCTGACGCCCATCGCCATTTTGGCGGCGATCCTGGCCTTCGCCCTGTGGAACGGGTCCCACATGGCCGACAGCACTGACCGCTGGCGGGACCAACTGCAGCAGGTGGACGCCCTGGCCCAGGCGGAGGCCTGGACAGAGGCCCTGGATGCGCTGGCGGAGAGCTATGAGGACTGGTCGGAGCGCCAGACCTATCTCCACATCGTGGCGAAGCACGACTCCGTGGACGACGCGGAGGCCATGTACCGCCGCGCCATGGCCTTTGCCGCCACCCGGGAGCTGACAGAGTTCCGGGCGGAGCTCTCCGACCTGCGGGACCAGCTCCGGCTCCTGACGGAGATGGAGCGGCTGGACATCAAAAACGTCCTGTAGCGCCTCACCGGTTGTCGGCCAGCAGCTTATTCAGCTCCGCCATGAAGGTGTCGATGTCCTTGAACTGGCGGTACACAGAGGCGAAGCGGACATAGGCCACCTGGTCCACATCCCGCAGCCGCTCCATCACCTTTTCGCCGATGGCCTCGGTGCTGATCTCCCGCTCCATGGAGTTCTGCAGGTCCTGCTCGATCTCCTCGGCGATCTTCTCCAGCTCCGCCAGGGGCACCGGCCGCTTTTCGCAGGCCCGGATCATGCCGCCCAGGACCTTCCGCCGGTCAAAGCTCTGGCGGCTGCCGTCCTTCTTCACCACCACCATGGGCAGGCTCTCCACCGTCTCGTAGGTGGTGAACCGCTTGCCGCAGGACAAACACTCCCGCCTGCGGCGGATGCTGCTGTTTTCGTCCGCCGGGCGGGAATCGATGACCTTGCTCTCACTGTATCCGCAATAGGGGCACTTCATACCAGACCCTCCCAAACAGGTCCCCGGCTCCGGGGGCCGTTCCTCTTTCCATTGAAATCCCCGGCAGTCCGCCGCAGCGGCGGGACTGCCTTGGAGCTATTATAACACAGGCTCCCGGAATATGGTATCCACAATTTGCACGGTTTTGGGAAAAATTCCGGCAGCCGCCGCCTTTCAAAACACCGGCTGCTCCCCCTTGTCAAAGGCGAAGACCGCATACATCCGGCCGCCGATCCGGACCACCCGGGCAAAGCAGAACAGTGCCGGCAGCGGAAAGGGCCGGCCGGCATCATAGGGCGCCGCCACGTACCGCCGGCCGTCCCCGCCCCGGATCAGGAGGCCGGAGAGGCCCCACAGCTGCTCCCGCAGCCACCGGGAGCGCCTCCGGCCGCTCCAGCGGCGCCCAGTCCACGGGCTCGGCCGGCCGGACGGGGCGGATCTCCCCCTGAAGCAGTCTTCCCATCGGAGCCGTCAGTTGGGCGGAAAACCGCCGCCGGATGGAGGCCCGGTTCCCGCAGGGCTCCAGGACGCCCAGCCGCAGCTCTCCCCGGTCCCCCACCGCCCAGGCACACCAGAGTCCCTCCCCCGGCAGGCGGCAGCGGGCCTCATACCAGGTGTAGAGCGCCTCCCGCTCCGTGATCAGCTCCCCCACGGGCCTTCCATCCTGCATCAGCGGAAACTTGTCCATGGCCCAGCCCCCTCTCCGAAAAAAGCTCCGCCTGGGAGATCCTATGCCCAGGCGGAGCTCTTTATGCGCAGATCAGGCGATAGTGTAGCTGCCCCGGACCAACAGCTTGGTGGTGGCGGCTGTGGCCCGGACGCCCCGGCCCTCAATGGTCATCATATACAGGTGGTTCTGTACCAGGGCGCCGCCGTTGTTCAGCGTCGTGGCCGCAGTCTCGTCGATGAGGCCCGGACTGGAGGGGGAGACGCAGGCGGCTGTCCCCCCCCGCAGCATCCCCTCGCAGCCGATGTCCCCGGTGAGGGTCTGTCCGCTGGTGAGGGTCACCACGGTAAAGGCGGACGCGGTGCTGGTGCCGCTGCCGGTGGAGACGCCCAGCTGGGCGTTCCGGGCGGCGATCTTCTGGTCCACCCGCTCCATGATGGAGTCCATGAACGTCTCGTTCAGATAACTCAGGGTCACCAGCGGATCGTCGGAGGAGCCGGCCTCCGCCGCGGCGGTGATCGTCACGTTCAGTGCTCCGCACAGCACCAGCAGTGCCAGCAGCCGCAGATACCATCTGTTCTTTTTCATGCTCTTATGTACCTCCGTGTCTTGATCTGTCGTGTATGGGAACATGGCGCCTCTGAAAAGGGCTGCCGCCCTTTTCAGAGGGACCTCTTGTTTCAGATCACACGCCGCCGGGGACCGCCGGTCTCCGGCGCCGCGGCCGTCTCAGCCTGTGTACCGTCTGTGCAGGACGATCTCTCACACCAGCTGGTCATGGGGCAGGCCGAAGCTGACCGCGATGGCCAGATCCACCTTCTCCATCACCCGCTCCTCCACATGGCCCATCTTTTCCCGCAGGCGCTTTTTATCCAGGGTGCGCACCTGCTCCAGCAGGACCACGGAATCCCGGCTCAGGCCGCAGCTCTCCTCCACCGGAAGATCGATATGTGTGGGCAGCTTGGCCTTCCCGGTCTGGGAAGTGATGGCCGCCGCGATCACAGTGGGGCTGTAGCGGTTGCCCGTGTCGTTCTGAATGATCAGGACCGGCCGGACACCGCCCTGCTCGCTGCCCACCACCGGGGAGAGATCGGCATAATAGATATCACCGCGCTTGACACTTGTATCCACAAAGTTCACACTCCGCCGAAAGAAGTACCCGTCACCGAAGCTCCTTCAGTGAGGCCACTTTCATTCTCCCACGCAGGCACGGAATTTATACTTTGCCAACGGCGCAAAATTCCGGCGTCCACGCCCCGCACTATCCTATGCAGGGGCAGGGCAGGGTGTGAAGAGTGAAGAGTAAAGAGTGGAGAGTGAGGAGTGCCAATACTAGAGTGTCGGCAGGGCCCGTCCGCCGCAGCGGAGTGAAGGGAGACTACGCTTCATGCGCCGCAGGCGCATTCCGCATCTCAACTCTCCACTCTTCACTCTTTCACAGCAGGTGCAAACTCCGCTCCAGGATCTTGCCGTCCTCCAGATAGACCCGCGGCACCCGGCGGCTCACCGCGCAGGTCAGCTCGTAGGGGATGGTGTCCAGCAGGGCGGCCAGGTCGTCCACCTTCTGGCGGCTGCCGAAGATCTCCACGGTGTCCCCCACCTTCACGTCCGGCAGATCCGTCAGGTCCACCATGCACATGTCCATGCAGATCCGGCCCCGCTGGGGGGCGGGCCCCTGGTCCGTCACCACGGATATCCGGTTGGACAGGCCCCGGAAGAACCCGTCCGCATAGCCGATGGGCAGCACGCCGATCCGGGTCCGCTCCCGGGTGTGGAACGTCCGGCCGTAGCTGATGTCCGTGTCCGGGTCAAAGGTCTTGATGGTGGAGATGCTGGACTTCAGGCGCATGACCGGCCGCAGATCCAGCCGCTGGGCGTCGGCCCCCACGCCGTACAGGGCGATGCCGGGCCGCACCATGTCCAGATACATCTCCGGGTACCGGGCCAGGGCGCCGCTGTTGGCGCAGTGGCGGACGGCAAAGGTCCTGCCCCGCTCCGCCAGGGCGTCCAGCACCCGGGTGAAGACGGTGAACTGCTCTCTCGTATAGGCCTCGCTGTCATCGTCGTCCTCGTCGGAGACGGCGAAGTGGGTGAAGATTCCCTCCGCCTCCAGTCCCGGCAGGGCACAGGCGGCGGCAATGGAATCCACGCCGGTGTCAAAGTGCCCGCCCCGCACCAGAAAGCCCAGCCGGGACATGCCGGTGTCCACCTTGATGTGGACCTTCAGCGTGCCGCCGCACGCCGCTGCCGCCGCGCTGTACTCCCGGGCCTTGGCCAGGGCGGACACCGCCTGGGTGATGCGGTACTCGATCAGCTGGGGCACCATGGCCGGCGGCGTGTGCCCCAAAATCAGGATGGGGGCCTGGATGCCGCCGTGGCGGAGCTCCTTCGCCTCGTCCAGGCTGGACACCGCCAGATAGTCCGCCCCCAGCTGCTCCAGCTTCCGGGCGATCTGGATGGCCCCGTGGCCGTAAGCATCCGCCTTCACCACGCCCAGATATTTCACATGCGGTCCGATGCGCCTGCGGGCCTGCTGATAGTTGTGGGCCAGGGCGTCCAGATCGATCTCCGCCCAGGTCCGTCTCAGAACCGGTTCCTCCATATGTTAGGTCACCTTCTCAGTCATTTGCAGAAAGGGCGGGAGGATGACCTCCCGCCGGTTCATTCCTGATTGTCTATTGTATCATAAAAGGAAAAGCTCGTAAAGTCCGCCGTCAAAATGATTTCCCCGTCCACGGCGATCTCTCCCCGGAGGGGGACGCTGTCCTCCTGCCGCAGCCACAGGGTGGAGAGGATCTTGCCGTCCTGCGCTCCGGTCTGGTCCACCCTCAGGCGGACGCAGGGGGTCTCCCCCCAATCCTCCTGATTTTCCTCCAGCAGCCAGCCGTCCCGCAGGGCGCTCATCAGCTGGGGCAGGCAGGCCATGGGGCTGATGTCCTGGCTGCTGAGGGTCCCGGCGTTGAGGCACTGGTCCTCGTATTCCAGCGCCGCCTCCCCGTCGGAGAGCACCGCCTTCACTCCTGCGATGGTCTCCGGAGAGAGAACCTCCACGGTGGTCTCCCCCTCCGGCACATAGTCGCACCGGAGGGTGGCCTCCCAGACCGCGCCGTCCTGGGTGCAGGAGATCTCCGCCTTCATGCTGCAGCCCGCCATGTTCCGGTAGGGCATCCGGGCCTCCGCCGCGCCCTCCGTCTCGCCGCCTGTGCCGCCGCAGGCCGCCAGCAGCAGGCACAGGGTCATCATTGGTACGCAAGCCCATCTGCGCACCGCAAAAACCTCCGATTTAAGATAGGACCTCCCCGATGGCCGCCGGCAGGGAGGCGATCACGTCCTCCGGCGTCATGCCGTAGGCGGTCAGCCGCTCCGCCGCCAGATCTCCCGCCCGGCCGTGGAGCCACACGCCGCCAGCCGCCGCCTGGACCGGCGACGCCCCCTGGGCCAGCAGGGAGGCGATGACGCCTGTCAGCACGTCGCCGCTGCCGCCCTTGGCCAGGCCGGAATTGCCGGTGGTGTTCACCAGCGCGTTGCCGGAGGGCACGGCGGTGATGGTCCGGTGGCCCTTCAGCACCAGGACGCAGCCGTGGGCCTCGGCAAAGGCCCGGGCGGCCCCCAGCCGGTCGCCAGCTGAGAGGTCTCCTCCGATGCGGGCGAACTCCCCGTCGTGGGGCGTCAGCACTGTCACCCGGTCCCGCCGGGCGTCCAGTACATCCATATGCCCGGCCAGCGCATTTATGCCGTCGGCGTCCAGCACCACCGGCTGTCGGATCTCCCGCAGCAGCTCCAGCACCAGCTCCGTGACGCCGTCGCCCCGGCCCAGGCCGGGGCCCAAGGCCACCGCGTCACAGCCGACGGCCCGCCGCAGAATTTCCTCCGCCGCCTTGGGGGACAGCTTCCCGTGCTTGTCCGGCAGGGGGAAGGGCATGGCAGAGACGCACTTGGCCGCCTCCACCGGCCAGATGGCCTCCGGCACGCCCAGGAACACCAGCCCGCATCCGGACCGCGCCGCCGCCGCGGCGGTGAGCCAGGGCGCGCCGGTGTAGCCCACGGCGCCGCCGACGATCAGCACCTTGCCGAAGGTACCCTTGTGGCCGTCGATCTTCCGGGGCGGCAGGGCGGTGCGGACAAAGTCCCGCTCCACCGTCTGGGCCCGGCAGACAAGACCTTGGACCAGGTCCGCCGGGATGCCGATGTCCCGGACCTCCAGGTCTCCTGAGAGGAGGACGCCCTCCCCCACCGCCTGGCCAAGCTTGGGCAGGGTAAACGTGATAGTGCGGTCTGCCCGGACGGCCCGGCCCAGCACATCGCCGGTATCCGCCGCCACGCCGCTGGCGATGTCCGCCGCCACCACGGCGGCCCGGCTCTCGTTCATCCAGTCCACCGCCGCGGCAAAGGGTGAGCCTGCCGCGATGGGTCGGGAGAGGCCCACGCCGAAGAGAGCGTCCACCACCACGTCGCACCCCAGCACCCAGGCCCGCTGGCTTGCGTCCGCTGGATCGAACCGCTCCAGCTCCACGCCGCACTCGCTGAGGCGGCGGGTCTCCTCCAGGGCGTCCGGGGTCAGCTTCTCGTAGTCCCCCACCAGAAACGCCCGGATCTTCAGGCCCTTCAAAAACAGCAGCCGGGCGGCGGCGATGC
>ENA-ORNG01001901-ORNG01001901.1-human-gut-metagenome-genome-assembly--contig:-NODE-1901-length-13743-cov-9.891949_pt1 | contig 13743 bp, 11 predicted proteins | sample MGYA00242113_ERZ509018 | MGnify/ENA primary metagenome ERZ509018 (study PRJEB26280, sample SAMEA2338711) | human gut metagenome | biome: human gut; feature: human-associated habitat; material: faeces... | reverse complement strand
TACCGGATTTTTAAACATGGTCATCACAAAGCTGGGATTTGCAAAATTCCCATTTCTTTCCAGCCCATCCACTTCCATGTTTTCACTGGTTCTGGTAATGGTATGGAAAAGCGTTGGTTACTATGTACTGCTGATCATGGCAGCCCTTCAGACGGTTCCTTCTAATATTTACGAGGCAGCAGAACTGGATTCCACTCCAAAGTGGAGAGTGTTTTTCAAGATCACTCTTCCAATGATCTCACCGACCATCCTGTTTACCTCTGTTGTGGCATCCATTGCATCTTTCAAGATCTTTGACTCCGTTAACGTTATGACACAGGGCGGACCGGTAGACTCTACCAATACACTGGTTTACTACATTTATTCCTTTGCTTTCCGCTACGGAAAACCGGGTATGGCCTGTGCGGCAGGTGTGATCTTACTGATCCTGGTATGCATCATGACCTACGTTCAGTTCGGTGTAGGAAAGAAACGTGTACATTATCAGTAAAATTTCCACAGTTTACGATATAATTAAGGAGGAAAAATCATGGAAGAAAGCAGGGGCGCACTTCTTTTTCAGAAAGTATGCCATATCCTGAACATTATTTTAAAAGTGGCTGTTATGGTCATCATAGCATTCCCATTTTACTGGATGGTCAGCACGTCATTAAAGGACTATACCGAGGCGCTGCAGTTCCCGCCTACCCTATTCCCATCCAGTCTTCACTGGGAAAACTACGCTCATGTATTTGAGATCGTTCCCATTGGATTATATTTTAGAAACTCTGTTGTAGTCAGCCTTTGTGTGCTGGTTCTCCAGTATCTGATCATTGTACCGGCTGCTTACAGCTTTGCAAGACATGAATATTTCGGAAAAAATATCTTTTTTGGAATTGTACTGTTAGGATTAATGATCCCGCAGCAGATCACCTTCCTTCCGGTTTACCTGATGTTCAGCCGGATGAAGATGTTAAAAACATTTATACCGTTAATATTACCATTTATTTCCAATCCATTTGGTATTTTCATGCTCCGCCAGTATTTTATGCAGATCCCTCAGGAAGTCATTGAGGCTGCAAGACTGGACGATGCAGATAACCGTAAGATCATGTTCAAGGTAATGATGCCTATGGCAAAACCGGCTCTGATCACCATCGGCCTTCTGTCCTTCATCTCTACCTGGAACAACTACTTCTGGCCGTTGATCATGACCTCCAAGCCGGAGACCCGCACCATCACCGCCGGTCTGGCCATGTTCTTCGGCCGCTATCTGTCCATCGTGATCCAGCTGGCCATTGCCGGTTCCCTGATGCGCAAGCAGTTCGTCAACGATTCCATTGGCACTCTGCGGACCGACAGCGCCACCTTCACCATCGGCCTGGTGTGCGTTGTTTACATCTTCGCTGCGCTGACCTTCTTCCCGGCGCTGGCGCTGGGCCCCATTGCAGAGCATCTGACTCTGTGGGCTTAAGGAGGGCTTTTGAACCATGAGTAAAAAGCAGAATACAAAATTTATCACCCCTGATATCCTGAAGGGTGCGGTGAAGGGTGCGTTTATCAAGCTGAACCCCCGCTACATGATGAAAAACCCGGTCATGTTCGTAGTGGAGATCGGATTCTTCATCACCCTGCTGCTCTCCTTCGTACCAGGTTTGTTCGGCGATGCCAATGCCGAGCAGCTGCGGATCTATGATATCATTGTCTGTGCGATCCTATTTGTCACTGTTCTGTTTGCCAACTTCGCGGAGGCCGTGGCTGAAGGCCGGGGCAAGGCCCAGGCGGCCTCTCTGAAAAAGACTCAGAAGGATACCCAGGCACACCTGCTCCACGAGGATGGCACTCAGACCATCGTCTCCTCCAGCGAGCTGAAGAAGGGCGATGTGGTCCTGGTCAGCGCCGGCGAGATCATTCCCAACGACGGCGAGGTCATTGAGGGCATCGCCTCGGTGGATGAGTCCGCCATCACCGGCGAGTCCGCCCCCGTGGTCCGGGAGAGCGGCGGCGACTTCTGCTCCGTCACCGGCGGCACCACCGTTGTGTCTGACTGGCTGAAGATCCGCATCACCTCTGAGCCGGGCAACAGTTTTCTGGACCGCATGATCGCTCTGGTAGAGGGTGCCTCCCGGAAGAAAACCCCCAACGAGATCGCTCTGAACACCCTTCTGGTGTCCCTGACCATCATCTTCCTGATCGTGGTGGTCACCATGTATCCCTTTGCGGTGTACAACAATGTTCAGATCCCCATCTCCACTTTGATTGCCCTGCTGGTCTGCCTGATCCCTACTACCATCGGCGGCCTGCTGTCCGCCATCGGTATCGCCGGCATGGACCGTGTCACCCGCTTCAATGTCATCGCCATGTCCGGTAAGGCGGTGGAAGCCTGCGGCGACGTGGACACTATGATTCTGGACAAGACGGGCACGATCACTTACGGCAACCGCCTGGCTGCTGATTTTTACCCCGTGGGCGGCGCCAGCAAGGAGGAGCTGATCCGCTGCGCGGTCCTCACCTCCCTGCGGGACGGCACTCCCGAGGGCAAGTCCACTGTAGAGCTGGGCCGTAAGCTGGGCTGCCAGGTGGAGGACGATCCCAAGTCCAGCTTCATTGAGTTCTCGGCGCAGACCCGCATGAGCGGTGTGGATCTCCCCGACGGCACCATCATCCGCAAAGGCGCGGCTGACGCCATCGAGAAGTACGTCACCGCCCAGGGCGGCAAAATTCCTGCCGAACTGCGCAGACGGGTGGACGAAGTCTCCTCTCTGGGCGGCACCCCCCTGACTGTTTGTGAAGGCAGCCGCATTCTGGGTGTCATCTATCTGAAGGATACCGTAAAGCCCGGCATGGTGGAACGCTTTGAGCGCCTGCGCGCCATCGGGATCAAGACCATCATGTGCACCGGCGACAACCCCCTGACCGCGGCCACCATCGCCAAGGAAGCCGGCGTGGACGGCTTTGTGGCAGAGTGCAAGCCTGAGGACAAGATCGCCCTGATCAAGAAGGAGCAGGCCGAGGGCAAGATCGTCGCCATGACCGGCGACGGAACCAACGACGCCCCCGCCCTGGCACAGGCCAACGTGGGCCTGGCCATGAACTCCGGCACCACTGCCGCCAAGGAAGCGGCCAACATGGTGGACCTGGATTCCGACCCCACCAAGATCCTGGAAGTGGTGGAGATCGGCAAGCAACTGCTGATCACCCGCGGCTCCCTGACCACCTTCTCCATCGCGAACGACGTGGCCAAGTACTTCGCCATCATCCCGGCCATGTTCAAGCTGGCTGTTCCTGAGCTGAACGTGCTGAACATCATGGGGCTGGCGACCTCTTACAGCGCCATCCTGTCCGCGCTGATCTTCAACGCCATTATCATCCCCTGCCTGATCCCCCTGGCCATGAAGGGCGTCAAGTACCGCCCCATGTCCTCCGGGAAGATGCTGGGCCGGAACATGATGATCTACGGCCTGGGCGGCATCATCGCCCCCTTCGTGGGCATCAAGATCATTGACCTGATCATCGCCCCGGTGCTGGCTGCCCTCGGCTTTGGTATGTAAGGAGGAACCTGAATGATGAACGAGAAGAAACATGGCATTGGCCACAATATCCGGCAGGCCGTTCTGGTCACCGTGGTATTGCTGGTGCTGTGCGGCCTGGTATTTCCGGTGCTGCTCAGCGGCCTCTCTGCTGTGATTTTCCCCAGCCAGGCCAAGGGCTCTCTGGTGACGGCAGACGGCATCGCCGTGGGCGCCAAGAACGTGGGTCAGGACTTCACCGAGGATTACTTTATGTGGTGCCGTCCCTCCGCGTACAATTACAATACTTACTATGAAGAGGACACCGACGGCGACGGCCAGGTGGAGCAGTACTACAACGACGGTTCTGAATTCGCCGGCCTGAGCTCCGGCTCCAACAACTACGCCCCCTCCAACCCCGCCCTGACGGAGCGGGTGGAAGCGGACATCGAGGAATTCCTGGAGAAGAATCCCGGTGTCAGCCGGGAGGATATCCCCACTGACCTGATGACTGCCTCCGGCTCCGGCTTGGATCCCCACATCTCTCCCGCCTCTGCGGAGGTGCAGATTCCCCGCATTGTGGAGGCCTCCGGCCTCAGTGAGGATGAGGTGCGCCAGATCATCGCCGACAACACCAAGGGCAAGACCCTGGGCGTGTTCGGAGAGGAGACCGTCAACGTGCTGGGCGTGAATCTGGACATCGCCCTGGCCATGGGCCTGGTGGGCGAGATCTCCAAGTAATCACGGGCCCCGGATGCCTTCTTGGGCAGAGGACACTGGTATGCAGTTTCATTTTGAGAAAACGCTGGAAAAGCGGTATGAGCCGCAGGTCACTGTTACGAACGAGACCCCGGCGTGGCTGATGATTTGCCTGGCGGAGTCCATAAAGGACTGGATCGGCCAGAGTCCCAGAATCTTTTGCAAAAGTGAGGAGCCGTACCTGCAGTTCGGCTATGAGGTGCTGACGTTCCCGGTTGCGGAGTTTGCACAGATTTTCGGCCCGCTGATCTATGCGATCAATCAGGCATGGCCTGTGCAGGTATTTGGAATGGGAAGCCAGGATGAGCTGGTCGAGCTGTCCTTCACAAAGGAGGGGACAGCCCCCACTATCCAGCAGAAGAACGTCTCCGGGATTCCATGTGCGGAATTGAGAGACCTGTACTTTTGCGTGAAGTTCCCGGATCCTCTGGCGGCGGACTGTATGTTCCGTTTGCTGGACGCGGTGGAGAAAAAGTCTGCTGCCGTGGCCCTGGAGTGGGAGTACGCCGATTTTCTGGAACAGCAGCGGCTGGCAAGAATTGACCGGACACTCTCCTATTGCTATGTCTCCCTTGAAGAAGAGGAGAGCGCGGACCCGGTCGGATGGCTTTCCGGACTGACGCTTCAGCAGAAATGCGAACTGTGGCGGATGTTTTTGGGAAAGCGGCTATTTCTGCCGGAATTCGAATGGCTCAGAGATGCAATGCTCCAGGGAGCTGTTCCAAACTGGATCGAGTGGCATTTAGCGCTCTATCGTGTTCTGGAGGAAGAGAACATTCGCTTTTTCTGTAAGGACGGACAATTTGAGCTGCTGGACAAGGAAGGACACCGCATCTATTTCGGTGTAGACCATTCCGAGGCAGCAGAGCAGGTGCTGATGAAAGTCCTGTTCCCGCTCAACCAATGACCGAGAGATTCTGAAATAAGGCTGAAAGGCGGACCGGTACATCCGGTTCGCCTTTCAGCCTCTTATGATTCCTTAATACGGGAAACGCTTTCTTTTTCCCGATTTAAGCTGAAAAGCAGTATGATAAGGTCAAAGGAAGGGATGATTATGATGACCTGGAAAACGAGGCTCCTGCATTTTGAGCGCATGTGTGATGGGCTCGTGGAGCATTTCCTGCTTCAACACAAGATCCTTGGATTTCTATTGATTTTTATCGGGATGCCTCTGGTGACGCTGTCGGCGGTATGTATTTGCTCCACCGTTCTTGTACTGCCGCTGGCCTTGGCGTTTGGGTACCTGTGAAGAGGGCCTTAATACAATTTTAATACGAGCCCTTAAAAATTAATGCCCCTTTAAGACGAAAAGTGGATAATGTGATTAAGACTCCATAAAGACATATTAAGGGGTGGGGCTTACGCAGCGGCCTTTTCATAAAAGCTGGTCGTCTCCGTTTCGGATCATCATATTCGGATTTCTCTTGGTGATTCTGCTGGGGAGCTTCCTGCTGATGCTTCCGGTTGCCACAAAAGAAGGTGTTGTCACGCCGTTTTCGGATGCTCTGTTTACTGCCACGTCGGCGGTATGCGTGACAGGTCTGGTTGTTCACGACACTGCTACTTACTGGTCGAATTTCGGACAGTTCATCATCGTATTGCTTATCCAGATCGGGGGCCTTGGGGTGGTAACCGTGGCCGGTGCTTTCGGTATCCTCTCCGGGCGCCGGATCGGCCTGATGCAGCGCAGCACGATGCAGGAGGCCATCGCTGCGCCGAATGTGGGCGGGGTCGTGCGCCTGACAGGTTTTATCCTGAAAACTGCCTTGGTGGTAGAGCTGTTGGGGGCTGCCGCGCTGTTCCCCGTTTTCTGGCAGGAATTCGGCTTGATAAAGGGACTTTGGTATGCCCTGTTTCACTCTATTTCCGCCTTTTGCAATGCGGGATTCGACTTGATGGGGATCAAGGAGCCCTTTTCGTCTCTTGTGGATTACGCGGACAACCCGGTGGTCTCCGTTGCGATCCCGCTGCTAATTATCATCGGCGGCATTGGATTCTTGACTTGGGATGACATCCGTACGAACCGCCTGCACATAACCAGATACCGGATGCAGAGCAAGGTGATTCTGGTGGTCACCGGCAGTCTGATTCTGCTTCCCGGCATCTATTTCTTCCTGTTCGAGTTTGCGCGGGAGCCTGTGGGGAAGCGACTCCTCTTATCCTTTTTCCAGGCGGTCACGCCCCGAACTGCGGGTTTTAATACGGCGGATTTGACCGCTATGAGCGAAAGCGGGCAGACGATTATCACCATGCTGATGCTCATAGGTGGTTCGCCAGGCTCCACTGCGGGCGGCATGAAAACGACAACGCTGGCGGTTCTTCTGGCGAACGCGCTGGCGGTTTTTCGGCGCAATGAGTATCCGCATTTCTTTAACCGCCGGATCTCCAAAGAGACCATCTCCCAAGCGGCGACAATTTTTGCGATGTATCTGGGGCTGTTTCTGGCCGGAGGACTGGTAATCAGCCGAATGGAGGGGCAGCCTATTCTGGACAGCCTGTTTGAAACGGCTTCGGCCATCGGAACTGTGGGCCTGTCCTTGGGACTGACGCCGCAGCTGCATACGGTCTCACGCCTGATTTTGATCGGCCTGATGTTCTTTGGACGGGTAGGGGGGCTGACGCTGATATTCGCTGCCCTTTCCAGCACCCAGAATTCCAGCGCCCGACTGCCGCAGGAGCGGATTACGGTAGGGTGAATCTGTAAATAAAGAGGATGAAATACATGAAGACAATTTTGCTGATCGGTTTAGGCCGCTTCGGCCGCCATGTGGCCATGAAGCTCCACGAATTGAACCATCAGGTGATGGCGGTGGATCAGGACGAGGAAAAAGTCAACCGGATTTTGCCCTATGTGACCAGCGCCCAGATCGGAGACAGCACAAACGAGGAATTTTTGGCCTCTTTGGGGGTGCGAAACTTTGATGTATGTATCGTCGCTATCGGCGATAATTTCCAGAGTTCTCTGGAGACGGCTTCCCTGCTGAAGGAGGCGGGGGCGAAAAAGGTGGTGGCCCGGGCCGCACGGGACATTCAGGCCAAATTCCTGCTGCGAAACGGGGCGGACGAGGTCGTCTACCCAGAGCGGCAGATCGCGGTCTGGACCGCCATCCGATACAGCTCGGATAATATTTCGGACTATATCGCGCTGGGGGACGATCATGCCATCTTTGAGATTCAGGTTCCGGATAACTGGGTCGGCAAGACCATCGGCCAGCTGGATGTCAGGAAACGGCATCATGTGAGCATACTGGCCATCAAGCAGAACGGACACTTCGCCATGACGGTCATTACGCCGGAGACCTGTCTCCCGGCCAACAGCACCATGCTGGTTTTGGGAACAAACCAGAACGTTCAAAAATGCTTCCACATCTAGCGGCTGCGGCTCCAGGCATGGAAAGGACAGGTTGGGATGGAGTATATGATTTTGCTTGGCGGCCTTCTCGTGTTTGCGCTGGTCGGTTTCTGGATGATGGGAAGGGTTGACAGGTTTCTGAATGCGGCGCGGGCAGAGCAGGAGGGGCGGCAGCATGCCGAGTGCTTGAAGATCGCGGCATCGGACCCCTGTGTGATGCAGCCTGTTTTTAAAACTGTGTCGGCGCTTAAGGAGCAGCACCCGGACTTGTGGTGTGAGCTGTCCTTCGGAAGAGAAGCGGAGGTTTTGGGATGTCTCAGCACAGGCAATGTGGACGTTGCGATTCTCCCCGGTGAGACAGGGGGCGGAGCGGCGTTTGAAAGCAGAGACTTTCTGTTTTCGCCGGTTTCTTTCCGGGCGGTGGAGGATTGCACGACCTTGTCATCTATCGACACAAGCGTGCGGCGGCAAAGGATATTGCTGAAACAGAATACATCTGCTTCCCTGGCTGCGGAATTTGTTCAGAGAATTTGTGAACAGAAACCGTAGAAACGTGCTATAATAGAGCCGTTTGAAGGGAGGCGGTAATATGGAGACTTCTGCGCAGGTCGGACGGGGAGAGCGGAGGCGGAAAGGATCCCTTACGATTTTTGCCGGTTATTTCTCCGGCACGGGAAAGACCTACCGGATGCTGGAGGCTGCCGGCCGCGCCGTGCGGGCTGGAGAGGATGTTGCCGTCGGCCTGCTCTCCTGCAGCCAATGGCCGCAGACGCAGATCTTGGCGGATGGCTTTGAGACGCTGCCGCTCAAAGCGTTTTCGGAGGCGGGGAAGACCGTTTATGAGCTTGACGTGGATGCCTGTCTGAAGCGCGGCCCAAGGCTTCTCTTGATCGACGAGCTCTCTCATGAAAACGCGGGCGGCTCCCGCCACAGAAAACGCTGCCAGGATATTGAAGAACTGCTGCAGGCAGGGATTGATATCTATACGACGCTGGATGTACAGCACATTGAGAGTATTCAGGACACCGTTTCCGAAATTTTGGGCGCTCCGGCCGAGGAGCGGATTCCGGACAGGGTGTTCGATCAGGCCGCGCGCGTGGAATTCGTGGACTGTGAACCGGAAGACCTGCGGGAACGCCTGATCCGGCAGGACCGGACGGATCTGCTGTCTGAATATTCACAGCCCAAATTGAGCGCGCTTCGGGAGCTTGCCCTTCGCCGCTGCGCGGACCGGACGGCTCTGGATACACAAAAGAGCCGGGGCGGAGAGAGGTACCGGACCCGGGAGCATGTCCTGGTCTGCCTTTCCGCAGCACCTTCCAATGAACGTGTCATCCGAACGGCTGCCCGGATGGCCGACGCGTTCCGCTGCGGCTTTACGGCGCTGTTTGTTGAGACAAAAAATTTTCAGTCCATACCGCAGCCGGATCGGAACCGTCTGAGGGCCAATCTGCGTTTGGCTCAACAACTGGGTGCATCCGTCGAGACGGTATATGGCGATGACGTGGCCTACCAGATCGCCGAATTTTCCAGGCTGTCCGGCGTGACCAAGATTGTGCTGGGCCGTGGAGAGACTTCCAACCGCATCCTGTTTTGGAAGCCCTCGCTGACGGAACGGCTGGTTGAGCTCACACCGGAACTGGACATCCACATCATTCCTGACACTGGAACAGCAAGGCGGTTTGCCTCCCATTACAAAAAAGAGCTGTATGCACCCGCGGTCCCCCTCCTGGATTTGCTGAAAAGCACTCTGCTCCTGGTGCTGTCTACGCTGGTGGGCCTTATCTTCTATTATCTGGGCTTGAGCGAGGCCAATATCATCACAGTCTATATCCTGGGGGTGATGCTGACCTCTATCTTCACAAAGAGCGCGGTTTGCAGCTTTCTGAACTCGGTTGTGGGCGTCTTGGCGTTTAACTTCTTTTTTACGGAGCCAAGATTTTCACTGCATATCTACGCCAGCGACTATATGGTCACATTTTTGGTCATGTTTCTGGCATCCCTTCTTACAGGCTCTCTGGCCGCCAAGCTGAAATCTCTGGCGAAGCACTCAGCCCAGCTGGCATGGCGGACCAAGCTTTTGTTTGAAACGAATCAGGAATTGCAGAAGGCCGGAACCCAGGACGAGATCCTTTCTGTCACCGCACGGCAGCTGCTGAAGATTTTTCAGCGCGATATTGTCACCTATCGGTCAGATCAGGGACAGCTGGACGCGCCGAAGATCTTTCCGGTTGATGATGCGTTTTCCGAAAGCAAATACTCCGCCGCATCGGAGCATCAGGCGGCCCAGTGGGTTCTGACCAACAACAAGCGGGCGGGCGCCGGGACGGAGACGTTTTCGGATGCGTGCTGCACATATCTGGCCGTCCGGACCGCAGAACAGGTATATGGGGTCATAGGCGTCGCGGCCTCTGGCGAGGAGATGGATTCCTTTGAAGGCGGACTGCTCCTCTCGATCCTGGGGGAGTGCGCCCTCGCTATGGAAAACCAGAAAAACCTGGAGGAGAAAGAGGCGGCTGCGGTCCTGGCCAAGAACGAGCAGCTGCGGGCCAATCTGCTCCGCTCGATTTCCCACGACCTGCGCACACCGCTCACCTCCATCTCCGGAAATGCCAGCAACCTTCTCTCCAACGGAGATATGTTTGACGCAAAGACCAAGCATCAGATGTATGTGGATATTTATGACGACGCCATGTGGCTCATCAATCTGGTGGAGAATCTATTATCCGTCAGCCGCCTGGAGGGAGGGCAGATGAATCTGCACCTGTCCACAGAGCTGATAGGTGAAGTGGTGGCTGAGGCGCTGCGGCACATCAACCGCAGAAGCGCGGAGCACCATCTGCATATCCAGAGCGGCGACGAGTACCTGCTGGCGCAGATGGACGCGCATTTGATCGTGCAGGTCATCATCAATATCGTGGACAATGCGATCAAGTACACGCCGCCTGGCTCTGACATTGAGATTAGCTGGGAGCGGCAGGGGCGGTTCGCCGCACTGTCGGTTGCTGACAACGGCCCGGGCATTCCTGACTCGGCAAAACCCCGCGTTTTTGACATGTTCTACAGCGCCTCGAACCGGATTGCCGACAGCCGTCGCAGCATGGGGCTGGGGCTGGCGCTGTGCAAGTCTATCATCACGGCCCATGGCGGGGAGATCACGGTGGCTGACCACGCGCCCCATGGGACAGTTTTTACGTTTACCATACCAATTGAGGAGGTTGAATTGCATGAATAAACCCTTGATTTTGGTCGTGGAGGACGATGCGCCTGTCCGCAGTCTGATCACAACGACTCTGCGGGCGCACGATTACCGTTTTCTCTCTGCGGCCAACGGGGAATCCGCTATTCTGGAAGCCAGTTCGCACAATCCGGACATCATGCTGTTGGATTTGGGACTGCCGGATCTGGATGGCGTAGAGGTGATTCACCGTGTCCGCACCTGGTCGAATCTGCCGATTATTGTGATTAGCGCCCGCAGCGAGGACACGGATAAGATTGAGGCGCTGGATGCCGGGGCAGATGACTATCTGACCAAGCCGTTCTCCGTGGAGGAACTGTTGGCCCGTCTGCGGGTAACCCAGCGCAGGCTGGCTACCCTGCAGGCCGGAGTGGTGAACGAAGGCGCTGTATTCACCAACGGCAGGCTGAAGGTGGATTATGCTGCGGGGTGCGCGTTTCTGGGCGAAGAGGAACTGCATCTGACGCCCAGTGAGTACAAGCTGCTATGCCTGCTGTGCAAGAATGTGGGCAAAGTGTTGACGCACACCTTCATCGCCCAGCAGATCTGGGGCAGGAGTTGGGAAAACGATGTGGCATCTCTCCGGGTCTATATGGCCACCCTGCGCAAGAAGTTGGAACGGGATCCGGATTCTCCGCAATATATTCAGACGCACATTGGAGTAGGGTACCGGATGCTAAAGGTGGAGTAACAGCGGATGCATTCCAATTTCAGTGAAAAGATCGTTTTATTCTTCATGTGATGTGTGATGCATTTTGCGGCACTTGAAATACTGGATTCCATGGGCATAAATGAGTCGAGATTGAAAAAAATTGCCTGGACGACTGTTTGACACCTATTTGTAAATAACCCGGAGCTGTTGCGGTGCAACGGTTCCGGGTACTTCTCCTCAATGTGCCGAAATTTGTGCAACTCCACGGAACCCCTTGTGCTCCAATGAGTTTCTCTTTGACGGACTGAGAACTCCAACTTTGCAGACCATTGCCTCGAATGCAGCTGGGCGCACCAAGGACCGCCGAAAATTAAAAATTTTCGGCGGTCCTTGTCTGCGGCTATGAAAAACGGCCCACTGACAAATTGGAGCTGCGGGGGATGTCCCATCCGACAGTGTGACAAAGGCGAAAGAGACAGCCCCGGCGTTCATGAGGCAGAGGCGTCCCGGCAGCGGTCTTTACCGCAGGTACAGGGCATTCCGGCTGATGAGAAACGTAAGAGCGGTTGTTTCTGCTGCCTGTCTGGCCTATCCGGCGTGATGGGGAAATTGGGGTTCCAAGTTTTTAAGAGCCGACAAATCAACTGGGAGGCGTATGCGCAGAAACTGGAGGCTCTGTGAGAAGGAGGAAGCCTGTCCCGAAAGGGGCAGGCTTCCTTTGCTGTGAGATGGATACTATTGAGAGCGGTTAAAGAGGATAAAAATAAAGTTTATACGGGGCCCCATGGTACAACCAAGTAAAAAGGCGGCCAAAACACGATGAAGGGACTGTATGAACTGTTGTCATACTGCCGGCCCTATCAAAGGACCGCATACTTGCGTGGAGTGATTGGCACGGTATTCCCGCGGTGTCATACCAGAGAGAACATTGAGCTGCTTATGGAAGTAAATTGCGCTGTCCAACCCGCAGCTTGAAAAGAACCACACATGTGTCTATTCAGAAGGAAAAACCATTCAACGTTATGATGCCAATATGGAATAAATTTGCCCAGCTACAAATTGTTGAATATAACCTTGATTAGCTGCGCAGGGAAAAGCCGCAGTACCGCGCGGAGCGGTTTTTTCGCAATAGGCACCTAGCGATATTGTGTGTTCGATGATTATTGATCGTCTTCCTGCAGAAAAACAAGGAGAGCAGTCTGGGGGTTATCTGTTCTTAAAAATGCTTCCTGCCGTATCTGCAGTCAAGAGCGCATCTGCAATTTCTGCTTTCGGTGCGTTTTTGGGTACCGACTGAACAATCGTGCAGAAGGGAATCAGCTTGCCGTGGAGAATTCTGTGCAGCTCAGGAATAAGGGCATAGCATTTCCGGATGCTGTGAGTCACCGCTAGAATGCCGCGCTCAAAACCGACGCCGGATGGATGGGTGCTGACCTCAATGATGTTGTCCGTGGCAGATGTGCAGATCTTGCGTTCTCCTGCGAATGTTGCCGCATAGCCGTTCTCCGGCAGAGGGTGGCCAACCATATATCCGCGATGGCCGGAGGCCCCCCGACGCGGCTGTTGCTTCTCGAGTGCAGGCAAGCCCCGGTTTCAAACCATGTCACCATTGCGTCACCCATTCCTGCGACCTAAAATCTTGCGGGAGGAGGGCAGATCATGCAGGGATCTACCATAACAATATCAGGGCTTGCATCTAAAAACAGATAGGCGTCAAACACACCCCGGTCATCATACATCGCGCTGAGAGAAGAGCGGGGAGTCTGCTGAGCACACCTGAAATCTGGCATCTTCGGAAAGCCAGAGCAGGCAGAAAACGGAAAGTCTTTCTGCCTGTTCTGAATACTGGAGTTACTTCTTGTAGTAGGTGGGTCGGCCCTTCTCGTCGTGGTCCTTGTCGAAGGTGGGATAGGCGCCGCCGTTGAAGCCGTTGTAGCCCAGGGGATTGCGGAAGCCCAGGGGGTTCTTGCCCACAGGATGGGTCTCCAGCAGCTCCTTGATCAGCTCACTGTAGCCCTCCACAACGGCCTCCACCAGCAGCTTGTCGCCCTTCTCCTTGGTGGCCTTGGTGGGGTTGCCGATGACGCCGTAATCCAGGTCGTCCTTCTCCAGCAGCGCGAAGGTGCCCTCAGCGCCGTAGAACTGCCAGCGGTGAGAGGCCTCGCCGGGAGCCATCTTCCACTTGGGGTCCACCAGGGGCGTGCCGCCGCCGTCGATGGCCAGGTCCATGTGGACCAGGTCGCCGTACAGGGAC
>ENA-ORNG01001899-ORNG01001899.1-human-gut-metagenome-genome-assembly--contig:-NODE-1899-length-13760-cov-9.047136_pt1 | contig 13760 bp, 9 predicted proteins | sample MGYA00242113_ERZ509018 | MGnify/ENA primary metagenome ERZ509018 (study PRJEB26280, sample SAMEA2338711) | human gut metagenome | biome: human gut; feature: human-associated habitat; material: faeces... | reverse complement strand
CATGGCCGACAACGGAGTGGAATGTTCCGTGGTGATGGAAAAGACCCGGTTTGACGCAAGAGAGGCTTTCCCTGACTTCAAACTGGTGTTCACGAACAAGGGCGAAAAGACCGTGCGCCTGTTCGACGACTTCTATCCCCTCAAAGATGACGGCCGCCCTAATATCCGTATCGAAATATGGAAAAAAGCGGGAGGGAAAAGATATGGGTACAGAGTGGGCGAAATAAAGACTCCAATAGCCTGTTATGGAGCCGGGTATAAAATCGAACGGGTAGCGGCTTTGATACGCTTCATTACGTTGAAGCCGGGAGAAAAGCATGAAGTCCCCATCAAGGAAGCTTACCTGTTGCTGACGTATTTTGACCGTCTTCGCAATGGTCAGAACTATGAGCTGGAAGTACGTTTCAGGGATGAATGTTCGTATCCCGATGCTCGGAGGGTGTATGTAGGGAAGGCAGAATTTAGTTTGTCGCGCCGGTCGCCCAAAGGAGTTCCTCGGTGAATAATCCAGACTGTTGGAGGACATAGCCTATTGTTCCCGTTCTTCCAATAACCCACCCACCAGAGAGCCAGTTATCTATTGTTCAGCCATTTGTTCCCTGATTATCTCTGTTTCTTGATACATTTTTTTATTATTTCTGAAAAAGGACAGGTTAGTTGAAATAGGTGAATTAAGGGTTCAATGGCCTGAAACCTAATAACGACGGGGGAGAATTGGGACGATGGGCGTAGCTTTCTCCTTATCATTCGAAAATGAAGTTATGAATTATCGTGGAAGAAATCTTCATCACCTGTGAAGAAACCAAGGAAGTGGAAATCGGTTTTGAAGGAATGGAACCGGTTATTGCAGACGAAGCATGGAATTGCATCACTACGCCTATCATTCCCAGAATTTTTGTGACGGCGTGTAAAGGATGAAGCAGCCGATGTCTGGAAGCTCCGTATTGAGGGAGCGGAAAGGCGATCCGGCAATGTAGGCGGTAATTTATCAGTCCCATTGTCTTAAATGGGATTCCAAATTTATTGGGGTATCAAAAATACCAGTATTTTCAAGTTTTGATCAAGGAGGGGAGGTTTGTGGACTTTGAGGCGGAATTATGGGATGACAACAGGTTTGAGGAAAACTGTTGAACCCGTCCACGGTGTGCCGGGAGGATTTCTTCGGACAGGAAAAGGCCGGGGCTATTTGAGCCATGCCAGGAATTCATGGTTGCCGTCAGTTCCCGTGATAGGGGAAGGTTCGCACCCCATCCAGGAACGGTTCAGTTCGTCCGTGACGAAAGTGCGTATGGAGTCCACCGCCCTCCGGTGCAAAGCCGGGTCCCGGACGATGCCGCCGGGGCCTATATCTTCCGGCTGGATTTCAAACTGGGGCTTGATGAGCACCAGGGCATCCCCCCCTTTTTTAAGCAGAGGAAAGGCGGCGGGAAGGATTTTTTTCAGAGAGATAAAGGAGACGTCGGAAACGATCAGATCCACTTGTTCCCCAATATCCTCCGGAGTCATGTAGCGGGCGTTGAATTTTTCCTTCACAATGACGCGGGGATCCTGCCGCAGTTTCCAGACAAGCTGGTTGGTTCCTACGTCTATGGCATGCACCCTGGCGGCTCCGTGCTGGAGCAGGCAGTCCGTAAAACCTCCGGTGGAAGCCCCAATGTCAAGGCAGACCTTGCCTTCCGCAGAAACGGGGAAGGCATTCAGGGCTCCTTCCATTTTCAGGCCGCCGCGGCTGACATAGCGGGGACGGTTTCTAATGGTGATATCCGCGTCTTCATTAACCTTGAGACCGGGCTTGGTAGAGGGATGCCCCCCCACGCTCACTTCTCCGGCAATGATGAGCCGCTGGGCCAGCTCCCGGGATTCTACGAGATTGCGGGAAACCAGAAGGATATCGAGTCGTTGCTTGCTCATGATTCGGAAAAAGGTGTGAACGCAGGTATTTCATGAAACCGCATGAAGAATCAAGAAAAACCGAGTGCAGAGAGGCATTCGGGCGTAAAAATGCGGCATTCCTCGTACTGAAGCATTTTACGATTGATTCAAGGCCGGTTTATAGGAGACTCTGCGGCGGATGGAACACCGCTACAGGCAATTGATGCGCAGAGTCAGGCTTTACCTGCTGACGGAGGTGCGCAAAAAATCGTGGGCAAGCAAGTTCCTTTCCGCTAGGGTTTTTGATTCTGTTTACTGGTCATGGGACAGGCAATCCGTTGCAACGGGAGCTGCCTGGGGGGCTGCCGCAGCGATTGCCCCTCTTCCCATGCAGAGCCTGTGGGGCGTTTTCGCCTGCCTGTGGCGCAAGGGTAATATTCCCGTAGCCATTCTGATGGCGTGGCTCTCCCCTCCCGGCTTTACCTTTTTTGCCATTCCCGCTCAATGGTGGCTGGGGTGGTTCCTTTTTTCGATTTTGGGGTTCCCTACGTCCGGCGCGAACTGGGAGATGCTGAAAGCGGGGGTTCAGCAGTGGTCCTGGACGCCGTTTGGCGGATTGAGCATCGGCATGGTAAGCCTGGAATTCGCAGCGGGCTGGGTGGTTTCCAGCGTTGTTCTGGGCAGCCTGTGTTACGGGCTGGTGCAGTTGGGATGGAGGATGGGCCAGTTCCTGCACAGCAGAAAAAAGAGCGGCAAGTTGTAATAGAAAAACTGCCGTCTGTGTAAGGCAGGGCGGAACCGGAAAGCCGGGCAGTCCGGAAAAATCAGACGGCTACTTCCATCAGCAAAACGGTTGAGTTCTGGAGGGCTTCTATGGAGACGGTTTCCGTATCCGTAATTCCGGCACCGTCCCGACTGTGCAATATGGCATCTCCTATTTTTATTTCTCCGTCTATCACGAAGATGTATACGCCCGTGTTCCGTCCCTTGAATTGGTATTCCCGTTCTATGCCCCTGTCCAGCTCCGCCCAGGAAAACCAGGCCTGCTGCATGATGGAAATATCCGTTTCCGGAGCCAGGAAGGTAGAGATTTCATTATGCTTCAACAGGGGGGTGATGTCGTAATCCCGGTACCTGGGGGGCGTATTGATCCTGTCCGGAATGATCCATATTTGCAGGAATTCCAATGGTTCCGTGAGGCTGTCGTTGAATTCGCTGTGCTGAATACCCGTTCCGGCGCTCATCACCTGGATTTCTCCGCGCGTGATAGTATGGCTGTTGTTCAGGCTGTCTCCGTGGCGGAGCCTTCCTTTCAGAGGAATGGAAACCACTTCCATATTTTTGTGCGGATGAGTGCCGAAGCCTTCTTCCGGGAGAATCTTGTCGTCATTGAGCACGCGCAGAGCTCCGAATTGCATGCGTTCCGGGTTGAAATAATTGGCGAAGCTGAATGTGTGGTATGTATCCAGCCATCCGTGGTTGGCATGTCCACGGGAGGATGCACGGTGAATGGTAATGTTCATGATTGATATAGGGGGAGTGGGTGCGGTTTTCCGCCTGCAGAATGTTTGACCGGCTGCAACTCTGGGCTGTTCAAGGCGAATGACATTATTTCCAGGACCGTAAAATAAATCGGCAACACAAATTGGTGGTGCAATGTCTCTTCTTTTAGGGTAGCGTGCTGCAGTACCCGTGCAAAGAAGACAAGGCTTATGGCTCAGCGGACATTTATGAGATGGATCAAAGGACTGATTCCCACAGTGATTATTTTGCTGGGGGCGTTGCTGCTGGGCTGCATATGCTACATCTCCATCTGGGGGGTGCCTTCCTTCGTTGTGCAGCGGGTGGAGCAGGCTCTTCTGGAAAAGGGCATTCCCTCCCATATAGAGACGCTGAAAGTTACTTTGTGGCCCCGTGCCGTTGTGACACTGAAAAATGTGGAATTGCTGGATCCGGAGGCCATGCCGGAAACTCGCCGGCCCATAGTTCTGCTGCATGAGGCGGATGTGGCGCTGAATTGGAAAAAACTGATAGAAGGACAAGTAGTGCCGGAGCGGGTGAATGTGAAGGGGATGGACGTCACTCTGCCCGTAGATGCGGGGAATCCGGAAAAAGTTTTTTCCGTAACGGGGGTGAACGCGGAATTGAATCTGGGGCGGCCCGGCATGGTGGACATCGTCAAGGCAGATGCCGTTGTGCAGGGCATCCGGGTGACGGCCCAGGGGGCATTTTCCATTGGTCAGGATGATTCCGGAGACTTTACGCTGACGGCTCAGGATATGGGCGCCGTCAGAGAGCAGTTGAATCAGGTCCTGAATTACATGGACCGGGTGAAGTGGCCTGATGCATCTCCTCCCCGCCTGATTGTCAATTTAAGCGACGATCCGAAAGGCGGCGTGCGTGTAGGCATGGATTTGCAGGCGCCTGTTCTCAGGTACGGAAAAATCATGGTCAGGGATTTCCTGTTCAACGGGGATTACGCGGATTCCGTTATCATGGCCAAACACTTTACCATGCGGGATGCGGAAACGGCCGGTTTCGTCCGCCTTTCCCTCCAGGCCGATTTGAAAAAGCGCACGCTGATCTGGGATGTCCGCAGTACGGCTCCTCTGGTCTCCTGGGCGGTGGCTATTGTTGATGAAGCTCTGGTGCCGAAGGAAATGAAGTTTCTGAGCGAGCCGCATGTACAGATATCCGGTCGTGCGGTTTTTTCGGAAAATTGGGAAGGCGTGGAACATCTGAATGCTTTAGGTTCCGGATCCATGGGAGCATTTTCCGTGCTTGGGGAAAAATTCCAGAGGGCCTCCTGCGATTTCAGTTATGAAAACGGTAATTTTTATGTAACTGATTTGGATATAAGGCATCCCGGAGGCAGTTTTTCCGGCAAGGTAATGGGAGTGGACGGAGAGATTAAGGTAGACGTTCACAGCACGCTGCCTATGAAGGCGATGCTGGGGATGGCCCGTTCCATTGCCCCGGAGGATGCGAAGCTGCCGCCAGCGCTGGAAATCAGGGGAGACCCGGAATTGAAGGTGTACGGTTCCGTGGATATGGGAAAGGGGTGGAAAGGGCCGTTCCAGGTGGACCGCCTCCAGATTGAGGCTTCCGTGGCGGATGTCTTTTACCAGGGAGTGGAATTCGTTTCCGCTGCGGCCAGGGCGGAATTGATTGGCCGTTCCATTAACGTCACCCAATTGGAATTGGTGCGGGATGACGGCCGGGTGAAGCTGGAAGGAAGCTATTTGGGCACCGACCTTGTTTTTACGCTAGAATCTAATCTGAAGCCTGAACTGCTGGAGACTCTGGCTGGAAATTGGTTTTCTGTCCCTGAACATTTGCAGCTTCCGGAAAAAGCGGTTTTATGGGTGCACGGCAGGCTGGATATTCCGGAGGGCAAGCCTGTGGAGCCGACTCTGGTCCGCGCACGCATCCATGCGGAGAATCTTGCCTGGAACAAGGTTCCTGTCAAAACGGCGGATGTGGAAGCGGAATACCGTCCCAACCAGCTTTTTGTGCAAAATTGCCGGATGGAAATGGAAAAGGGCGTCTTTGAATTGTTCGCCAACGGTTTTCTGGACGGTCAGATGTTTGTGATGGGGCAGTCCACGGTTCCGCTGCAAACGATAGACCAATTGTTGAGCATGGAGGATGACGACTTTTTCATGAACCGCTTTGTCTTCCGCAAGGATTCCGGCCTGGAGTTTTCCTTCCAGGGAACGTTGGGTTTGTACAATCTGGAAAAGGCTTACGACTTGCAGGCTACTGTTTCCGCAACCAACACGCGCTACAGGGGGGTGGACTTGAAGTCTGCCCGGGCGGATGCCCATCTGGTGACGGACCAGCTGGTGCTGACCAATGTGACGACTGTGGTTTCCAACGGAAATTACCTGTCTTCCGTCGGATTGTCCGGAGGCCCTTCGGAATGCACGCTCAGGGCCAAGAGCATAGATTTCCGTTTTGTGCAGGATACGGTGGAAGTGCTTGGTCTGGAGGGGCAGGCCTATCCCGGCTATACCCTGCGGATGTTTTCCGATAGTGCCGCCAGGGTTTTGAAGGAGTTTGTCTTTACCCGGCCCGTAACGCTTTCCGGCGGCGGCATGTTTCCGATGGGGGATGACATGAAGCTGATGAAGGGGCGCATCCGCTTTGACGCTTCCGCCGGGCGCGTGCGCTATCCCCTGCTGGGAACCACGCTGGACCTCGGAAGGACAAAGGGGGAAGTGTTGATTTCTCCGCAATGGGTGGTTGTGGACAAGATGATGGGAACCATCTGGGACGGAACTTTCACGGGCCGCATTCTGGCGCAGATTGATGATGGGGATGCCCTGAACGGTTCTTTTGTCCTCCAGGACATGAATTTGACGTCTATCGGGAAATCCTATGACAAAAAAATGGAGAAAGCCACTGTGCACGGAGCCATTGAGTTTTCATCCAAGGGAGGCAATATGAATTCTATTCAGGCGAAGGGGGAGGCTGCCCTGGTGCATGGCGACCTGGTGGAAATTCCCCTGTTCGGATTTTTGGGGGAAGCCCTCTCTAATTACATTCCAGGACTGGGGCATCTGATTAATTACAAGATATCCAGGGCCGATTGCGATTTTTCCATTGAGAAGGGTTATGTGCGCACCAGTAATTTCGCGGCCCAGGGAAGCAACATGTCTCTGGAGGGGGGAGGCTGGATACGCCTTTCCGATTTGCAGGTCAATTCAGATTTCAAGCTGGGGCTTCGCGGTTTGCCGGGGTTTATTACTTCCCCGGTTTTCCTGTTGGCCGGAGGGCTGTTTCAAGTGCGGGGAACGGGGCCTTTGAGCAATGTTTCCTGGAATTTCGCTCCGTTTTCCGGAGGGAAAGCCCCCGTTCCTCCCGCCGCGGCGCCTGCCCGGAAAAGGTAGGGCAGACGAAATATTTGGGTGTTGCGCAACTGCCGTAAGGAGCCGCATGCCTTGCAGCAATTGAAAATAACAGATACCGGATATCTGACAGAAGATAAAGAGCTGTAAATTCAGAATGCCCCGTTTACGGTGCTTTCCCTCAGGAAAAGGAGTTCCCGGAGAAATTTTTCTTAAACCAGAGTATAGGCGGAAACAGCTGTAATGCTCAATTTCTGTAGGAAAGACCAGTGAAACAGGAGGTTTTTCCCCGGGAATGAAACCCGGGGCTGAACGGTGCCGGAGCGTAAAAACGTATGAACTATGGAGCCGGAAGGAAATATCCCCACCATGCAATCCTGAAGAAGGTGCAGGAGTTCCTTCATGGAAAAGACAGGCTGCCGGTTTCCGTTGAAGTGCCGCGATTTGCTTCGGCCGTTCTCCTATGTGAACGCCCGCCTGCATGTTCCATACGGGTAGATCGTGCGGTCCGGTACGCTGCTGGCTGGATGGGAATAAGCCGATTCCGGGGCCGGATCGGCTGTTCCCGGCAGGGCGGGGCCATAATGGCGTTCTTTTACTGAGGAGAGGATGTGGCTTTACCGGAAATAGTCTGCGGCAGGAGAGGCGGTTTTAACGGGTAAAAAAGCAAATAAGGCAGGAGGTGTTGGCGTAAAAGAAGGAAGTTTTTATTCCGGAGTGGGTCCGTTAAAAACGGGGCGGCTGAACTGCTCCAGCCACCCCGTTGAAAAAGGGAGTTATTTACCGGATTTTCCCAGTTTGTACCCGGCGTAGGTTTCCGTGTTGTACAGGGGCTGGTTGTCCGGCACGGCGTAACCGATGGATTTGCGAATGGCGAGGAAGTCCGCCACGCCTTCCGGCCCCACCTGGTTCAGAGGTGCTTTGTGCAGTCCGGCCATCAGCACCATGCGGCAGTAGGCATCCGCATTTTCCATGAACCATTCCGCTTCTTCCACGTCACGTGCTCCGGTAATGACTCCGTGGTTTTCCATGAAAACGACGGTGGATTGTCTGGCTGCTTCCGCCACGGCCCGGGCCGTTTCCAGAGAGCCGGGCGTTCCGTAAGGGGCCAGCGGGATGTGTCCCAGGAAGATATCCGCTTCCGGATTGATGCCGGAGGGGGGAACCTGCCCGGCAAACAGGAAGGCATTGCAGTGCGGGGGATGGGCATGGATGCAGGCATTGACGCCCACGGATTTCATCATGGCAATGTGCGTTTTCACCTCACTGGTGGAGGGGCGGATGCCCGCTTTCTGGCGCGCGTCCATGTCCACCATGCAGATGTCTTCCACAGTCATGAAGCCTTTGGAACACAGGGTGGGGGAGCAGAGCAGCAGGTTCTGAGCCACGCGCACGGAGATGTTGCCCCCGTTGCCGTCCACATATTCCCGGTTCCACAGGCGGCGCCCTATGTCGCACATGCGTTCCTTGATGACCAGAATTTCCGGGGAATGGAAGAATTCATTCACTTCCTCCCGCGTGACGGGGTTGTATTTTTCCCATGGGAACACTTTGTCCGGCAGGGGAGGGGAGATTGACCAGTCTTCTGACATATTTAGTAGCGTGTTATTGGTTGAACTTTTCGTAGGCGGCTTCCTGGGAACCCGGCATATATGTCCGGTAGGTGATGCCGAAGGCGGCCCGGGCCTGCTCCGGCGTAGAGTACACCCCGGCGCCCGCAAAGGCAAACATGGATGCGCCCAATACCGTACTTTCTGACACTTCAGAGACTTTGACGGGAATCCGGAGAATGTCCGCCCTCATCTGGGTCCAAACTCTGTTTCTGGCGCCTCCGCCCACCAGGATGAGGAATTCGCTTTTGAAGCCGCCCACGGATTCCAAACGGCGCAGGCGGGATTTCAGCCGCCAGGTGAGAGCCTCCATGGCGGCGCGGTAGATATGGCCGCGTGTTCTTCCCAGCACCAGTCCGTTGATGGAGCCTTTCCGGTCTCCGGAGGCCAGGAAGTCCGGAACCATTGTCACGCCGTCGCAGCCGGGTGGGACGGCGGCCGCTTCCGCATCCATGGTGTCATAGGATTCCCCGTGAAAGCAGGCTGCTTTCACCCATTCGATAATGCCGGAGCCCAGCCATTGGAGCCCGGGGTTAAGAAGGCCGGATTCCGCGTCGAATTCCGCCGTGGCGCCGTCCTCATAATCTTCCCGGGCCAGCCTGGCCTGTGCGGAGCGCGCCATCAGGATTTCCCATGTTCCGGAGGAAAGGACGGGCTGGTTCTTGTCTGCTCCGGAACCGAAAATGGCGAACTGGGTGTCGTGCCCGGCGGAGATAACGGGAATGCCCGCCAGGGCCGGGAGATTCATCGCGTCTGCCGCTTCCGGCGTAAGGAGGCCAATGGTTTCCCCTGCATCCACGATGGGGGGGAAGAGGCCGCGGCTCAAACCGAGGCGGTTCAAAATGAATTCGGAAAAATCTCCCGTTTCCAGATCCGTGAGCTGGGAGGTCCCTGCCATGGTCCGGTCTGTCGCCATGATGCCGGTGAGCTTGTAGGCCAGCAGGTTGGAGATGAAGAGCCACGCATGGGCTTTTTCCAGAAGTTCCGGGCGGTTTTCCCTGAGCCAGACGAGTTTGTAAATGGTGTTGAAAGCAAAGGCCCCCACGCCGGAGATACGGTTAAGTTCCTCCTGGGAGATATATTTGCCGATGTTTTTCATGACCTCCGCCGTGCGGGGGCATTTCCAGGATATGACAGGATAGAGCAGGTTGCCGGCGTCATCCACCAGCGCGCCGTCCACGCCGAAGGTGGTAATCGTGACGGCCGTCACCTGTTCCGCATTTAGCCCTTCCAGGGCCTTCACAGCACATTCGGAGAGCTGTCTGAAAATCCGGTCGGCGTCCCAGATGTGAAATTCCGGATTTTCCTCACCGGGCAGCGTGGCGTTCGGCTGTGAGGCCTTCCCCACAATGGCGCCTTGTTTATCCACAACCATGGCGCGCACATTAGTCGCGCCGCAGTCCAAGCAGAGGGAGTACATGAGTTAAGATTTAATAGTGAAAAGTTAATAGGAATCCGGCTGAGCTTGTTGAGTTGGTTTGTTAATAGAAATGAGCATTTTAGGGATTTCTGTGCTGTCCTGGTTGACAGAGGAAGATTCCGTTTCCGTCAGGCTTCCCGTGGCGCGCAGCAGTTTAGGCCGTGCATGCGTCCCGGAATATTCCTTCAGGGCGATGCGGGGGTTGGAAAAGAAGTCCCTTCTGCGGCTCCCGTAAACAGCTTCGGATAAATTGGCGGCAATGCCCGCACCGGAACGTAGGAGCTGGCTGAGCAATTCCCGCTCGACGTCCTGCTTTTTCAAGTGCCTGCATCATTGAATAATGCGGACCGCGAAAGAAAAGCTTTTCGCGGAAACGGGGCTTTCTGCCATGTTTTATCCGAAGCTGTTTACTATTACCTATTAACTGTTGCCTTTCGTTTTCAGTATTTTCCGTATAATGGCCCGTAGTTGGCGCAGGCCCGGAAATCAGCTCCTTCCGGATCCGCCGTACCGTGGAGACCCCAGGCAGAGGGGCGGTAGATTTGGTCATCCGGAATGTTATGGGCGTATACGGGAATGCGCAGCATGGAGGCCAGCGTCAGGATGTCTGCACCGATGTGGCCGTAAGTAAAGGCTCCGTGGTTGGCTCCCATGTTGGCCATGACGCTGTACACGTCCGTAAAGGCTCCCTTGCCGGTCAGGCGCGGGGCGAACCAGGTGGTCGGCCAGCCCGGGTCAGTGCGTTCGTCCAGGGTCTTGTGCACCTCGGCAGGCAGATCAACAGACCAACCTTCCGCCACGATGAGGACGGGGCCGAGTCCCTTGACGATGTTCAGGCGCATCATGGTGACGGGAGCGCCGCCCCTGGTGACGTAGTGGACGGAGTAGCCGCCGCCGCGGAAGTATTCCCGGTTGGCCGGGCACCAGACGGCTTGTTCCATCATGGTTTTCGCATCGTCCGGAGTGACGTCCCAGTGTTTTTTCATGACGGGCTGTCCGTCCTTGCCCGTGCAGGCCATGCAGCCGTCCAGGGCGGCGGAGCCGGAATTGATGAGGTGGATGATGCCGTCCTTGGCATGGCCTTCCAGCGTATAACCCGTGACGCGCTTTACGGCTTCCGGACTCCAGTAGGTGCGAACGTCCGCGAAGACATTGGCCTGTCCGGTCAGCAGATAGCCGAAGAGGAGGCAGGCGCCGTTGAGAGAGTCATTTTCCGTGGCGAAGGGAAGCGGGGCGCGCGGGCCGTTCCAGTCAAAGGTGGAGTTAAGCAGGGTTTCCGCGATGTCTCCGTTCGGGTAGAAGTCCGTCCAGTGGCGCTGGCCCTGGAAGCCGCCGGCAATGGCCTGGTAACCCAGGGATTCTTCTTCGCGGTCGATTTTCTTGAGCTTGGGATTGCCCTGCATCATGTCGCGGAAGATCATGGCCATCAGCACGCTTTCCCTGAAAGTTTTGCGGCGTCCGGCTTCATCCAGCTTCAGGTCCGGACGGTTTTTGTCCTCGGCGAATTTAAAGACGGAGTCAGCCCATTGCATGGCGAGGTCGAATTCCGCTTCGTCATAAATTTTCTGGTCCATGCGGCGGCGCACTTCCGTCATGTCCACGGCCTGTACGCGGATGCCCAGGTAATTTTCCCAGAAAGACTGGTCCACAATGGAACCGGCAATGCCCATGGAGCAGCCGCCGATGGAAAGATAGCCTTTTCCGCGGAGGGTGGCTACGGCGAGGCCGGCGCGGCAGAAGCGCAGGATTTTTTCAGCTACGTCTTCCGGGATGGAAGTATCCGTGGCGTCCTGCACGTCTTTTCCGTAGATGGAGAAAGCCGGGAATCCTTTCTGGTTCAGGCCGGCCAGCGCAGCGGCCAGATACACGGCGCCGGGGCGTTCCGTGCCGTTGAAGCCCCAGATGGCCTTGGGAGTGAACGGATCCATGTCAAATGTTTCACTGCCGTAGCACCAGCAGGGCGTAACGGCCAGGGAGACGCCGACGTTGTTGGCCTTGAATTTGTCCGCGCAGGCGGCGGCTTCCGCCGGGCCGCCGATGCAGGTGGCCGCGATCACGCATTTGACGGGGTCTCCGGAGGCGTGGCGGATGTTGGCCTCAATAAGGGCGGCGGCCGCCTTGGCCATGTTCATGGTTTGATCTTCCAGGGATTCCCGGACGCCAAGGCGGCGACCGTCAATCGTGGGGCGGATACCGATGGTTGGTAATGCTGTTTTCATATCTTGCGTAGGTGATGTGAAGCTGGTTCATGCCTGGGCAGGCTTTTCTTCCTCTTCCTTTTTCAGATGAGTGTTGCGGAAGAAGAAGCCGTAAATTAGTACCACGGCAAAGCAGATGATGGGAATAAAGAAGGATGACCGCACCGCTTTTTCCACGAAGTTTTCCTGGGCCGTCTGGAATTGCTTCATGTCCAGGGGCAGGACGATGAGGTTGTCCAGCACTTCCGCCTGGTTTCCGGATAGCGTGGAGAGCGCCGGAATCAGGGAGAATTGCTGAATTTGCTGTTCTCTTCCGGCAGGAGCGGGGAGGCGTTCCAGATTGGCTTTGAAAACGGCCAGTTCCCCAGGCTTGAGGGAGGAGCAGCCGGGCAGGGATTTGGCCGCCTGTTCAAAAGCGTCCCCTTCCAGGGAGGGGAGGGAAAGGAAGGTTTCCAGGTTTTTCTGGAATTTGCCGGCGGCCCTGGCTTGTTCTTCTCCGTCCACAGGGCTGACTTCTGACATCCTGTACAGCGCCAGCATGGCTCCGGATAAGGATTTGCGGGCGTCCGCAGCTTCTGCCTGCGCGATCAGAGGACGGTTGATGGATTCAAAATAGGCCACCTGGTTTTTTACTGTGGTGTTGTCTATCCAGGAACCCATGTACGGGGTAATGACTGCGCCGCCCAGAATGGCCATGATAAGGCCCGCAGCTCCCAGTTTCACTTCAGACCCCAGTCCGCGCAGGGCGATGCCGTAAATAGTGGGGAACATCAGGGACATGCAGCCGGAGATTCCGACCAGTGTCCAGACGGAGATTTCCCTGGGCAGATAGATGGTGCCCAGGCAGCAGAGAATGCCGGCGACGGCGAAAAGAGACATCATGTTGGCCGGGTTAAATTTTTTCATCAGGGCCGTAGTGATGGCGCGGCAGGCGATGAACAGGATGATGGAAAAGATATAGTAGTTGGAGGCTGCCGCTTCCTGCATTCCGGGGAAGACGGACATGATGTATTTAATCGTCCACGTCCACACGGCAATCTGCACGCCTACATAGAAAAACTGGGCTGCCACGCCGCAGAAGTAGCGCGGAAGCTTCACCAGTTTCATAAGCTGGCAGCGGTAGTCCGGCATGATGAGCAGGAAGGCGATGGGCCCGATCATCATAATCAGGATTTGCTGCACCATGCTGAATTCGAAAGCGGAATAGTACTGGAACAGGAAGGGGATGAGAATCAGGGCGATGCAGAGTCCCAGGCGGCCGAGTTTAGAGGAAAGGGGCTGTGTGTTTTCCCGGGTGGGTACGTTTTCATCGTCGGATTTGTAACGGCAGAAAAAGAACCAGATGACGGCGGCAATGGCTACCAGGCCCACATAAGGAACGCATACCCAGAAAAGTTCATCGCTGACAATGGCGTTCAGTTGTTCCGGGTCCATGGCTTTGCGGGTGTCCATGTCCGCATCGTTCAAGTGTGCCAGAATGAAATATTTGGCCAGGAAAATACCCGTCAGGGAGCCTATGGGATTGAAGGCCTGGGCGAAGTTCAGACGGCGGACGCTCGTTTCCTGGGACCCCATGGAGAGAACGAAGGGGTTGCAGGTGGTCTCCAAAATGGAGAGGCCTCCGGCCAGCACGAAGATAGCCATCAGATAGATATCGAAACTTTGCCCGATGGCGGCGGGAATGTAGCACAGCGCGCCGATCATGTAGAGCCCCAGCCCGATGAGGACGCCCGCCTTATAGGAAAATTCCTCCAGAAGGATGGAGGCGAAAATGGCAAGCACCGCATAGGCCCCATAGAAGGAAATCTGA
>ENA-ORNG01001898-ORNG01001898.1-human-gut-metagenome-genome-assembly--contig:-NODE-1898-length-13769-cov-4.400540_pt1 | contig 13769 bp, 8 predicted proteins | sample MGYA00242113_ERZ509018 | MGnify/ENA primary metagenome ERZ509018 (study PRJEB26280, sample SAMEA2338711) | human gut metagenome | biome: human gut; feature: human-associated habitat; material: faeces... | reverse complement strand
AAAAGGAAGACTCATAGGAAGTTGTCGATCGATCAAATTCTTTAAGATACCAGGAACATTAAAATAATACAGCGGAAAAGACCACAAAATAAGATCGGGTTCCATCAGTTTTTCAATAACTGTTTGCATATCATCCTAACCATCTATCTCAGATTTTTTAATCCAAATAAAGTGTATCATTCTGAAAAAGGCATTTCAATTAGAACAAAAATAAACAGAATCAAAAGTAGTTGACATTTCGTATTACGAAAGTATAATAGAATAGGTGAGAGAAAGGAGATTACCTATGGCTAAGATGGGACGTCCGAAGTCAGACGTGATCAAAGATAAAATTGTGACAATCCGAATGTCTGCGGAGGAACATCAGAAACTTAGGGATTATTCTGAGAAGCATCAACAGACGATAACGGAAACCCTTAAAGAGGGAGTTGACTTATTATATAAGACTCGTGATTAAGGTGCATTTTTTATGAAGAACATTACGAAATCAAGAGATTATAGTAGTGAAAAGATAGAACGAAAAGGAGAAGTGCTATGGCATTAAAGAAAAAACCGGTAACAGGAATGAAAGATATTCTTCCTGCAGAGATGGAGATCAGAGATTATGTGATCGGTCTGATCAAAGAGACATATAGAAGCTTTGGATTCTCATCCATTGAGACTCCATGTGTAGAGCATATCGAGAACCTGTGCAGTAAGCAGGGTGGAGATAATGAGAAGCTGATCTTCAAGGTAATGAAGAGAGGCGAGAAGCTGAATCTGGAGACAGCAAAGGAAGAGTCGGATGTAGTAGACTTTGGAATGCGCTATGACCTTACAGTGCCACTTTCAAGATATTATTCAAACAATGCCAACAACCTGCCATCGCCGTTTAAGGCACTTCAGATGGGCAGTGTGTGGAGAGCAGACAGACCTCAGAGAGGCCGCTACAGACAGTTTACACAGTGTGATATAGATATACTCGGAGAGCCAAGCAATCTGGCAGAGATAGAGCTGATTACAGCAACCACTACCACAATCGGCAGACTCGGCTTCGAGAACTTTGAGATAAGAATCAACGAGAGAAGAATCCTAAAGGCAATGGCTGCTTACAGTGGTTTCGCTGAGGAGGACTACGACAGCGTATTTATCACACTCGATAAGATGGACAAGATAGGAGTGGAAGGCGTTGCAAGTGAGCTTGCACAGGATGGCTACCCACAGGAAAATATTGACAAATATCTTGATCTGTTCAAGCTTTTGGAGCAGACAAGGGATGTCACTGAGGGTGTAAATATACTTTCAGAAAAGCTCGGTGAATATTTAGACGAAGAAGTGGTTACAAATATGACAGAGATAGCTACTGCTGTTAATGCCACAAAGGGAGCAAAGTTTGAGCTCGTATTTGACCCTACACTTGTTCGTGGAATGAGCTACTACACAGGAACTATTTTTGAGATATCAATGCCTGAGCTTGGCGCAGCCTGTGGCGGTGGCGGACGATATGACAAGATGATTGGAAAGTTCACCGGAAATGATGTACCGGCCTGTGGTTTTTCAATCGGTTTTGAGAGAATTATCCTGCTTCTCATGGAGAGCGGCTTCAAGATTCCTGAGAGTCCAAAGAAGGTGGCTTATCTGGTTGAGAAGAAATATCCGGCAGACAAGCTTGTTGATGTCATGAACCAGGCAAAAGACGCAAGAGCAAACGGACAGCAGGTGCTTGTTGTGCGCATGAACAAGAATAAGAAATTCCAGAAGGAGCAGCTTATGAAAGAGGGCTACGAGGAGTTTGTTGAGTTTTTTAACAGATAGGAATCTGATAAGCAGCAGTTTAGCTGTGTAGCAGTGGTACTAAACAGTTATTAGAATAAATATATAGTAGAAATATAAGGAGTATAAAATGGCAGAATCAATGCAGGGCTTACATAGAAGCCATAGATGTACAGAAGTATCAAATGCCAATATCGGTGAGAAGGTCACCGTCATGGGCTGGGTACAGAAGAGAAGAAATTTAGGAAGTCTCATTTTCGTAGATTTAAGAGACAGAAGCGGAATACTTCAGATAGTATTCGGTGAGGAAAATGTAGGTGCAGAGGGCTTTGAAAAGGCAGGCACCTTAAGAAGTGAGTTCGTCATCGCAGTTGAGGGAACTGTTCAGAAGAGAACAGCTGCTGTCAATGAGAACTTAAAGACAGGTGATATCGAGGTTATCGCTACATCAATCAGAGTGCTTTCAGAGGCACAGACACCTCCATTCCATATTGAGGAGAATTCAAAGACCAGCGAAGACATCAGACTTAAATACCGTTATCTGGATCTTCGCCGCCCTGATATCCAGAGAAATCTCATGCTCAGAAGCAATGTGCTTCGCGTGATGCGTGACTTTATGGCAAACGAGGGATTTTTGGAGATAGAGACACCAATCCTTTGCAAGTCTACACCGGAGGGCGCCAGAGACTATCTCGTGCCAAGCCGTATACACCACGGACATTTTTATGCGCTTCCACAGTCACCACAGCTCTTTAAGCAGCTTCTGATGGCTTCAGGCTATGACAGATATTTCCAGATTGCACGATGCTTCCGTGACGAGGATCTGCGTGCAGACAGACAGCCTGAGTTTACACAGGCAGATATGGAGCTTTCATTTGTAGATATCGATGATGTAATCGAGGTAAATGAGAGACTCTTAAAGCACCTTTTTAAAGAGGTCATAAATGTGGATGTTGAGATTCCGTTTAAGCGTATGCCTTGGCAGGAGGCTATGGACAGATTTGGTTCTGACAAGCCTGATACACGCTTTGGTATGGAGCTTTGCGATGTTTCGGATGTGGTAAAGGACTGTGGCTTTGGAGTATTCACAGGAGCTCTTGAAAACGGTGGCTCTGTCCGCGGTATCAATGTAGAGGGACAGGCAAAGATGCCTCGTAAGAAGATTGACAAGCTTGTAGAGCACGCAAAGGGCTGTGGAGCAAAGGGACTTGCTTATCTGTGCATCAATGAGGATGGCACATACAAGTCATCATTTGCCAAGTTTATGACAGAAGCTGAGCTTGATGCACTTGTTGCAAAGATGAACGGAAAGCCGGGAGATTTACTCCTTTTCGCAGCAGACAAGAATAAAATCGTATGGAATGTACTTGGAGCACTTCGTCTCATGCTCGGAGCTGAGCTTGGCCTGATTGATGAGAACAAGTACAATTTCCTCTGGGTAACAGAGTTCCCACTCCTTGAGTGGTCTGATGAGGAAAACAGATTTATGGCAATGCATCATCCATTCACCATGCCTATGGAGGAGGATTGGGACAAGATAGACTCAGATCCGGGCGCAGTTCGTGCAAAGGCATATGATATCGTACTCAATGGTACAGAGCTCGGTGGAGGCTCAGTGCGTATCCATCAGGATGACATCCAGGAGAAGATGTTTGAGGTGCTTGGCTTCACAAAGGAGCGTGCACATGAGCAGTTTGGATTCCTGCTTGATGCATTCTCATATGGCGTACCGCCACACGCAGGACTTGCCTTCGGTGTTGACCGTATCTGCATGCATATGCTGCATACAGACAATATCAAGGAGGTTATTGCATTCCCTAAGGTAAAGGATGCTTCGGACCTCATGTCAGAGGCACCCGGAACTGTTGATCCAAAGCAGCTTGAGGAGCTTGGAATAGCTGTAGCTGCAGAGGAAGATGAGGAATAACACTATAATATGAATTTGAAAAAAAATATTTTCAATGCGATTACCATAATACTGCTCGCCGCACTTATTGCGGGGGCAGTATTGCTTAATAACAGGATAAAAAAGCTCGAGACACAGATGTCATACACCTCAGACAACACATCGGTGATACTTTCTGATGTGCAGACCATGCAGGATGATATCAAGTCCACTCTTGAGGAGGAGGCCAGCCTCATAACAGACTGGGATATTTCCTTAAAAAGTGCAGATTTTACCGATATGACATACACAGTCTCTGTCTCGGTGGTGCCAAAGGAGTACACAGAGGATACAAAAACCAGTGTATTTTTCGGTACAAACGAGATACCGCTCGAGCTAAACGGCATCAAGTATACGGGTGAGGCCACACTTCCACTGTCTGAGGACTATGCAGGCAATGTGACATTTCTGTTTGTTGATGGAAATAAGAGAAGCACAGAGGTGCTCGATAAGTTTGAAGGTGTGACATCAGTGTTCAAAAATGTAGCATCCGGCATACTTGCCGATAAACCAACCTTTGACAATGGCAGCATAAAGCTTGGCACAGATGTAGATGTAGCGGTCATGGGAAATGATTACTTTGACTTTAACAGTGTGCAGCTCGTAGTTGCAAGCTCAGATACAGAGCTAAAGACTTACGATATCAGACAGCTGTTGGCAGAAAACGGCACGGATAGTGCAGACTCTGCAGACACAGATTCTATCACATCCGCCTTAAGCCGGAAGGATGATGCCAAAAAAGATGGCTCAAAGGATAACACGGAAAATGATACCTCTGATGCCTCAAAAGAGGATGACGGTAAGCTCCATAGCCTCGAAGGCACAGTCAAAATCGAAGACTTAATCCCTGTCACAGCCGCAAGCAATATCAAAATATATGTCAAAGCAGTATCGGCACAGGGCTACACCTTCACATATGACCTGTTCGAGGGTACCGTAAATCAGGACATCACAGACTTTGAAACCACAGCCGACATATCCGGCGGAGACTACACAGTAACCGACCCGTCCGGCAGCAAATACGAACCATAAAAATATGATATAAGTGTAATTATTTAAAAAGTGCCGGACAAAATTTCACGCCAGTGAAATAAGTCCGGCACTGCCAGAATGCAAGGTAGCAAAGCGCCTCGCTCGTAAACCTGAATTAGCCGGAGAGCATACAGTGTGTTCCGAAGAAAAATGTGAACTGCCGCGGAGTTCCATAAATTAAAGAAGAAAGAAAACATAAATAAAATCGTAACCTGTCCGGATAAAGAACCGCGGCTGACTTCACATTTTTCTGAGGAATATACTGTGTGCTATGCCGGCAGCTTCACAACCTAAAAAGCGAGGCGCCCACCACCAATCATTTGATGAGCTGCGCCTCACCCTTCTTTTTTGCTGAGCGGCAGCGTAAATATAAACTCAGTTCCCACACCCTCAGTGCTTATCACATTTATATTCTCACCATGTGCCTGCACGATTTCTTTAACTATAGACAGGCCAAGTCCCGTACCTCGCTTATCCTTTCCGCGGGATAAATCACTCTTGTAGAAGCGTTCCCAGATCTTTGAAAGGCTGTCCTTTGGTATACCGATACCGTGATCCTTTACTGATATAAACACCTTTTCATTTCTGATACTCGTCTCAATCTTGATACTCGAATCATTATTTGAAAACTTCACAGCGTTGTCTATCAGGTTGTAAAGAATCTGCTGGATTTTGACCATATCACCGCGCACGAAAAGCTCTTTTCCGGTGAGCAGCAGGTCAAAGCTTAAGCCCTTCTCACTGCATTTACCCTCGAAGGTAAGGATTGTCGTGCGGATCATTGTATTGATGTCAAAATCAGCAATATCCAGATGTATGCCGTGATGACCGAACTGGTTCAGATCGATAAGACTCTTGGTGAGCTTATTAAGCCTCTCGGTCTCAAAAAGTATGATGTTTAAGTATTTATCCTGCATCTCAACAGGAATGGTTCCGTCCAGCATGGCCTCCACGTAGCCCTTTATCGAGGTAAGAGGGGAGCGGAAGTCGTGTGACACGTTGGAAACAAACTTGCGCTGATCCTCCTCAAGCGTATCAAGCTCAGTTGCCATGTAGTTTAGTGTGTTTGCCAGATAGCCGATTTCGTCATTGGAATGTACATCAATCTGGGCAGTGAAATCGCCCTTTGCATACTTCTTTGCGGTCTTTGTGATTTTGGTGATAGGACGGTAAATGGAGCGGCTCATCGTGACAAGCATAATAAATGCCACTGCAAAAATGAGCGCTACAGTGTAAAAGGAGATATTCATAAAACCGTTTACACCTGCCGTGATATGGCTCATTGTCTTGTGAATGACTATGTAGCCGATATTCTGGTACGAGACATTTACCGGGGAAAATACGGACAGCATCCTATGCTTGAAGGAGCCGTAAAAATTTCCAATCATATAGTTGTCGCTGCCAAAATCGGTGACATCAAAGCCATTTATCAATACAGGCTTAGAACTGTCATTTTGGGTATCAGTGCCTATTGACGGATCATCTGAGTCCATGAGCAGCTCACCGTCAGGGCTGACCACCCATACCTCGGCATCCATATAGTCGGCTACAATTTTCATGTGATTCTGGAAATCGCTAAGCGACATGGATGAACCAAAGTATTCACTGGCATAGTCACCTGCTATGATGGAGGCCTCCCTGTAGAGATTGGATGCTTCATGCTTTTCGATATAGTCTGTGGTGAGATGCTGTGTAAAGGTGCATATAATGAAAAAAGCGATGACACCGTAAATCAGGTAGCTGATTAACAGCTTAGAGTAGATGGTATGCTTCATTATTTATTTTACCTCAAACTTGTATCCGATGCCCCAGACAGTTGCGATGCGCCAGGTTGGCTTGTCCTTGATTTTCTCGCGGAGACGCTTTACATGCACATCGACAGTGCGGGTGTCACCGACATATTCATAGCCCCATATGTTGTCCAGAAGCTGCTCCCTTGTAAACACCTGATTTGGAGATGAGGCAAGAAAATATAATAGCTCAAGCTCCTTTGGCGGCATATCAATCTGCTGTCCGTCATAAGTGACAGAGTAGTTGGACAGATTTACAATAAGCCCCGGGTACTCCACACACTTGATATCTACGGAAGCATAGGCTTCCGGCTTTGCAGGCTGGAAACGTCTGAGCACGGCCTTGACTCTTGCCACAAGCTCCTTTGAGTCAAAGGGCTTGAGTATATAGTCGTCGGCACCAAGCTCCAGGCCTAAAACCTTGTCAAATACCTCGCCCTTTGCGGAGAGCATGATAATCGGCACATCGGACTTTGCACGTATCTCACGGCATACCTGATAGCCGTCTATGCCCGGAAGCATGAGGTCCAAAAGAAGCATGTTTGGCTTGTAGTGCTCGAACGCGATAAGAGCCTGCTCACCATCATTTACGATTTTGGTGTCATAGCATTCCTTGGTCAGATATAGAGATATAAGCTCTGCTATATTGTTGTCGTCGTCTACTATCAGTATTTTCTGTTTAACAGCCATTTCTAATCTCCTTCTTAAAATTTATTTATATTCCGTAAAAGTACATTGTCGTTATTTAAAGGTTGCGATGGTTACTCCGGCATCGCCCTCACCAAACTCACCGAGATGGTATTCCGCAATAGTTTTTGTCCTCTTAAGGAGTCCATGAACAGCCTTTCGCAGTGCACCGGTGCCTTTTCCGTGGACAATGCGCACTGATGAAAGATGAGCGATATATGCGTCGTCCAAGTATTTATCTAAGAGAGCAAGTGCCTCATCCGTAGTCTTTCCAATCAGGTTGATTTCTGATGAAACTGACAGCGATTTGCTCATCTTTATCTTGCTTCCGCTGCCGCCGTACTTCTTGGCAGGAGATACATCGTCGTTTAAGAGCACGAGGTCATTAATATTAACCAGCGAGCGCAGTATACCCATCTGCACATACAAATCGCCCTTGGCGTTTGGCAGAGTGTGGACAGTTCCCTTCAGATTGAGGGAGAGCACAAGCACAGAATCACCGATGCGCAGCTTCTTAGGCGCCTTGTGATTTGCCTTGGCAGTGTTTTTCTTGATGTCTGACAGCTTCTTTTCCTTGTCATTCATCTTGTCACGAAGGGCAGAGCGCTCCTTTTCCATCTGGCTCATAGGAGCCTGCCCCTGTCCGTATTTGTTGAAATTGCGGATGGTTTTGTCGGCAAGTTCCTTTGCATCCTGCAGTATCTTGTAGGCTTCCTCATTTGCCTCGCGTAAAATCTTGTCTTTGCTCTTGTCTATGCGCTCATTTTTCTCTTCCAGCTGTTTCTTGAGCTTTTCAATCTCGGCCTTGTAGCTGTTGATTTCAAGCTGTTCCTTTTCGATGGTTTGTCGCTGTGACTCGAGGCTTGCAATCAGATCCTCAAAATCAAGGTCGTTATCATTAATCCTGCTTTTTGCATCCTCGATGATGCTTTCGTCCAGACCAAGCTTTGATGAGATCGCAAATGCGTTACTCTTTCCAGGAATACCGATTAACAGGCGGTAGGTAGGGCTTAAAGTCTCCACATTGAACTCGCAGCAGGCATTTTCCACACCGTCTGTGGAAAGCGCATATACCTTCAGCTCACTGTAGTGTGTGGTGGCCATGGTGATGGCGCCATACTGGTGCAGTCTGTTTAAAATTGAGATGGCAAGTGCCGCACCCTCTGTCGGGTCGGTTCCCGAGCAGAGCTCATCGAACAGGCAGAGGCTTCTGTCGTCAGCTTTTTCAAGAATTTTTACGATATTGGTCATGTGAGACGAGAAGGTACTGAGACTTTGCTCAATACTCTGCTCATCGCCTATATCCGCAAAGACATCCTCAAAGATGGCGAGCTTTGACCTGTCAGCCGCAGGAATGTGAAGACCTGCCTGACCCATGAGAGTCAAAAGTCCGACAGTCTTTAGTGAAACCGTTTTACCGCCGGTGTTTGGTCCGGTGATGATGAGCTGCTTATAGTCCTCGCCGAGCCGTACATCTATAGGGACCACCTTTTTAGCATCCAAAAGCGGATGACGGCCCTTTCTGATATTGATATGCCCCTCGGTGTTGAACTCCGGTGCCACACCGTTATATGATTTAGCCAGATTTGCCTTTGCAAAAATGAAGTCAAGCTCTGAAAGAATCTCATAGTCCTGCTCCAAAGCAGCCGCATTCATGGCAACCTTGTCGCTGAGCGCTGCAAGGATTTTTTCAATCTCCTCCTGCTCCTTTATGAAAAGCTCCTTGAGCTCGTTATTCAAATTGACGACAGCCATCGGCTCGATAAAAAGGGTAGAGCCGGTAGATGACTGGTCGTGCATCATGCCGGGGACATTTCCCTTAGCCTCAGCCTTTACAGGCAGACAATATCTGCCGTCGCGCATGGTCACAACCGCATCCTGCAGATATGTCCTTGTTGTGCTGTTGTTCATGAGCTTGGTGAGCTGCGCATGGATTCTGTCGTTCATGCCGCGTATGCTCTTTCTTATCTTAAAAAGCTCAGGACTCGCATCATCGGCAATCTCTTCCTCAGATAAAATGCACCTCTTAATCTCATCGCAGAGCGCAGAAACCGGTTCAATCCCTGCAAACAGACCGGAGAGTGAGTCCTGTTTCTCATTATCCATGGCGCTTCTGCCATAAGCCTTCACGCGCTTTGCAACCTCCAAAAGACTGCAGATGCGAAGAAGCTCGGTCGTATTCAGTGCACCACCGATATCAAGCCTCTTTAGGGAAGCGTGCACATTGTGTATGCCAACGAAGGACACTCCGCTGTCCTTGTACAGGCGGCTTAGTGCATCGGCAGTGGTGGTCTGCAGATGTCTGATTTCGTATAAATCGGTGATAGGCTCAAGCGAAAGACACCGCTTCTTTGTCTCATCACATGCTGCGTAGCTGCTTAGCATGGTGAGGATTTTGTTATATTCCAATGTTTTGTAAACTTTTTTATTCATTTCTATATCCTTATATTTCGGTAGTTAAATATTAAATTTATATTTACTGTATAGCTTATCATATTATAGCTGAAAATCTTCAAAAAAACCATAATAAATATGTATTAAATGATAATTACAAGATGATAACATAAAGTTTAATACTTAACGAACCAGTTTGTTAAACTAGCCAAAAAGTACGGGCTTGCAGCAGTCCGGCGGGTACATGCCACAAGCCCGTACTCAAAAAATATGGTTGCAACGCAATATAATTCAGAATATAATGTAAGATAGTAACTAAAGACATCTAATCAGGGTGACAATATGGAGCAATTTATCAGAGAAAAGATAAAGGATAAACCGCTGAATAAAAAAAGACTTGCAAAAAAAGCAGGCACAGCAGCACTATGCGGAGTGGCATTTGCAGTGGCTGCAAGCATTGTTTTTGCTATATTTCTGCCGGTTATCAACAGACAATCAAAAAAAGCTTCAGATGGAAAAAATAATAATGATGTGCAGATAGCCACACAGCAGCCTGGCATAGATGACAGCAATGATGCATATAGTGAAAATGGTACACAAAGCACAGAGTCCGGCACTTCTTCGGAGCCGTCTTTGCAGACCTATCAGCCTACACTCGCAGATTATCAGGCAGTGCAGAACCAGCTCTACAGCGTGGGCGCTTCGGCCTCGAAATTTGTAGTAGGAGTCACGGGTGTGACAGATGCCACTGATATTTTCAACAATTCCTATGAGACCGAGGGTCAGGGAGTGGGAGTGATACTGAGGGACAATGGAAAGCAGCTGATCATTCTGACAGAGAAAAATGTAGTGGATAAGGCGGATAAGCTTAGTGTAACCTTTGTAAACGACATGATGGCTGATGCTGCGCTGGTCAAGTATGACAGCAATACAGGTATAGCAATCATTTCCGTGGATAAGTCACTTCTGGACGACGCCACAACAGGGGCTATAGCGGTTGCGGAGCTTGGTAATTCAAATATCGTTTCAAGAGGAGCATCTGTCATTGCGCTTGAGGCAAACTATGCTATTCTCACAGGTCTTGTAACGTCAACAACCAACGAGCTGTCGGCGCAGGACAACAATTACTCGGTGCTCACCACAGATATCGCAAGCAACAAGTTGCAGAGCGGTATACTGATTAATACAGATGGTCAGGTCATAGGGCTTTCGCTGCAGGATTTTAATCCGGCGGAGGAGAACAATACGCTCACGGCTGTCAGCATAAGCGACCTGTCACCTGTCATTGAAAAGCTCGAGAGTGGCGCGGATGTGCCGTACATAGGCATCACCTGTACTACAGTTACAGAAAAAATAGCAAACAGATATAACATCCCAAAGGGTGTTTATATAAAGCAGGTTACCATGGATTCACCGGCATTTGTCTCGGGGCTTCAAAGCGGAGATGTGATAGTTGCGGTAAACAATACAGATGTGTCGAATGTGTCCGCGTACAACACACAGCTTATGAAGCAAAAGCCTGAGGATACCTGCAATCTGAAAGTAAAGAGAAAAGGAAGCAACGGCTACACGGAGATTACCTGTCAGGTGAAAATCGGAGTGATGAATTAGCCGAAATAGGAGGATATATGAAGTATATTTCAACTCTCCGCGAGGGAGAGAGAATCAATGAGATTTTTTTATGCAAGAGCAAGCAGACTGCAATGACCAAAAGCGGAAAGCCTTATGACAATGTTATCCTGCAGGATAAGACAGGCACGCTGGATGCCAAGATATGGGATGTGGGCTCAGTAGGCATTGAGGAATTTGATGCAATGGATTACATAGCCATAACTGGTGATATCACAAGTTTTCAGGGCAATTTGCAGTGTTCCATAAAGCGTGCGAGAAAGGTAAACGAGGGAGAATATGACCCTGCGGATTATCTGCCGGTCAGCGATAAGGATGTCGAGGTCATGTATAAGGAACTCATGGGCTTTATCGGTTCTGTAAAGAATCAGTACCTGTCACAGCTCTTACATAGCTTTTTTGACAATAAGGAGTTTGAGCGCCGTTTCAAGTTCCATTCAGCCGCAAAGAGCGTGCACCACGGCTTTGTAGGAGGTCTTTTGGAGCATACACTCGGTGTGACGAAGAACTGTGATTATTTTGCAAAAATGTATCCGGTTTTAAACCGTGACCTGCTTCTTACAGCAGCTATTTTCCATGATATCGGAAAATTAAAGGAGCTTTCTACTTTCCCGGAGAATGACTATACAGACGCTGGTCAGCTCCTCGGACATATCATGATTGGTGCAGAGTGGGTAGGCGATGCGATTAAGAGCATCGACGGATTCCCGGTAGTACTCGCAAACGAGCTTAAGCACTGTATACTTGCCCACCACGGCGAGCTTGAGTTTGGCTCTCCGAAAAAGCCGGCACTTGTCGAGGCACTTGCACTTAGCTTTGCAGACAACATAGATGCCAAGATGGAGACCTTCAGGGAGCTGCTTGTAAATGTGCCTGAAAACGATACAAAGTGGCAGGGCTACAACAGATTTATGGAGACAAATTTCCGCAGAACAAGTGTGTAAAAAGCGGACAATATTAATCATAAATGAGGGGCAAAATACCTTTTGACCCTCATATCATTATATACATAAATAATAAAGAAGAGAAAAGCATGAAAAAAAATGACATATTTGAACTTGAAATAACAGATATGGGAACAGACGGCGAGGGTATTGGACATTATGATGGCATGACCTTTTTCGTAAAGGATGCACTGATTGGTGACGTCATAACAGCCCGCGCAACAAAATTAAAGAAAAACTATGGCTACGCAAGAGTGGAAGAGATTAAGACCCCTTCCACTTTTCGCGTTGAGCCGCAATGTGAGCTGCACAAGAGGTGTGGAGGCTGCCAGATACAGGCGCTCTCCTATGAAAAGCAGCTTGAATTTAAAAATAATAAGGTGCGCAACAATCTCATGCGTATAGGTGGATTTTCCGAGGCAAAGCTGGACAGTAAAATGCAGCCGCCTGTTGGCGCAGACAATCCATACCGCTACCGCAACAAGGCACAGTTTCCGTTGGGATATGACAGGGATGGCAATATAGTGACAGGCTTTTATGCATCGCGAAGCCACAATATCATCCCGGTTGAGGACTGCAGGCTTGGGGTGCCGCAAAACAAAGAGATACTCGACATCATAAAGGAATGGATGAATGAGTGCGGCATCACACCGTATGACGAGAACACACACAAAGGGCTCGTGCGCCATGTGCTTATCAGATATGGTTTTACATCAAAGCAGATTATGGTGTGTCTTGTGATAAATGCAGATGAGCTGAAGCCTGAACACCTAGCAGCGGATACACTGTGCGAAAGACTCTCAAAAATCGATGGAATGACTTCGATTTCCTACAATATCAACAAGGAAAACACAAATGTTATCCTCGGCAAAAAGACAGTCTGCATATGGGGCAGACCATATATTGAGGACACCATCCATCTGCTTTCTTACCCTGATTTTACACCACAGGGGACAGGCATCACATATCAGATTTCGCCACAGTCGTTCTATCAGGTAAACCCGAAGCAGACAGAAAAGCTTTACAGCACGGCACTTGCATTTGCAGGGCTCACAGGAAATGAAAATGTCTGGGATCTCTACTGTGGTATCGGTACCATATCGCTCTTTTTGTCACAGAAGGCAAAGCAGGTATACGGAGTGGAAATAGTGCCTCAGGCAATCGAGGATGCCAAAAACAATGCGAAGCTAAATGGCATCACAAATGCACAGTTTTTCGTAGGAAAGGCTGAGGAGGTGCTGCCACAGTTTTATGAGAATGCAAAGAAAAATGAGAAAATCACTGATGATACAGCATCCACCGGACGTACAGATATGCTTCGCCCGGATGTGATAGTCGTTGACCCGCCAAGAAAGGGCTGCGATGAGAAGTGCCTGGACACAATGCTTGCGATGTCACCTGAGAGGATTGTATATGTGAGCTGTGATTCGGCAACATTGGCAAGGGATTTGAAGATACTCTGTGAAGAGAAATATGAACTCATGAAGTGGCAGGCATTTGATCAGTTTTCTCATACGACGCACGTAGAAAGTATTTGCCTCCTCGAGCAGGTGAGCAACTGAAAAATATTGATATGAAATAAGTAGATTTACAGGA
>ENA-ORNG01001897-ORNG01001897.1-human-gut-metagenome-genome-assembly--contig:-NODE-1897-length-13780-cov-3.951184_pt1 | contig 13780 bp, 9 predicted proteins | sample MGYA00242113_ERZ509018 | MGnify/ENA primary metagenome ERZ509018 (study PRJEB26280, sample SAMEA2338711) | human gut metagenome | biome: human gut; feature: human-associated habitat; material: faeces... | reverse complement strand
GTAAGGATGGTTATCTTAACGGAACGCCATTGTGCTTCAAAGAGCAGACTCTCCAACCAGCGGATGCGACGCACAGACGCATATGGGCTGACGATATATATACTCTCCTGTGCCCGTGAAAGGTCTTTCAGGAATATAGATTGAAAACTGTTTTGGTCATAGATGATTTCACGGCTGACTGCCATGTCAGCGGAGTCAGACGAAACCTGATAACCGATGGCGGCATATCCTTTCAGACGCTTGTAATACATCCGTTCCAGCATGGGCGCGTTGATGTCCACATAATCATAGATACGAACATCGCGTTTGTCGGTGTGCAGACGATGAAGTCTGCCGGCATATTGCGCTACAGTTCCCTTCCAGGATACGGGCATGGTCAGAAACAGCGTATCAAGCCTTGCTTCGTCAAAGCCCTCGCCGATGTATTTGCCGGTTGCGCATATGACCAAGGGTTTGTCGGCGGGCGCGTTTTTCAGCATTTCAAGCTGATGCGCGGACTCAGAAGAACCTTTGCCGCCGGTGAGCGTCATTACATCTTCAATCTGTTGCCTGAGCAGATATGCCAGGGCATGAACATGCGCCGTCCTCTCGCTGAGAATCAGGCAGTTTCTGTTTTCGTGAACGCAGGCAAGGACATCATCCACAATGCTATGATTCCGAAGATCGTCCTCCTGAAGCCGCGCATAGTATTCGCTGATTCTCATGGAGTGATTGTCCTCTTGGTTTTGAAAGCGCGTGCCCATGAATCTGGGAATCAAAAGGTGCGCAAATGGGCGTTTCTCCGCTTGCGATTTTGCATCTACCCGATAGCGGATCGGCCCCAGATACATGTGCAAAATGGGATGATGACCATCCTGTCTGGTGGGGGTTGCGGTCAGGCCGTATACATATTGCGCACGAACGCTTTTGAGTGCCTGCTCAAAGCTGATTGCAGGCACATGATGACATTCGTCGACGATGACCATGCCGTAGTCGCCGATCCACGGTTCGACTGCGTCTGCGTTTCCAAGGGATTGCAACAGGGCAATGTCGATGATGCCGCTGCGGGTATCTCTTCCACTGCCGTATTGTCCGATCAATTCGCGTTTCTTTTTGCGTCCTCGTTTCTTCGGGACTTCAGGCAGTTGCTCTCGAAGCTCCAGGAATTGCGAAAGACGTTCTTTCCACTGCAGGGCAAGTTGAGCGCGATGGACGAGAATTAATGTGTTTACCTTGCGATGCCCAATCAACGCTGCGCCGATGACCGTTTTGCCAAATGCGGTGGTTGCGGATAATACGCCGTCCTCATGCGCAGTCAAGGCATCAAAGGCAGCCTGCTGCTCCTCGCGCAGTTTGCCGCAAAAGCTGACATCAATGGCTTTCCCGGGACAACGCTCATCTTTCCATGTCAGAACCATGTTGCCTTCGGCTGCCAGTGCATCAATCTCATCGCAGCATCCACGTGGCAGATGCAACCATGATTCTTCATATTCGGCACAGCATATGATGCGCGGCTTATTCCATATAGGCATCCGCATCGCCTGAGCTTTATAGAATTCAGGATTGCGGAATGCGGCAATTCTCTTGATGCGATTCTGTACTCTTTGGGAAAGCGCATCTGTTGGCAGATAGATTCCGTTTGCCATAATCGCCCGCAGGGTGGAGGGCAAAGCAAGACTGGCAATGCTTTCGTGGTCTTTGCGTGTCCACGGCTTTTCGGTTGCATCTGATACAGTGGAGCTATCCTCTGCTTCAGTGTCCCGGAGGTCACCGAGGGGCGAGGTAGTTTTCTTTGACATCCATTGACCGATCTGATTCAAGCTAATTCTTTTGATGGTTGACAAATATGTCCACTGATCGGGATAAGGATGTAAGGATTCATCAACAAAGATGCTTCCGCCGTTTTTGAACGCTTCTCGTTGAAATGGCAGTGCAATCAGATTGCCAAAGCCGCCTTTGGGCATGGTGTCCTGATTAGGAAACATTCGATCATAGGAAGAGAATTGTATCCGCGCATTTTCACGCATCGCTTCTGTAAGCAGCATGGAGCCGAAGTTTCGGGCTAAGGCTGCCTGTATTGGAGTTTCAAAGAAAAACCAGAGATGTGCGCCGTTACCGCTGCGTGAGATCTCAATTGAGCAGGGAATATCCCGTGCGTTACAGGCTGAACGAACGGTTTGGACATCCCTTCTCCAGTTTTCTTCATCAAAATCAATGGCCAGAAAAGAACAGGCATCGTCAGTAAGAAGCGGATATATTCCAAGTACATGTTGACCGCTCAGATGTTTCTGTACAGCTTCTGCATTGTAAGGGGCGTAATCGGCATGGGAGCATTGGGCGCACTTTATTTTGGGCTTTCCACAAACGCCGGTTTTCCATTCATTTTTGCACACGGGACTATAGCCGACTTTGCCCTCTTTACCGCGCCATTGCCGAGCAAATACATCTGATCTCCCTTGAAAAAGAGTCATAAACAGAGAGATACGTTCATCCAAAGGACTGCGTTTAGTGAGTATTGGTACAGAATCTGTGCTATTAACTTCGCCGCTTGGCGTTTGTTGCTCAACTGGGCTAATCGGAGAACACTCTTTTTCTATTTCATCTTGATATAATATGTGATGCTTCTCCAAAAGTTTGCGGAGTTGCATGTTTTCATTGTATACTTCCAGATATAAGAGGCGAAGTTCATCGTAACTCTGAGGCAGATCAGGAGACTTATCTTCTGGCCGCATCATATCACCTCTGGACATTGGATCGTGAAAAGTACGTTAGTCTAATCGACTGAAAATCCTCGCTTGATTTCATTATACACAAAAACCATTGAAAGTACAGCGTTTTTCGTAAATTGTATCATTTTATAAGTCTGTCTAACCTGAACACCAAGGGACTCCGATATTGATACAATGTCGGAGTCCTTTGTTTTGCATTTTTTTGCGCCTTGTGCTGCAATTTGCGAAGAAAATGCCCTTGCTGTTGGCAACTGATGGCTTGATCCTGCAAGTTCGTATATTGTTAGTGCAAATTGAAAACTCGCTGGCTCTCATGAGATCAGTTAAAAAGGCCATTAGACTACCCGAGACGGTTATTCTTTGCCAGTTTTGCACCCCCTTAGTCTGAAAAAAGGAAAAGCGAACACGGTGTTACGATATAATCCGAACACTGTGTTCGCTTTTATTGAAGGGGATTTACTGCAACAATTACACTGGCGGGCACGGTGGAGAGAATAGACTACTCTGGCACATTAAATAGTCTACTCTTCTTGAGCAGTTTGAATTACTTCTATCTCTCTGCATCAATTCCCCGTACATTTAAAAAAATACGAGCCCAAAGCGATTTAAATGCTTCGCGGGTTTCAACAGAAAGTTCATAACCAGAATTGACAGTAGCAGCGAATCTAACAGCCGAAGCTTTCTTCTGTTCCTTTTCATCCGTATCAGATATTTGCAATGCCGTTCTGTCAGACGCTGAGAGAAGTGTTTCGATCACAATACTCTCATTCTGTGGAATACTTCGGAGAGCATCAAATTCTGTAACGCTAAGATCCTTGAGCATAAACACGCTCTTACCGAATTCCAAGTTTAATTGCTTCACAAGTTTTTTAGCACAGTCTTTCCCTTTATTATCGTAGTCAAATAATACAACAAAAGGATATCCCCAGCCAAGTAATATACTTGCCAGATGCTGAGAATTATCTGCGCCAGTACTTGGAATTATATTATACGCTTCCGATGGTAATCCGAATTTTTCTGCCATTGCACGTAGGTATATTTGATCTGTTACCCCTTCGACAATTATATTGAGCTTACTCCTGTCGATTCCGGGATTCGTTGCCAAATCCATCCCCATAGCAGCGGCAATTGGTGACAGCGTATCTAAACATTTAGCTGAATGGAATGTCGTGTTATACAGCGAATTCATAATACATGAGAATTCTTCATTCTCTGTTTTAATAATCCCTCTAATACAAGCAAAGTTGGTGTCAATCATATACGGCGAATGTGTGGTATATAGTATTTGCGTTCCATCCTTTGCTTGCTGAAAAAACATGTTTCTAAGTTCATTTTGAGCATTGATATGTAGATAGATTCCAGGTTCATCAAGTACATATACTATTGGGCGCTCATTATTGATCTGCGCTTTGAGATCAGTATACATTTTGAGATACCAACGTAATCCGTTACTTCTCTCGGAAAAAGCAGTCGTAGCATCTCCAGAGCTTACATGAATATTCAGCCGGTTACTTTCAATCCTGAAAATCATCTGGATATCTTCTGTGCCCTGCTTGTAGTATTCACGAAAGCCTTTCATGACGTTTTGTTCGAGAGCGCGGTTCATACGGTTCTCATATGTTTGTCTCTCTGCCGCGTTACCACTTGCAACAGCGGCTATGAGTGAATCGCGATCAATGCCGGCGATTTTTAGTAATGATAAAAGCAGATCATTTGGTTGCTTATCAACACTATCTTTATTATCGCTGCTAGAACGCTTAACCTCGGAAATGCTATATGCATTCTTGATGTTTTTCGACGATTTATGAGAGAAGAAGAATGGCATACGAGCAATCAAGCTATCCAGATTTGATTCCAGGGAATCTACATAATTAACGGCTTCTGCTCGAACCGTTTCGTCCAGAATGTGACTGGTGGCCACTTTTCTTGCATACTGAACTACGCTTTTCGTTTTCCATAGTGGCAGCTTACAGTAAGCCTTTAATTTTTTAATTTCATTTAGCACATTCTGTCGATCAGAAGAATTTTCATATTTCCCATATTTTTGCAAGGCATCTTGCAGATCATATGTGAGCACTTTACTTGCGTACAGGTCAATAGCAGTGCCTCTTATCTCATACGCTCCGTTCTCATCTAAAATGATCTCTGTGATACCATCGCCAACGATATCGGACGGATCATCAGCAGTTACATTAAGACGAACAGACATTCTCACGGGTTTGTTATTTATCCTGTTCCTGAACGGAATAAGATTGGTTGTTATCCCATTTACCAAATCTATGTACCCTATTGAATTCATCAAATTGCTTTTCCCGGACTCGTTCATACCAACAATGGTAGTTACCCCAGGGTTTATCTGCAGAATATTATTCTTCTCACCGAACGAACAAAAATTGGTAACGGTTATGCTCTCAATATTCACAATGTGTTCCTCCATTTGTGATGTTATAGAATCGTAATCTTTGATATATCGGTTGCGGAAACATTAAAAAGATCCCGTAATGATGCGACTTTAGCAGATGCTATTGTGCGGTGTCCGTTGCTTTGAATTGTACTTCAGCCTTTAACTCTGGATACAATTCTCTTCCACAATAATGTTGCTGCGTCTTGCCTTTTCCTTCAGGACTTAATCAATTTTTCCATTAACGGTCTGCTTTCATTTTCCCTGTATCCTGTCATCGAGCTTAATGGTGGTCGTATACCTTGTATGTTTTCGATGCACGCCGTTTTCATCGTACTCGATATTGCTGCGCCGTTTCTTTTCTTCGATGACTGCCTCGAATTGATCGTCATCAATAATCGCTGTATGGTGTTTGGACAGCATATACTTGCTCCGCTGTTTGCTTTTTGGGTCATAGCTCATCAATGGAGCCGTTGCCACGGAGTTTCCTCGATACTTCTCGTTGCTGAGCAGCGTATCGATTGCCCGACGGCACCAAGTGGTTTTTCCTGTGGGAGATGGGATCCCGCGCCTTTCCAGTTCGCGACTGATTGCGATGATGCTATTGCCTTCAAGATACAGACGATAAATCAGTTTGACGTTTTCCGCTTCTTCAGGCACAATGACAAAATTGCCGGCCGCATCCTTTTTGTAGCCATAGCATGCACGCGAATACAGATCCGACGTTCCGTCCTTAACTCTTTGCCGAATCGCGATAGCAACATTGTCGTGTGCGTCTTCCTGTTCTCCTTGGGAGACAGCCGCATAAATCGAATAATACAATTCAAAGTCGGACTGGAATGAATTCATTTCCTCCTGATCAAAGTATACGGGAATGCCAATGCCCTTTAATTCACGGATTGCCTCGAGTCCGTCTGCTACGTTTCTTGCGAATCGACTGATGCTTTTTGCCAAAACGAGATCAATTTTCTTTTGTCGACAATCATGGAGCAAGCGCTGAAACTCCGCCCGATTTTCAGCGCTTCTTCCGCTGGAAAAATCGATATACACATCGGCCAGTTTCCATTGATATGTATGATACACTTGCTGAACGAGTGCGGAAAGCTGGGCGGACATGCTGCTGAATTGTGAGGAGCGCTGTGTACTGACACGGGCATATATCCCCACCGCTTTATATGAAAGCTGCGGGGGCAGCAAATTTGGGATTCTCCTCACATTTCGCTCAGACATAGCGGCCTCCTATTATTTAGACTACTCGACTTTCCATTCATTTCGGTTTCATTATATGCCCAAAAGCGTATAATTACAAGGACTTTTCGTTAATTGTATCATAATATGAGTTTGCCTACTGTGGACACCAAGGAACTCCGATATTGATACAATGTCGGAGTTTTTATTTTGCATTTTTTGATTTATGATACTGCAATTTTAGAAGGAAGTGGCCTTATAAGGCATGTAATGAGGGAAAATTCTGCAAGTCTGCACACAGAGGACGCAATTAGACAAAATGCTTCCTCTTACGTAATCATTCAAAAAGACTGTTAGACCCTTTGAAGGAGTGCTCTTGCCCGAATTCTGCACCCCCTTGGAGCGAAAAAAGGGAAAGCGCACAGGGTGTTCGGATTATAACGTAACACCCTGTACGCTTTTATTTAGAGGGGATCTACCACGTCAATCATGCTGGCTGACGCGATGGCGAAAACAGACGATTCCGATCACGACTTGTTCTCGCCATCACTCTGCTGCATATTCACACAGCTTCCACTGACCACACGCTGAGCAGGCCCAAAGCGTGCGGGGAAATTTGCACTGCGCCATGAAATCCTGTGCCTCTTCAAGGCTTTCATATGGATACGCATAATCCTCCCCAAAGTCCCGTACTTTAACGATATAATAATCAGCAGGCATATGGATAGAGTCTCCGTTGGACGGATTGACAGGCATAACGTCCCTCCTTCTTCGTGTAAGGCGTCTTTTACGTGGATCATATAAGATAGTTCACGTTTTCGGAGTAACCTTCGTCCATCCGACGGGAATGGTGGAAGATTTACATTTTGTTTTTCATGTGCGCATTTCTCGGCTGGGATCAGCAGCTTTCCCGCGCTTCAAGGTAAAGCGCCTGATCGTCTTGATCAGGAATCATGTCTTCCGTGATTTTTCCCAATACGCGTCCGATAATTTTTGCTCCGTCTTCATAGGGGAAAATATCATCGAAAGCCGGGTTCAGTGAGTGCAGGCGGTCATGGGCTACCTGCTTGATCACACCGCCCATGCCAGGCACATAGAAAATTCCGACGTCGCCATAATTGAGATCCGTGCAGTATTGCACCAGTACCCGATCGCCGTCGAGGAACATCGGCTCCATACTCTGGCCGCACACGGTCATGATTTCGTCCGCATCTGAAACGGCGCGGCTGTCAAAGAGGATACACTGTGCACTCTCCGGATAGTCTTCCCAATCAGCGCCTGCACCCGCAGCTGCCGCGCGTCCGCGATCTTCCACGCTGTTCATCCGCTCCAGCGCCATGCGGAGCTTGCGCCTGTGAACATTGCGGCTCATGGCTTCTGCAAGGGTTTCCAGATCCTCCTTGCCGTAGACGTCCAGAGAGCGGTAAAAGGCCAGCAGCCGCTGCTCGCTCTCAGATAATTTGCTGTGTTTGTCCTCAATACCGAACAATTCATACAGAGGGATATCAAGAAGCAGGCAGAGCTTGCGCAGTGCCTGGGCATCCGGTTGGTTCTTATCGGTTTCCCAATTGCAGACGGTATTCTGGTTTACGTCCATCAGCCTTCCAAGGTCACGCTGGTTGTATTTTAAACGAGAACGGTATTTGCGGATGATACCCCCAAAGGAGTGCGTGTTCTTTTGCTCGTCCGGTCCATGATGAGGCTTTGGAGATTTGCGGATGGTCATAATCATCACCTCCTGATGCGCAATGAAGCGCCTGCTTGCTGTCCATTGACACACACATTATAACACAATATTTTGTGAAATTCAAGATTGAAAAATCAGGAATAGAATGATTTTTGCTTGACACAGTCTGTAAACTCCTGTAAAATTATAGACAATAACCGCTGTGACGCCTGGGAGCGGCGCGGAACAGGAGGGCGATGAGAATGCACCCGAATGAACGCAGGTACGCTGAACTTGTCAAAGGCTCGGTTCCCATTGCCGGAAGGCAATCCGAGGATATGCAGCCCGATATCGAGAATTGCTCCAATGGCACAGCGCCGCGGCCAAATATGACGGCGGACGGTGTGCAGAAGATGACGGCGCCGGTTGCCATTACGATGACCAAGTATCTCTTTAAACATTACCGGCTGAATATGTACTCGTATCTCAATAGCAGCCTGCGCAGCGGAAAATTAAGGGACGCTGTCGGTTTCTCTTTTACGAACAGGAAGGTCAACCGGGAGGTATGCACCTTTCGGGGCGTCAATTTCTGGCGGATTGACCGGCGCAACTTCTGGGCGGACGTCAGGGTTTCCCTGCTGCTCGGCACAGAGAGTGGAAGCCGGGAATGGCGGGGATATCTGTGCTTCTGGTTTTCCGCCGGGCACTCCGGATCACTGACCGGCACGATTGAGGAGCTGACATCCGAAGAGGATGCGCCTGACCGGAAGAACATGGCGCTGCTGAGTCCGTATCTCATTCCGTATTTCACCTCGGCGAAAATGGACGCGGAGGCCGAGAATTTGTGGGAGACCTATATTCCCGGATCGCTTGCAGACCCGGAGCTGCGCAAAGCTCAGGATCTGGCCAGGGCGATGGGCCTCTCCATCGTGCATTTGCCGCTTCACAGGCATAAAGGGGTGAGCAGCATCCTTTTCCTGATCGACGACTGCGCACTGGTATCGGAAAGCGGCGCTTCGTCTGTGGAAGTACGCATCCCCGCCAACACCATCGTAATCAACACGAACAATGTGAAAAAAGAGTACTCGGACTTCAATATCTTTCATGAGTGCGTTCACTACTGCGAACACTACCTGTTCTTTTGCCTGCAGGAGATGCACCACGACGATCTTCTGCGCATGAAGACACGGGAGATCGAGATTCCGGACGCTGGAGAGAAGGTCAGCAATCCGGTCTACTGGATGGAGAAACAGGCGAATCGCGGGGCATACGGGTTGATGATGCCCGTGCGCTTCATGTGCGGGCTCATGGCGGAGAAGAGCCAGAGCCTCAAGCGGTATGCCCATGAAGGAGAAAAATACGAGCAGATTGGCCTGGCGATTGCGGAGGAGCTCGGCCTTCCGCACTTTCGCGTGCGGGCGCGAATGATTCAACTGGGTCATATTCACGCCAAAGGCGCGCTGAATTATGTGGACAGGTATAAAATCCAGCCGTACAGTTTTGATGAAGAATCGCTGCGCCAGAGCGAGCACACCTTCAACATCGACAGGCTCACAGCCGGAGATCTGTACGAGAAGAACGCCGGTTTCAGGGAAGTGCTGGACAGCGGGAAGTTCATCTATGCCGACGGCCATATCGTTCGCAACGAGCCGCGCTTCGTCGAGCAGGCCCCGTGGGGACACATGCTGACGCCACGGGCCATCAGGCATGTGGATCAATGCTGCCTTCGCTTCACAAGGATCTATGAACAGGAAAACGTCGGGAGATACGTCTTCGGGCGGATGAATTACGACCCGGATTACGTGGAGCAGACGATGTTCTATCTGGAAGACCTCATCAACGAAAAGGAAATGGATGAGATCGAGGCGGAACTGCAATACAAGCGCAACTTTCCGAGCACCTTCCTGGAAGCCTTTGATATGCTGATGAAGCGCAATGGAGATACCAGGGAAGCAATAGCGGAGAAACTCAGCATGCCATCCAGAACACTTTTGCGGTGGCTGGAGGATCCGGATCGCCGGATCAATGCGGATTTTGTCGTGACGGTCGCATTGCTGTGGCGTCTGCCGGATTGGATCAGTGCGCTCCTGCTGGACAGGGCGTACATCCACTTGAGCGAGACCAACCGCCGGCATCTTGCCTTGCAGTATATCCTCAAGGTGCTGTGGAGCGAGGGCGTTGATAAGGCCAATGAATTTCTGGCCGCAAGGAAACTGGATCCCCTGACAATCTGAGAATAAAAGACGACGATCATCGCAGCCGGTTGTCCGTGTGAGAGCGGGCAATCGGCTTTTTTTGTTTTTGGACGAAATATCTTCCCGGCCTATCGAAACAAGAAAAATTGACATCAAATTTTTCGGTGGGAACCGGACAAAATTTGTCCGATTTCGAGTCTTCAAAAGCGGGTTTTTTCGCAAAAAATGCAGGAAAAACCGCGCATGCGAATGCGATGATGCAAAAAAGACGGGTTTGCCTATAAAAGAGCCTGAAAAATGCAATTTTTAGTCGGACAAAATTTGTCCTGTTCATATGCCTCTCAGTCCGCTATCATTATACCCGTGAGGTGGCCACCCACAAAGAACCCGGAGAGGACGAAGGACGGGCACAGAGTCAGGACGAGCAAGACAGAGGGCTGCAAAAGCTCAGGCTGTTAGGCTCAGACGGGCAAGCCGTAGGGCCGAAACAGGCCCGGAGCAGGCGATCTGTGCATCGAAGCCGAGGAATCGGTGGAGAAAGTACGTCCCGCGTCCATGCGCGAGAGCGCGCCGGAGAATTTGTGCGGGAGGTCGCCTTTATGTTTGATTCCATTCATCGTCACATCATGGCGGGATACGCCGTATCTATCGACTTCACAAAGCAGGGCTGGCGGCAGTTCGCCAGGCTGAACGCTTCCCTCGGAATTCGTTACATCCGCGCCTTCATCCTCAAGCGGGACGTGGCGGAGTACATCGCCGCACACGAGGCGGCAGGCGTGAAGCTGGACACCGAGTGTCAGGAGCTGCGCTACGATGGCGGCGTCCATCTGCTGCTCAGGAAGGTTCAGGGCACATGGCTCATCACGGACATGTTCTGCACGGAAGAGGCCGCAGTCTTTGCGCCGGTGTACTTCTGGACGCGCGTCAAGCGGGGCTGCAGTTTGCTGTTCGTCCGAATGATTACCGGCTGGCGCTGCCTGACGAAGGCGTTGGCGGAGAGGCTGGTGGGCGAATGAGCCGCAAACAGATTGAGGTCAATACCGGCCAAGAGCAACGTCGCCCGCTGGATGATCCAGAGGCACGCCTGACCTACAAGAACACCGAGGGCTACGCCGATCCCACATGCTTCTATGCGCTGTGCAATGTACTGCGCGAGGAAAAGAAGCAGCACCGTTCGAGGGATCAGCCCCGAAAGCAGAAGACGAAGTGGGCGAAGAAGCGCCACAACACACAGGTCATTCACTACGACGAGCGAGGGAAAGGGATATGAGCGAGAAGAACACGAACAGGAATCACAGGTTTGTAACCGCCGAGGCCGTGCGGGCGGGGCACCCGGACAAGTTCTGCGACCAGCTGGCGGACAGGCTGCTGGACGAATGCCTCAGGGCTGATCCCAACACGCGCGCGGCCATTGAGGTCATGGCGGCGGACGGCAAGGTTCTGGTAGCGGGCGAGATCACTACAGAGGCCAGCGTGGACGTGGAGCGCACACTGAAGCAGCTGTGCGCGGAGGTGGGCTACACCATGGACGAACTGTCCACGGACGGCAGCCTGTCGCTCGAAGGGCGGCTGAACCAGCAATCGCCCGACATCGCGCAGGCCGTGGGCGAGGGTGACAAGCTGGGCGCAGGCGATCAGGGGATCATGGTGGGCTATGCCACTGACGAGACGCCGGAGCGGATGACGCTGCCTGTGTTGCTGGCCCAGAAACTCTGCCGCCTTCTCGCACATCAGGATGCGGGGCAGGTAGATGCTCAGATACTCCAGCACGCTGGAGGACTCGTCCATCTTGAGCTCCTGGCGGATGATCTTATGCTTGCGGTCCACGATGACGCTGTTTTCCTGAATGGCAAAGTTGACGCGGTCATGGATATCGCCCACATCCGGGCGGCCGTTGCGCACGCGGCTCTTGTGCGCGTCCGACTTATCGGCGATGGCCAGGGCGGCGGATACCGCGCTGGACACCGTACCGCTCTGCTCCTCATGGTTGCCCACGGCGGTGATGATAATCATCACGTCTTCGATATCCATGCCGATTTCCCGCAGCAGGGGAAAGAGCAAAATAGCGCCGTTTGGGCCGTGATCGTGGCGGTTGACGCTGTTGCCCACGTCGTGTACCCAGCCGGCGATGGCGGCCAGTTCCACCTCGCGCTCGCTGTATCCCAGGCTTTTCAAAATGCCGCTTGCCGTGCGGCTCACATAGCCCAGGTGCCGGGGGCCGTGATCGGTATAGCCAAGCGCTTCCAGATAACGGTTGCCCGCCCGGACCAGCGCCTTGATGCTTTCGTTCTGCTTGATTTCCTGAAGGGTAATCATGTATGCCTCCTTTGCAAAGCCGTCTTTGCCGGTCAGTTCTGCGCCCTTTGCAGCCTTTTGAAGGCCTGATAGGTAGGATCGTGCGTCCAGTCGCGCACGGGAGCCTCGCTGCCCAGCCGTTCAATGGCGCTTCGGATTTCGATAAAGTCGGTGTAGGTCACATCGTCGCCCTCGGCTACGTCCAGCAGGGCTTCCAGCGCGTGATCGTCATCCAGCTTGGCCAGGTAGCCAGCGTAGAGGGCACGCTTGTCCTTGGTGGTTTTGAACTGCTCCAGCGCAAAGCGGAACACATCCTCGTCGCCGGGATAATCGGCCAGCACGTCCAATAGCGCTTCCTTGCCCTCCTCGCCGGCGGCCAGAAAGGCCACCTTCGCCGGGCCGCGCACGCCCTCGCCCATCTGTCGCAGGCTTTCCAGGGCGTTGTCGAGGATATCCTCCTCATCGTCGCGCTCCACCTGCCAGCGAATAAAATCCACCATGGGCAGCGTGCTGTCGATCTGCCTCAGCAGCTCGATGGCGTCCATGCGCGCCTCGCAGGGGGCGCTTTTATCCTTGGCCAGCGCCATCAGCGCCGCCTCGTCTCCCAGCTCCGCCAGCCGATCCAGCAGCGGATCAGGCACAGGAACCCCTTCACTGATGTATCCGCAGAGCAATGCGCACAGCTGTGCGCTGTCGGAAAAGCGGTCGAAGTATTCCCCCGGCGTGCAGCCTTCCAGCCAGTCGGCAGGGGTGTTCAGCCAGCGCAGGTACACATCGGGCACCTCGTCCTCCATATCCTCCGGCCGGCGGAAGCGGTGGCGGTTTTCCTCAATCCACTTGTTCAAAACCTCGGTAAACCGGGCGTCAAAATCAATGATGTTCATGCGTATTATCCTCCTTGAGGCCGCGCAGCATATGCAGGGCGCTTTTCAGAGCGTGTGCATCCTGCGCATTGAGGCGCATCGTATCGATGCGCTGGGGTGGCAGTCCTCTTTCGCAGCGGTAGCGAATGCTCAGCGCCAGCGGCCACACCTTGCGGCGGTCCGCGATCAGGCGAAAACGCTCGCTTTCACTCATCCGCCTGACCCGTGCCAGCGCCCACGGCATAAAGCTGCCGTCCTGCGCAAGCTCAGCGGCGCGGTTGAGGCATCGGGTAATCATGCGCTGATAGAAGCTGGCCGTCTGAGGCGGGGGCTGAGTGGGGTCCACATAACCCAGTCGCCCGTCCTGCCACACGGCATAGGGCGCGGGCGCACCCATGGAGACGAGCATCGCCATCGCTACCCGCTTGGTGAGCGACCCGCGTGGGTCGGCCAGCAGCACCTGT
>ENA-ORNG01001894-ORNG01001894.1-human-gut-metagenome-genome-assembly--contig:-NODE-1894-length-13784-cov-30.512929_pt1 | contig 13784 bp, 19 predicted proteins | sample MGYA00242113_ERZ509018 | MGnify/ENA primary metagenome ERZ509018 (study PRJEB26280, sample SAMEA2338711) | human gut metagenome | biome: human gut; feature: human-associated habitat; material: faeces... | reverse complement strand
ACAGACAGATCGTATCCGTCTGCCTTATGCTGCCCGAAGGCTTTCTTTGTCAAGGATCATGGACTCCGCTGCCGGATCGTCAGGGGCAAGGAAAGGGAGCGAAACTTACCCCGAACAACTTTAGAACGGCAGCACCTTGAAACTCGTCACGATACTATGTATCAGCTTTGTTTCCAGTCTGAGCCGCATATCTTCGTCCACATACAGGTATTCGTTACCGTACTCGTCCCTCACCGGTCTGGTGGCAAGAGCCCGAATGTACTTCTGATAATGAGCGACGACAGCAGCAAGAGCATTTTCGTCACCGTTCACGGCTGCCAGAATCACAGGCACCGGAATGGGCTTTACATGTCCGGCCATTCAAATCCCTCCTTTACCAGATATTCGTACAGTTCTTTCAGCGTAACGAGCCGCCGTTTGGATACGGTCTGATGGACGATATGCAGCTTTTCGCTGATTTCCCGGTCCGTCATACCCAGGAAGTAGGACAGCAGGATCACATCCCGTTTACCCTCCGGCAACTGCGCTAACGCATCGGCCAGGACATTGCCGGTTACGACTACCGGAAGTCCCAATACTTCAAAGACATGCTCGTCCATAAAGTAATCGTCCCACACGGCGGTTTGCTCCAGCTCGGAGGCTGTCAGCTCGTCCAAAGGCTTTTCCTGGTCCAGAAGGCTGGCATAGTCACGTTGGATATGCCGGGCCTCATTCTTCAAAACCCTGACGCAGAAGGCGCCAAATTGATTTTGAATGCGTTGCTCATGGGAGTCTTTCATATTCTCACCTCCCTTCGCGCCGCACAGGTGCGGGGTGGTGATTTCCTCCCTTTCGCCTCAGTAATCCAAGACTTGCGATTTTGGCAACCTGGAAAGGAAAGAAATTTTTATGAAAGGCTCCGTCAGGTGACGAAGGCCCACATAAACAACAAAAAGCGCCCATCCGCAAAATGCGGACAGGCGCAAAGGAATTGACAGAAGTATTTACATGATTTAACTGTTCATCTTCATGGCCGGAATATCTCGATAATGGAAACAGACTTTTTTTGACAAGATGGCTCTTGTCGTTTTATGTCGAAAGGCTTTGTAGCACATGGCGGCATCCTCCTATTGCCGCCGTGCCAAATTGCAAGGTATAGGGTCGTCGTTAGCCTTTGGACAGAAAGAAGCGGCGGCCTTGATTTCTCAAAACCGCCGCTAAAATTATATTTTGAGCATAGAAATTGGTCTGCCCAGCGACGGTTTTTTTCTTTTCTGCCGCCGGGCAGATAGATTATATATTTGGCTTTATCAATACTGTAAAATCGAATTGCTGCAGAATTGTCCTAACGCCCACTTCTTTCGACAAAAAAACAGCCCGAATTGCTTCACTTTTGTAGCAATTCTAAATTCATTGCATTTCAGACCGCAAAATAATCCGTTTGAGCAGGAACATGGTTGCGCCAAAATAGTCAGGTATATGGCACAGAACATTCAAAAAAGCCGATAATCACAAGTGAATCGGATCTTGTGAGTTATCGGCTCTGCGGCTGTGCGTCTGGCGCTTTGATAACGGTTATATGAAATTGTTCAATGTCAATTAGACACTCACTTTTGCATTTGGGACAAAAGAGAGGGAAGTTTTTTAGGATGGTATCCTCCCGAATTTTGTCCCGTGTTTTATTTCCACAAATGGGACAGCGGATGAACTCGGCTTTCTCCATATCGGTCATTTTGCATCCCGATCCTTATCTTTTTGCTTCTTTTCTTCCCGATGTTTTCGGATCAGCTTGTTGCGGACAGGAATACCGACACCAATCAGAAGAACTACCGCTAAAATTGTAAAATCCATATTGCTCACCTCACATTTCTTTATTTTCCATAATCCGAATGGAGAACCAGATCGACACAGCGTACATGACAACAACGAGTACAAGCACAAGACCGATCAGCAGTACCGGGGAACTTACAACCGTAGTCACAAAGGGATTGTCTGCGGGCATCTTGGGCAGGAAAAACAAGGTCGCCAAAAATCCAGCCACAGGAATATACATGAACACACGGCCTTTGATGGCTCCATATTTGTAATAGCCCGGAATTTGAAATACGGTATAAAGGGCAAACAGGAATAAACCGCCGATGGCTGCACTAATCATATCAAATGCTCCAACACTTTCACCCATTGCCCGCAGCACAATCGGCTGTGTGATAAGAGAAACCACCAGAGCCATCGCGCCCAGCGCAAGAACAAAGAGATACCGGCCTGTTACCATTTCGCTTTTCTTGATGGGTAAAATCCCATACAAACGCTCCATGCTGTTTTTCTCCGTTACAGAGAAAGTGTATCCTGTGGTCATGGCGATAAAGCACATGGCAAAGGAAACGCCGGTCAGGATGGAACGGTTAATGGCCGCAAAAGCGATAGGAAGAAGCATGGTAAAACCGATCACCTTGATATAGGGCTTTACCAGCGAAAAGTCTAATTTTGTTGCTTTTAATGTATTACTCATAATCGTCACCTTTCTTGCTCGTGAATACAACGATTTCATCAATGGTCGCCGGTTCAATACTCAAAGAGGAAAAAGCGACCGTATCTTCGGTCTTGACCAGGGCCTCAAAGCCCGTAGGGAATGTGCGGACACCGACAGCTTTTTCCTTCAGGTCAGCAGACAGTTCTTCTATTCCTCCCTTGACAATGCTGAACATATCGACAAATTCATCCTTGCTGCCGCTGAAAAACAATTCTCCATAGCTGATATAAGTGATATAGTCAGCAGCGCGTTCCAAATCGCCGGTGATATGGGTAGAGAACAGTACACTGTGTTCTCCGTCCTCGATATATTCCGAGAGAATTTGAAGCAGTTCATCTCTGGAAACCGGATCGAGGCCGCTGGTGGGTTCGTCCAGGATCAGCAGCTTTGCGTCGTAAGAGAACGCACAGGCCAGCATCAACTTCATCTGCATACCCTTTGAGAGTTCTTTCACTTTCTTGGTGGGAGCGATGTGGAACTTCCGCAGCATCTCGGCAAACCGCTCCGACTTCCAGTTGGGGTAGAAAACGGAGATAGATTTTTCTACCTGTGTTACCTGCCAATCATCGCTGAAATAGTTGGTATCAAATACAACACCGAGTTCCGCTTTTGCTTTCTGCTCGTCAGCGACATTATCCAGCCCCATGATCTTGATTTCGCCGCCGTTGCGCTTGAGCATATTCAGAATGAGTTTGATGGTGGTTGTCTTGCCGGAGCCGTTTGGCCCGATCAGCCCCATAATATATCCCTTCGGCAAGGTGAAGCTGATATTGTGAAGCTGGAAACTGTCAAAGGATTTCGACAGGTTTTTCACCTCTAAATAGTTAGTCATCTGTATTCGCCTCCAATAAAATATCTAAAAGACGGTGCAGTTCCTCGTTTGGAAGATTTGCTATTCTTGCCGCCTTGATTGCATCGGTCAGCCCATTTTCTACTTTGCAGATAAGCTGCTCTCTCATTAGTTCAGAGCCACGGCCCATGACAAAGCAGCCGCGTCCCTGAACATTTTTGACAAATCCCTCTTGCTCTAATTCTGTATAGGCCCTTGTAACGGTTAGGACACTGATTTTCAAATCTTTTGCCAGTGTTCGGAGAGAAGGTAAGGCTTCGTCCTCTTTCAGTTCGCCAGATAGGATCGCCGCCTTGACCTGCTGCTTAATTTGCTCGTAGATGGGTACGCCTGATACATTTGAAATAATTAGTTTCAATCCATCTCACCTTCTCGCTGTTTTAACTGTTATGCTATTATATATAACACTATAACACAAAGCGAGCAAAAAGACAATATGGTTAAAGAAAGTTTACAAATAGCAAAAACTGGTCGGGACAAGCAATCTCTGTCCCGACCAGTTTTCTTCTTGAAAGGCAGTGTTTATTCTGCCCTCAGATTTTCAATCAGACTTGTTTTTTCGATTGAACGACAGATGCAATAGCTGACAAGAATCTGTAACCCAATCAGTACAGCAGCAAACAAGAGAACAGGTAACGGATCAATGGCAAAGATAACGAATTTCAGAGCCATTACCTTATTTGCCAAATAGCACAGAAGTCCACCAATCGTAATACCAAAAGCCGCTGCCAATAGTGCCGACTTGATACTGACACTCATACCCTCCCGGTAGAGCATTTTTCGCAGTTGCCGGTTTGTCATCCCAACAGCTTGTAGCAAAGCAAACTCCCGTTTGCGGATGATTGCGCTGTTAATCAGCATATTTATCATATTGAGCAATCCGAATATCACGACAAAGGCAGATATAGCATATAGACTACTCATTGTTACATTGATAAACCCTGCAATCATAGAATATTCTTCCGAATATACTTTGAGCCGTAAATTCGGATTTCCGCTGATAAGAGATGCCAGTCTGTCTTTTACAGACTCCGTATAGTTTTTATCACAAAAGATAGAGATATGTGTTGTATTATTATACGGGGAAATCTGTTCGATTGCTTCTTGAGTGCAATAGAATAATCCCGTCGAGGGGAAATAGGCAATACCTGCAACAGTAAATGTTTCTTCTATGGTCTGTCCACCGACTTCAAAACGGAATGTCAACGAATCTCCAACTTGCAAATCGCCATAGTTGAGTTCACTTCGATCTGTGCGGTATTTATTGATTACAATTTCATTCGTACTTAAATCATCATAGCTAACAGTTCCACTTACGATTTCGCTGACATTGGCGATCAGTTCTGGTGACAAGCTATTCAGCAGTTCCAAGTTATCTTCGAGCGAGGTATAATTTACAACCGATTCAACCAAACGGCCCATAACACACTCGTCAAGAATGATTTTCTGGACACCAGGAATATCTGTGATTTGTCCCATCAGTTCATCGGATAATGGATTGTTCTGAATAATTGTCGGGAAACGTTCGTAGAAATTGTCCATTTGAATACCAATTTGAAAATCTTCATCCATAGGATAGCTTTGCCGTATCATTGCCGGAAGATTGATAGAGGACACAAAAATGGCTAATGCAATCATCAATGTTCCGCTGATACTTAGCGAAATAATTGACATTCGATTTTTCTTTCGATTTGTGTGCAGATTGCTTTTTGCTAACGAATCAGGGGTAATTTGTTTTAGTGCCTTGTGAGAACCAGCGGTTTCCCCATCCCTGAATTTCATAGCTTCAATGGGTGAAGCATTTGCCAAAAGTTTTGCAGGTTTCCTCAGTGCAAATTTAATAACGACATAAATCAGCAGAATCGCAAATAAAGTAATGAGAGCATCATACAGAAGCCATTGTACTCCAGAGATTAAGACAATGAGCAAAATAGAAATCAATGCTCCAAGCGGTATAAATCTCACTGCCAACATATTGCCTTGCGTATTTAAGAACCGGCGCAGTTGCTTTTGTGTTGTGCCCAATGAGATCAGTTGGGCATACATTGGCATGGAATTTACGATGGAAATATAAAAAATGCTGTATATCACAAAGCTGCTGGCAAACATCAGGAATATGGTGAAAAAGATGACAGCAGCGATCACAGTTCCATCAATGTAAACTCCATCAATGTAACTCTCATTTATGATAACATCAAAGCTGGGGATGCCTGCAGACTCGCCTTTGCTTTTCAAAAAGTCTTTTTGGGTATCGGAACCTGTACTGGAATAATCCGAATTGAGTAAAACAAGTACATCAACCGTGGCAGCGGTTTCTGTGCTGAAATCCGAAGTTATTTGACTGTATTGTTGGGCATATTTCATTTGGAAACTGTTTGATGTTACAACATAAAACTGCTCTCCACGTTCTTGTTCCTTGTTTTGAATCGTACCACATACAGTAAATTCTTCTTCTCTTTCTTCATTGGTCAAGCTGTCAACATAAGCAAACCGGAAAGTATCTCCCACCGACAAAGCACGATTCTTTAAGTAGGTTTCGGACACAAGCACCTCATTTTCACTGTCCGGGATTACGCCATCTACAAGCCGGAACCCCATAAAGGCCAGCGCCTGTTCGTCCATATATGCCAGATCGGTACGACCATCACGGTCAACCTGATTTCCAAAAGATTTGTAGATGCCTACGGCTTCAAAATCTTTATCCGATTGGAGTGTGGTTTTGGTATCTTCGTTTACTGCCCGATACATAGCATGGTATGGAGCCTGATTCGCTTGATCCAACGCATCATTCACTAAAACCGAAAAAATAGTTGCCATCAGACAGGTGGCCAGAACGATAATGGTTGCAGTTAAAAATGTTTTTAATTTGTGTGTTTTCAGATCAGCTTTCGCAAGACCATGTATTATTCTGCGCGTATCATTTTCAAATGGTAATGTCATATCCTCCAACCTCCTTACGCCTTGATTTTTCCGTCCTCAATGCGCACAATACGGTCGGCAAGCTGGGCAATCTCGTTGTTATGGGTAATCATCACAAGCGTTTGGTTGAACTCCCGGCTGGTGCGCTGAAGCAGGCCCAGCACGTCGGCGCTGGTCTTGCTGTCCAGGTTGCCAGTGGGTTCATCAGCCAGGACAATGGCCGGTTTGGATACCAGGGCGCGGGCAATCGCCACGCGCTGCTGCTGGCCGCCGGAAAGGTTGTTGGGCATATTCTGGAGTTTGTCCTGAAGGCCCAGCATCTTCACGACCTCAGCCATGAATTTCTGATCCACGGTGTCGCCATCCAGTTCCACAGGCAGAACAATGTTCTCATGCACATTCAGAATCGGCACCAGATTGTAGTTTTGGAACACAAACCCAATGTTGCGGCGGCGGAAGATGGTAAGCTGCTCGTCGTTCATCTTCGCCAGTTCCTTGTCCCGAACCACCACGCTGCCGGAAGTGGGAGTATCCAGACCGCCCATCATGTGCAGCAGGGTGGATTTGCCGGAACCGGATGTACCCACCACCGCTACAAACTCTCCTTCCTCTACGCAGAAGGTCACACCGTCCAGAGCGCGGGTAATGTTCGGCTCAGTACCGTAATATTTTTTCAGATCATTGGTCTGCAAGATACTCATATGAATACCGCCTTTCTGTTTTTTTGATAAGAGTAGTCTAAAGCTGAATTGTTGCAGAAATGTCCTAAACGCCCTCTGGTTTTGGACTGAATTGCTTCAATTTTAGGACATTTCATTTTTGATAGTATTTTTTGTAAAGCCGAACGGAAAGCAAGCCGGTAATTGCCAGTTGAATCACCAAAAAGAACAGCACAAGCCAGATGCTCTCATAATAAAATAGCTGTGTCTGAAAGATAACAACATCAATCAATGCCACTACTCCGGCTGCCCATCGAATATGCCGGACAAAGAAGAATTTGAAAACGCCCAGGATAATCATAGGTGGCAGGCAGAGCAGGACCGCATTGAGAATCAATGTCCTTGTAATAGCCATGTAACTTCCTCCTCTCATTGTTTGAGAAAAGCCTACCTCCCAAATGTTGCAGAAATGTCCTAAAATCCATGCTGTGATAATTTTTTGAAAAAGCGGCAGCCCGCACAGGCCGCCGCTTGATTACTCTTGTGGCAGAAACACCGAAAAGGTGGAACCTTTCCCAACCTCGGAAGTCACCAGAATATACCCGCCCTGCATGGTAATGATCTCACGGGCCAGATATAGACCAATGCCGATTCCGTCCACCTCATGCACCGCTTCTTCCCGGTAAAACCGTTTGAAGATTGTAGCCTGTTCCTGTTCCGGGATACCCCGGCCCGTGTCAGTCACATCAATTTTCCAGTACATTTCCCAATTCTGAACGGACACATGGATACTGCCACCAGCAGGCGTATACTTCACCGCATTGTCCAGCAGATTGAACAGGGCCTCGGAAGTCCAGCGGCTATCATGGGAAATGGTCAGCCCCTCTGGGCAATCCACGGTCAGCTCAATACCTTTTTTCTCCATTGGAGCCAAAATCCCGTTGATGGCGTACACCAAAGTTTCCTCTATTAAAGCGTCCTTTTTCTCCAGCGTAATCACACCAGCCTCCAGCCGGGAAGTTTTCACCATTGCCTGAATCAGAAAGTCCAGCTTGTCAAGCTGGCTGCCGGTTGCCTGCAAAAACTCCCGCCGCTGTTCCTCCGAAATCGGACGGGTCAGCATGGTTTCATTGAGCATTTTCAGATTGGCAATGGGGGTCTTGGTCTGGTGGGAAATATCCGATAACAGAGATTGTAGATCGGCCTTTTCTTTTGCCACCGTATTCCGGTCTTTCTGCATGATGTTGTAGAGCCGTTCCATGCGGTGGCTGATTCTCGCCAGCAGCGTTTCCGCTTCATAGTCCATTTCTGGTCGTGCGGCGCTGTCCATCATGTCATCCAGCGTCCGGCACAGGCTGTCGGTGAACAAGGTCAGTTTCTTTTGAAAGTAATACAGGAAAATCCCGCCCCAAGCTAAAAGTGCAGCAGTCAGCAATCCTCCACATAAGACCGCCCATATATTTTTTGTGATCCAGAACAGACAGAACAGCAAGAGAGCTGCGGTCGCAAGCACACCACTGGTAAGGAAGCACAGAAATTTTTTTGTGGACAAGTTTATCATTTTCATTTTGGCTCACCACCGATCCATTGATAACCCATGCCATAAGCCGTCTTAATATATCTGCGTTCATCTGTTTCGATTTTTTTACGGATACGGCTGATGATGGTGGTCAGGGTATGTTCGTCTACGAAATCTCCATCAATATCCCATAGTTTCTCTAAAATTTGCCGCTTAGTCAAGATAATACGGGGGTTTTTCACAAACAGAAACAGGGTGCGGTACTCCTTCGGCGTAAAGTCCAGCGATTCTCCAGCAAGGGACGCACTCTGTTCTGAGAAGTCAATTTTTAGAACACCATCGTCAAATAGGTCATGGCGAGGTACACGAAGTTCCATATTTGCAAAGACAGCCGCTATTTTTTTGCACAGTACCATTACTGAAAAAGGCTTTGTTACATAATCCGCACCGCCTGCTTCATAACCTTTTAGCATATCACTTTCTTTGTCGTTGGCAGTTATGAAAATGATATAAGTATGTTGACCGCGTCCACGGATTTCTTCACAAAGGTCAAGTCCATTACCATCAGGCAGATTGATGTCCAAGAGCGCAACATCAAATTCGTTTTTTTTCAAATGGGATACAGCGTCCTTGTGGTTATAGGCCGCTGTGATTTCATATCCATCAGATGCCAGGTTATATCCTAAAGTCCGGTTCAGGAGGGTATCGTCCTCCACAATCAATACTTTTCTCATGCACTCACTTCCTCTCTTTTTCGGCTGTATCACTTATCTTAAAACTGAAATGTTGCAGAAATGTCCTAAGAATAATGACCTTCATTTTTTCCGGCGAGGATCGGATGGCTTTTCTGCATTTTTAGGAATCATCCACATACGGCCAAACTTTATAACGCCAGGGATGCGGCCATCTTCGCAAAACTTTTGTACCCGTCTTTCAGAAATACCCCATTTCTTTGCGGCTTCGGGGCAAGAGATATATTCCATACGGTTCAATCCTCCCGCTTTTATATCTGTTGCTTTAATTATATACGGTCAAGCGAATACTTCAAGGCACCTATTGTAAACAAACAAGGAATTATATAGGCTAACTATGCGAACTGTATAGACATATTCAGAAAGAAAGGTGAACAGTAGAATGTAATAGGGTGAATCAATATGGCAAAAAGACCAGTACAAAAATATGATTTTACGCCTTTTGGAAAGGCAATTAAATCGGCAAGAAACGAGCAGAAGGAGTCCCGCAACAAAGTCGGGAATGAAATGTTTCTGTCGCCCCGCTATCTTGCCAATATCGAAAATAAAGGGCAGCATCCGAGTCTCCAGATTTTCTTTGAACTGGTGACCCGTTATCATATCTCCGTAGATCAGCTTCTCTTTGAGGATACGACAGAGAGTAAGTCCACGGCACGCAGGCAGCTTGATCCCTTGCTCGATGGAATGACCGAAACTGAACTGAAAATCGTCATTGCCACCGCTCAGGCCATCTTGGATGCCAGAGCGGAGGAAGAAAAATGATGCGGTTAGTGCAACTGAATAATGATTAGAAAACGCTATGAACGGATACCGTTTGTAGCGTTTTTCTTTGCTTTCATGGTTGCCAAAGGCAGGAGTTTCGGATTACTTAGGTACGGAGAGAGAAACGATAGCAAGCACAGCAAGCGAGTACCCGCTTGCGATTTTTGGCTTTAGGGAACCCTCCCCCTAAACCCGAAAAATGCTTGTTGGGAACATCCCAAACCCTGATACGAAAAGAGGCGAGATACCACGATGGCAAACCGAAAACGAAATATCCAGGTGAAGTTCTATGTGACCGCCGAGGAAAAGGAACTGATGGAACAGAAGATGGCCCAGCTCCAGACAAAGCGGATCGGTGCCTACCTGCGGAAGATGGCGATTGACGGATATATCATCCAGGTGGACACCAAGGACATTAAGGAGATGAACAAACTTCTGTCCGCCATTGGCCGGAACATCAATCAGATCGCCAAGCGGGTCAACGCCGGAGGCCCCACCTATCAGGCCGATATGGAGGAAATCCGGGAAAGGCTGGATCAGATATGGCAGTTACAAAGACGCATCCTATTAAGTCAACGCTGAAAGCGGCGATTGACTATATCTGCAACCCCGACAAGACGGACGGGAAACTGCTGGTGTCCTCCTTCGGCTGCGCCGCCGAGACCGCCGACATTGAATTTGAATGGACACGCCGCCATGCCATTGACAAGGGCACGCACCTGGGCCGCCACCTGATCCAAGCCTTTGAGCCTGGGGAGGTCACGCCAGAGGAAGCCCACCGGATCGGCATGGAACTGGCACGGGAGGTCCTGGGCGGCAAATATGAATTTGTCCTCACCACTCACATTGACAAGGATCACGTCCATAATCACCTGATTTTCAATGCGGTCAGCTTCACCGATCACAAGCATTACCATTCCAACAAGCGCAGCTATCACGAGATACGCCGGGCCAGCGACCGGCTGTGCAAAGAACACGGCTTGTCCGTCATCGTCCCTGGCCGGGATAAGGGCAAGAGCTACATTGAGCATCAGGCCGCACAGAACGGCACCAGCTACAAGGCAAAGCTGAAAGCCGCCATCGACCGGCTGATCCCCGTGTCCTCCAGCCTGGAAGATTTGCTTGCCCGGTTGCAGCGGGAAGGGTACGAAATCAAGCGGGGAAAGTATATCTCCGCCAGGGCGCCGGACCAGGAGAGGTTCACCCGGCTCAAAACCCTGGGCGCCGATTACACGGAAGAAGCCGTTGTCTCCCGCATTGCCGGAGGTCCCAGGCCCTCCAGACAGCCCCAACAGCGCAGCGGGAAGGTCAGCCTGCTCATTGACATTCAGAACAATATCAAGGCCCAGCAGAGCGCCGGATACCAGCGGTGGGCGACCATCGAGAATCTGAAACGTGCGGCCGCCACCATGAACTTTCTCACCGAACACGGCATCGGCAGCTATGAGGAATTGGTGGAACGGTGCGACGCCGTTGCCGCCGCCTCCATCCGTACCAGGGAGAGCCTGCGGGATACGGAACAGCGGATCGCCGACCTTGCCCTCCTGGGAAAGCAGATTGACACCTACCGCAAGCTGAAACCTGTCTATGACCGATACAAGGCATCAAAGGACAAGGAAAAATTCCTGCGCGGCTTTGAGAGCGAGATTATCTTATTCGAGGCGGCAGCCAGGGAGATTAAAAAGGCCGGGCTCACCAAACTTCCTTCCTCCGAAAAGCTGAAAGCAGAATTGGACGGACTCTCCGCCCGCAAGACCGCCCTGCAAACGGAACTTCGGAAGATACGGCGGGAGGAAAAGGAGTATGACACCCTCCGCCAGAATGTGGACGCCCTACTGGAAAGGCCGAAGGAACAGGAACAGCAGCGGCAGCGGAGCAACGACTTGGAGTAACGGGGATTGGGCGCTTTTTACAGTCTTTGCAAAATCCCTGGGCGCATGGTTATCCGGCTGATATAATGGAACCAGGAATGGAGGTGCTGACCGTGACGAAATCCGAAGTAATCAAAGAGTTTTTCAAAAAGAGCGTGCTGCCCGTGGCGGTGGCGGCTTTGCTGTACTGCATTTTCAAATCCGCCTGCACAAAAGATGGAGTCACCGACTATGTATGGCTGTTCATCCTTTGCGGCCTGCCTTTTGGTATCCCACGGATGTTTGCCTGGATCGTGCCCAGCGGCTCTTTGGGAACTGCCCTTCCGTTGTTTCTGCTGAACTTTATTATTGGCGGAGTGATCGGCGGTTTCGTCCTGGTCTGGCGACTGCTGGTGGCTGCCTGGTATATTCCCTTGACTATCTATCGACTGTTCATAACAAGAGGGACTTCCTATATCCCAGAATAGCACTATGGAAATGTGGAAAACGGCCGCTTCACCGATGGAAAACAAATATTCACGGCCCGATGGAAAAGCTGTCAGCTTTCCCACAGCCCGCAAACATTGTTTCCCACAGCTCCGCCCCTTTGACCGTTTACACACATTCCCACAGCACCTACTACTGCTACTGAAAATGAGCGCCATCACCGAAAGATGATGGCGCTCATTCTTTTTCTCCGTATCCTTCCCCAGCAAGATTTAGTATATTCTTTTTTTCTTTCTGCGCATAGCGCATGGTCTGATAAGCTCCGCCGCCTGTATGGTCCACATAGAATACAACGAGATCGCTTCGCTTCACCATCTGCCGGTTGCGAATTTGAAAAGCACCTTTCGGGTGGCTGCTGGCCGCGCTGCCGCATATTTCGATTTCATCATAATAGGCTTCAAAGTTTTCCGTATTGTTGTGTAACTCCGCCGTGGGATATGGCAGTATCCAAATCAAGGAACTGTTGTCATCCCGTACAATCCGCTTCTGGCGTTTGACAGCGGAGGAAACGATCTGGTCAAAATCTCCGTCCCGTCCGACCAGGAACTCCACATACTCCTTTTCCAAAAGCAGCGCATGAACCAGCGCCTCCACACGATCCTCCGCCTCACGAAACTCCGGGATGATCCTGTGTCCAAAAAAACTAACGGTAAATATGTTCACGGTTCTATCTTCGCCATTTTCAAGCCAGCCTCGCCAACAAAGTAAATAATCCACTTCTCATTATATACAATCATTGACTTAAAGTAAATAATCCTCTAATTGGTTTCAATTATAATTTACCTGTTTTGTTGGTAGCATAATATCAGGAGGTGATATTATGCAAACGGAGTTTCCAGAACGCTATATCACTTTGGGCTTGAAGATCGCATATTACAGAAAAAAGGCGGGGATGACACAGGAGGTCCTTGCGGAGAGGATCGGGAAAAGTGTCAACTTCGTTGGTCAGGTAGAAGGAACAGGTACGGTTCGTGGCGTATCTCTTGAAACATTGTTCAAGATCGCCCAAGTGCTGAAAATCCCGCCCTCCAAGCTGTTAGAGGATGACTGATCGACTGCGACGCAGCCAGAACAAAAAAAGAATGGGAGCGCCAACCTCGGATAACTGCATCCGATGTTGACGCTCCCATTTTGCTTGATAAAAGGTGCAAATCCGGCGTTTTTCCTATGCAGAAACGCCCTGCCGCTCCACATGGAAAATCATACTGCCCCTACACGGAAAAGCCGTCACAGCCGGTTTCTTTGCCTGTTTTGAGCCCTAATTCCCGCACTTTTTGGAACGGAGGGAAAGATAGTGCGGACAGGACAACACCACCGCCCGGAAACTCTGCTTGCAGGGATGGACACAGCCCTTGCAGAGCTTGTTATACTGGCGTCTGCCGTTCTCGCCCAGGAAGAACGCCCATTCCAGACGCCATTTCTTGCTCCGGCTCATAAGTCGCCCAGCTCCGGGGGCT
>ENA-ORNG01001889-ORNG01001889.1-human-gut-metagenome-genome-assembly--contig:-NODE-1889-length-13795-cov-4.264629_pt1 | contig 13795 bp, 17 predicted proteins | sample MGYA00242113_ERZ509018 | MGnify/ENA primary metagenome ERZ509018 (study PRJEB26280, sample SAMEA2338711) | human gut metagenome | biome: human gut; feature: human-associated habitat; material: faeces... | reverse complement strand
CTTGCGGCCGCCGTGTACGAGGCGTCCCGCCACGATTGGCGCATCCTCGTGGAACAGGGCATCGACGCGCGCGAAATCGAATGCGCAGTATTGTGTCCGAAGGCTGGCGAAGCGCCGCAGGCCAGCTGGCCGGGCGAAATCGTGCTCGACAAGCGCGCCGAAGGCGACGACCAGTTCTACGACTTCGACAGCAAGTACATGGACGCCGCCGCAAGCCACGTGGAAGTGCCCGCCAACCTGCCGGAAGAGACGCTGAACCTCGTGCGCGAAACCGCCAAGAAGGCGTTCGTCGCCGTGGACGGTGCCGGTCTGAGTCGCGTGGACACCTTCGTGACCAAGGACGGCAAGGTGATGGTCAACGAAATCAACACCATGCCGGGATTCACGTCCATCTCCATGTACCCCAAGGCATGGGAGGCCACCGGCGTGCGCTACACCGACCTGATCACCAAGCTGATCGAAGGCGTGCTGCGCTGAATCCTGAATCTCATCCGAGCTGAGCCGAAGCCGTGCTGCATTTCGAGCTGAAAAGCGCAAAGAAAGCAACACGAAAAAGGCCAGTTCATCGTAAGTTTGCCGAAGCGAAACGGGAATATTCCTAAAAATCGCTTCGGCTTTACTTATTCTTTGACACTACGTTAGGTAACGCCATTACGTTTCCATGTTGTCGATTCCAAGAACAACAAAACAACAAGGGAAACGAAAACGATGAACGCTTTGCGCAAGATCGCCGTCGGCTCGCTCGCCGCCGTGCTCGCATGCTCCATGGCCGCCTGCGGATCAGGTAACGCCAATTCCACCGATAGCGCCTCCAACACCGGTAAAACCGTGAAAGTGGACGAAAAGTCCGCAAAGGCCACTTCGATCTCCGATTTCGGCGGCATGGACGGCCTCGTGGCCGCTGCCGAAAAGGAAGGCGCGCTCAACGTGATCGCGCTTCCGCACGACTGGTCCAACTACGGTGACGTGATCAGCGGCTTCAAGAAGAAGTATCCGAAGATCAAGATCAACGAGCAGAACCCGAACGCCTCCTCCAAGGAGGAAGTGGACGCCGGCAAGACCAACAAGGGCACCGACGCCGCTCCGGACGTGTACGACCTCGGCCTGGCCGTGGCCTCCACCAGCACCGACAACTTCGCCTCGTACAAGGTGCAGGCCTGGGACAAGATCCCGGATTCCGTCAAGGATAAGGACGGCAAGTACTACGCCGACTACACCGGCATCATGTCCATCGGCTGGAACGCCGACAAGTACGGCGACATCAAGTCCATCAACGACCTGACCGACCCGAAGTTCGCCGGAACCGTGGCGCTCAACGGCAAGCCGGCCGAAGCCGGCGCCGCGTTCAACGGCTACCTGATGATCAACCAGCTGGCCGGCGGCGACATCAAGAACCTGCAGCCGGGCCTCGACTTCTTCAAGAAACTCAAGGACTGCGGCAACCTCACCACCGTCGACGTGACCGACGGCACCATCGACTCCGGCCAGACCGGCGTGGTGATGGACTGGACCTACAACCAGGCCTCCTACCAGAAGAGCCTCAAGGCCAAGGGCGTGAACTGGAAGTTCAAGACCTTCAAGAACGCCCAGGTGGTCAGCTACTACAACCAGGCCATCAACGTGGACGCCCCGCACCCGGCCGCAGCCCGCCTGTGGGAGGAATACCTGTACAGCGCCGACGCCCAGAACGACTGGTTCAAGGGCGGCGCGAACCCGGTACTGCTCGACTCCATGAAGAAGGACGGCACCGTCGACCAGACCACCCTCAAGAACGCCATCACCATCGACGGCGATCCGGTGAGCTACACCAACGAGGATTCCACCCGCATCACCACATGGCTCCAGGACAACTGGGACAAGACCATCGGCAACTGACATGACCGCAGTGCTTACCTCAGGAGCTCACGCCAAGCGCGCGGGCTCCTCCGCCATCTCGTTTGCCGCGCATAGGCGGGAACTCGGCACCATCGCCGTGTCCATCCCGTTCTTCGCCTACACCGCGTGCTTCCTGCTCGCCCCGACGATCATCGTCATCGTGGGCGCCTTCCAATCCGCCGACGGCAGCTTCACCGTGGCGAACTTTAACAAACTTTTCGAAGCGAACACCATCGCCGCATTCGGCACCTCGATTCTGGTGTCTTTAGCATCCTCTCTGATCGGCGCAGTGGTGGGCGCGCTCGCTTCCTACGCACTGGTCATTGGTGCCAAGCCGAACGGCCTGCTGCGTCGTATGGTCTCCGCCATCTCCTCCGTGCTTGCTCAGTTCGGCGGCGTGATGCTCGCGTTCGCGTTCATCGCCACCATCGGCATCAACGGCGTGGGCACCATGCTCATCAAACAGCTGACCGGCTACGTGGTGAATCCGAACTGGCTCAGCTCGCTGCCGGGCCTGATCACCATCTACTGCTACTTCCAGATTCCGCTGATGATCATCATCTTCCTGCCCGCGGTCGATTCCATCCGCCCGCAGGGGCGCGACGCCACGGAAAGCCTCGGCGGCAACACCTTCCAATACTGGACGCGCGTGGCCGGTCCGATTCTGGCGCCGCGATTCATCTCCGCGTTCCTGCTGCTGTTCGCCTCCGCGTTCTCCGCATACGCGACCGCCGCGGCCCTGTTCTCCCAGCGTTCGATTCTCGTGCCGCTGATGATCCAAGGCGCGATGCGCAACGAAATGGACCCGAATCAGCAAGGATTCGCGCAGGTGCTCGCCTTCGCCATGATCGTCGTCGTGGCGGTGGTCATGATGATCAGCCACGCCGTGGAAAAGAGGGCCGGACGATGGCAGTGAACGCAAATACGCAAACCGTAAGCGCGCAATCGCAGGAAAAGCAGTACATGCAGGAATCGCAAACCATGCCGCCGCAGCTGCGTGCGGCCAGACTCGGCAAGCAACGCATCGTCAAAACCATCATTCTCACGGTGACGCTGCTGTTTCTGTTCGTGCCGCTGGTGTCCATGTTCCTGTTCACCATCCGACACCCGTTGTCAGGAAAATGGAGCTTCGACCCGTGGATCGCCATCTTCACCGGCGACGGCAGCGCGCTCGGCGCCGACCTGAGCACCCTGTGGAGCGGCCTCGGCGCTTCGCTCGCGCTGTGCGTGGTGACCGTGCTGATCATGCTCGTGCTGCTCGTGCCCATCATGGTAATCGTGCACATCCGCTCGCGCAGACTGGAACGCGCCATCGAATGGGTGGCCACGCTGCCGCTGACCATCCCGGCCATCGTGCTGGTGGTGGGTTTGGGCCCGATCTACCGCTGGCTGTCCGCCGACGTGCTGAGCACCAACGCGATCTGGCTGTGCTTCGCCTACGTGGTGCTGGTCATGCCGTTTGCCTTCCGCGCGCTTGCGGTGGGACTCAATTCCATCGACGTGAAGACGTTATGCGAGGCCTCACGGTCCCTCGGCGCTTCATGGCCGCGCGTATTCTTCCGCGTACTCATTCCGAACCTGTGGCAGTCGATCCTGTCCGCATCGTTCATCTCCATAGCCGTGGTGCTGGGCGAATACACCGTCGCCTCGCTGCTCGGCCGTATGAACCTACAGGTCGCGCTGTATCAGCTCGGCCAATCCAATTCGCAAATCTCCACCGCAATGTCGCTGCTGGCACTGCTATTCGGCGTGATTCTGCTGGTGGCTCTCGATCTGATTTCCGGCGCGATGCGTCGGAACAAGGAAGGTGACAACTCATGACTCTCGCCGAACAGAAGGCGGTGGTTGCCCATACCTCGGAAGCGTTCTCCGATACCGAACCCAACGTGGTGACCGAAGCGGCGAAGGCCGTGCTCAAGCTTCCGGGACTGACCGGGTATCATGAAAATGTCGTGCTTTCTCTCGTATACAATGATATACAGGGCGAGAAAAGGTATCAGGACGTGGCTTATGACATGGTGCCCATCGACGCCGTTATCGAGATGTACTTCAACTTCAGCGAGCAGAGTATTGAAAAGCCTCTTGAAAATGAAGGGGGCAAGGCGGTCTGCCTCGCGCTTAACGCTATCTGCGAAAATGCAGCCAGCTATCTCATGAACGAATATCAGATAATGTGATTTTCAGAAAGGCCAGAAACTATGAAAAGATTTGAAGGCAAGGTCGCCATTGTCACGGGCGGCTATCAGGGAATCGGACTCGGCATCGTAAAGCGCCTGCTGTCTGAGGGCGCCAAGGTTGTATACTGCGGCCGCAGTCAGGAGAAAATAGACGCCGTTCAGGGCGAGCTCGGCGAAAACTCGCTCGGCGTTGTCTGCGATGTGCGCAATGAGGAGCAGATCAGGAATATGCTGAATGTGGCCGTTGAGGCGTTCGGCAAGGTTGACGTCCTGGTCAACAATGCCGGCATCATTCGCCGCATCACCTTTAAAGACATGCCGATTTCGGACCTGGACGAGTGCTATGAGACCAACGTCAAGGGCACCGTACTCGCTTCTCAGGTTCTGGCCAACTATTGGATCGAGAACGGCATCAAGGGCGTCATTGTCAACACCGGCTCCATAAACAGCCTCGTCGGCAGCCCCGGAATCCCCGCTTACTGCGCGTCCAAGGGCGCCGTGCTGCTGCTCACCAAGGGAATGGCGATCGATCTCGCCCCGTACGGCATACGCGTAAACGCTTACGGCCCGGCCACCACTGTGTCCCCTATGACGGCCGCTACTACAAGCAACCCCGAGAAAGAGAAGTTCTTTATGTCCAAGCTGAATGTAAAGCGTTGGGCGCAGCCTGAAGACATGGCGGCCACCGTTGCCTTCCTTGCCTCTGACGACGCCAGCTATCTGAGCGGAGCATTCATACCTGTTGACGCCGGCACGACCAGCATCACCGGTCCCGCGTTCTGATTTCCCCCAAATACAAACAGGCGGCAACGTATGCTGCCGCCTGTTTGCGTCTATATTGCGGTCAAGCCGGGAGCGTGGCCGCAAACCGGAAAATTCACTTTGAAAAATCGAGCTGATTGATAGCAGTCTGGATATTGTTAAATTCGTCTGCCAATGGTTTTCCGTCTACAAAGGCATGACTTACCTTTATGTGCATGGACATTTTGAAACGGCCATTTTCCTCTACATACTTTCCCCAGCCGACACATGGAACCGTATTGTATGTCTGGTCACATGTGCCGTGAGGATTGGTAAGAACCGGCAGGGTCATTGATTGATAATCCACCCACGGAATGACTGAAAAATAAATCAAGTCAGTCCGGCTGAGGTCTGAATGTTCCGGATGTGTATTTTTTCGTTTTTCGATTTTTCAGCAATCGCGGAAACATTCTGATAGAAAGTTTTGTAGTGGGTAAATTCTGTGCTGCGGTTTACAAAATATCCGTAGTTGTTTGCTACTGTAAAGCTGCAATCGATCCGCCTGTAAAGATACGGCTCTCCGTTGTGAACCCTCATACGAAACTCTGGGATTGCATTTAATTCGCGCAGCGCCAGATAAAGGTAATTGATGAAAAAGGACTGTCCGTTTTCTTTGCAATAATTGATAAGATTGGTAACGTCCATGCGTACCGTCATATCGTAGATGGATGTTGTCATACCAATAAATTCCCGGAATAATTCTGCCCGGTTCCATGTGTCCATGTCCAGTTTTATACATTCATTCATGTTCGCACCTCAAACCCAAATGATATTGCTTATGATCAGGCATGGATACAGTTTAGCACATTTTTATGAATTATTCTATTTCCTAAATTGCGGTATTAGGTTCGTTAACCGTCATTTTAATAAGCTGGAAAGAAGCGGACGTGGCACACTAAAACTACGGAATAGAGGCGGACTGTCGGAAACGATAAAAAAAGCGGTCACGCCGGGAAGCGTGGCCGCCTTCGTGGAAACAGCATGGAACGTTTATCATGCGTTTTCAATGTCACGGGTAGTTACCAGAGCATTTCTTTGCAGGTAGTTGATGGCTTTCAAGGCATACTGATGTGCTTCTTTGCTGGAACCCGCCACAGCGTCCGTTACCACTTTGATATGATAATCGTGCTGGTGCGCGTCAACCGCCGTATAGTGAATGCAAACATCGGTCAAGCCGCCAATCAGATACAGGGTGTCCACATGAAGCCCTTTGAGCAGGATCTCTAAATCTGTCCCGAAAAATGCACTGTACCGGCGTTTTGTGATGAGATATTCCCCTTCAATCGGATAAGTTAATTCCGCATAGTCCGTATAAGGGGAGTTTTCCATACAATGCACGCTTTCCGAACCGTCCAATTCGCGCCCGAAGTCCACATAATCCTTGCGGTGTACCTCTTTGATTTGGATAACGGGAAGTCCTTTTGCCCGGAAAACATCCAAAACCTTTTTTGCATTGCGTATGCAGATGAAAGCTGGATTTTCGGCATCATCTTCTTTCATACCGACAAAATCTTCTTGCTGTATATCAATAACGAGCAGTGCGCTTTTATCTTCGAGTTGCATTTCATTTCTCCATTTTTAATAATTTTGATAGGGGATGAAGGAAAATCGAAAATCAATCCCTATCAAAATTTACACCGAGGCTTTCGTTCATAGCAATTTTTTCTCCTGTTCATCGTATGTGTGGGTACAAACACAGTATAACATAATAGGGCAGATTCTTCTACTGGGGCTATGAATGATAAGCCGGGAAGATAAAGAAAAACGTATCGGAATTTACCCCGATACGCTTTTCTATTGTGAGTGAATTCACACCAATGCATGCACCAATTTCGGGAAGCAAGACGGAAAAAAGAGGGTGTAAGACGCATGGCTGAAAAATCGTAAAGCCCGTATTGGACAAGGCTTTGACAGCAGACGCGACAAGACGCATGGTATCCTCTTGGTACCTATACCACAAAAAAGTGCGTACTTGTAGGGCGTTTTAAGCTGTGTTATGCTCTCATCGCAGGCAGGAAAAAAGAAAAACCCACAGGACCTGCAGGAGAAAACTCAAGGAGGAACCCCACTATGAAAAAATTCACCACCGCCATCTTGACTGCCATGCTGCTTACAGCCGGCACGGCTGTCCTGGCCGAATCCGCTTCTCAGACCCAAACTGAAAAGGCCCTTGCGCTGATTAGCACATTCGCATCCGGCGACACAGAGCTGGCGGCGTCCCTGCTTGATGAAAATTACATTCAGCACAATCTGGCCTATGGCACGGGCCGGGATGCCTTTATCGCCTCCGTGGAAGGGCTGGCTGCTGCGCCGGAGAAAACGACGGTCAACAACATCCGGGCTTTTGAGGATGGCGAGTATGTTTTCCTCCACACGGTTTACAATTTTGCCGGAGCGGGTGAACAGGTCGCCTTCGATATCTTCCGCTTCGGGGAGGATGGAAGGATTGCCGAGCACTGGGATAACCTGACTGCCCTGGTTGGGGAAAACCCCTCCGGTCATACGCAGATTGACGGCACTCTGGAAATCACCGATCTTGACAGGACGGAAGAAAACCGCGAGCTGGTGAGGAACTTCCTGTATGATGTGATGCAGGGCAATCATCCGGAGAAGACCCCGGAGTACTTTGACGCAGACGCGTATATCCAGCATAACACCGGCATTGCGGATGGCGTTTCCGGCCTCAGCGAGGCGCTGGAAGCCATGGCGGCTCAGGGCATTGAAATGATCTATGACCAGGTTCACATGGTGCTGGCGCAGGGCAATTATGTGCTGGCGGTGAGCGAGGGCACGTTTGGCGGCGCGCCGACAAGCTATTATGATCTCTGGCGCGTGGAAGACGGCAAGATCGCCGAGCATTGGGATGTGATGGAAACCATTGCGGATGAATCCACCTGGCAGAACCAGAACGGGAAATTCTAAACTTGCATGAAAGCAGACGGTCAGAACCCGCTTCCCCTTCCCCGATAGGGGAAGAGGCTGCAAAGCGGCGCTCAAACACCCAACAATCCTTTGAAAGGGTATCGAATTTTTTAAACAGGAGGCATCCCCATGAATGAAGTTGTGAAATTCCTCAGCGAAAATCCCGTGCAGTATCTGGCCACGGTGGGCCGGGATGGAAAGGCCAAGTGCCGTCCCTTCATGTTTGCAGGCGAAATGGACGGCAGGCTCTGGTTCTGCACCAACAATCAGAAGGACGTATACAAGGATCTGCAGGAGAACCCCTATACCGAGATTTCCGTTTCCAGCCCGACATATGCCTGGATTCGCCTGAGCGGCAAAGCCGTCTTTGAAAACAACATGGCGGCCAAGGAGATGTGCATCGCCAACCCCATTGTCAAAAGCCAGTATCAGACGGCAGATAACCCCATCTTTGAAGTCTTCTATCTGGCGGATGCGGGCGCTGTGATGGCGGATTTTTCCGGCAATCCGCCGAAGAGCTATAAGCTGTAAACGCGATCCGCGGGCCCGTTTTTCAACGGGGAAGGAAGCCGGCAGGCCGTGCCTCCGAGAAAAAGGGAAAAACCGCGCGCGGACCGCGCGGAGAGCAAAGGACCGGCCCCGGGCACGTCAGGCGGGCATGGCATAGTCACCTGAACGTGACTATGCCACTTTTATGTGCCTGCTTTTATTCCGGGCCGTTTTGCGCTACAATCATTTTAAAGAACCCAAGGAGGGATTGCCATGACTTCCCAGGAGATCCTGAAACGGCTGCAAAGGGACATTCACACGGTTGTCTTTGCGACGGTCGACGAAAAGGGCCTGCCGCAGACCTGCGTGATTGACCTGATGCTGGCCGATGAAGGGGGACTGTATTTTCTCACGGCCCGCGGCAAATCGTTTTACGGCCGGCTGATGCAGAAAAAATATGCGGCCCTCAGCGGGAGGAAGGGAGAGGATACGCTCTCGAGCATAGCCATTTCCGTGCGCGGCCCGGTGCGCCCGATCGGCCAAGAGCGTCTCGCCGAAATCTTTGAAAAAAACCCTTATATGGCGGAGATCTATCCCACGGAAAAGAGCCGCGAGGCGCTGGAGGTCTTTCAGCTTTACAGGGGAGAGGGAGAATACTTCGATCTTTCGCAGATCCCGCCTTTTCGTCAGAAATTTGGTTTTGGCGGCGCTCCTGTGCGGGAAAGCGGCTATCATATCCGGGAAGACATGGGCATCGGCTGCCAGGGCTGCCTGAGCGTCTGCCCGACGGACTGCATCAGCCGGACGGTTCCCCGCGTCATAGAGGCCAGCCATTGCCTGCACTGCGGAAACTGCCTGCACATCTGTCCCGTGGGCGCGGTGGAGAGAAAATGAGCGGGCCTTGCGGGCGGCTGGAATGAAAAAGACACGTGCCGCAGGGAAGCAAGTCCGTTTTGGCGGAAGGGAGGAATTCACAGATGAATCAGGCAGAACGCAGAAAGGATCTCCTGAAGGCCCTGATGGAGGAGCAGCCGGATCGCTGCCCAAACCTGGAGATTCCCTCGGATGAAGAAGGGCAGAAAAGGCTGCTTCGGGCTCTTTTGAACCTGCGGCCGCCGATGGATGCCCCCGAGGAGCTGCTGCGCATCCAGGATGAATATCTGAGGGAAGAGCTGAAGCAGAGAAAGGTGACAGATGCGGGCGCGCTTAAAGAGATCCACAAGGGTCTGGTGCTCTGGCGTGGTGATATCACCACGCTGAAGTGCGATGCCATCGTCAATGCGGCCAACCGTGCGCTGCTGGGCTGCTTTTGTCCGAATCATGGGTGTATTGACAACTCGATACCAGTCCAAATCACACACCGCTTTATAACATTGCGCAGGGCAAGTGCCTAATGCACTTTGTATTTGATTTTTCGAAGGTTTCCCCTACGGCCCCACCTCACGAACAACTTACATACTATCGACAGATCCGAGGATTCTCAAAAGAAGAACTCGGCGCACTGATAGGTGTTCCTATGGGTGAAATCGTGAATTACGAAAAGCGATCCCAGGAGATTTATTATGAACAAGCGGAGAAACTGGCAGAAGCACTAAACATAGATGTGGAGCTTCTTTGGGATGACTATACACGATTTGTTTCTCCGGGGTTTGGTCAACGCATTAAAGAGATTCGTGCTTCACTGGGATTTACTCAACAAAAATATGCTGAATTACTGGGCGTTGGACGATGCCTGATAAGTATCTGGGAAATTGAACTTCATAGGCCATCCCGGAAGAACTATTTGAAAATCTTAGAGAGCAAAGCTGGCTCAGAAAGGAGTGTGCAGCAATGACGCACGGTGAACAGCGAATCTATTTAATCAAAGAGTTACTGGCTGAAGATGAGAGGTACAAAGGTATCTCTATTCCCTCCGATGAGCAGGAACAGAAAAATTTACTGCGCAGTTTGATGAATGTGCGTATGCCAAAGCCGATCAGCCGTGACTTTCTCCAAGTACAAGACGAATACCTGCAATACGAGCGGGACAAACGTGGCATTACGGACGGTGCGAAGCTGCCCTCCATCCCCAGAGATTCTCGACTGGTATTGTGGCAGGGAGATATTACGACCTTAAAAGTGGACGCAATCGTGAATGCCGCAAACAGCGGAATGTTGGGCTGTTTCCACCCTCTCCATTCCTGCATTGATAACATCGTTGGCACGAGGAGCGGAATCCAATTACGGCTCTACTGCTATGATATTATGAACAAGCAGGGCCATGAGGAACCCACGGGACAAGCAAAGATCACGCCTGCCTTCAATTTGCCCAGCAAATACATCCTGCATACTGTGGGGCCGATTATCTATGGGCCGGTCAGCGAACAGGATTGTGAGGCCCTGGCCTCCTGTTACCGTTCCTGCCTGAAACTGGCCGTGGAAAACGACTGCCGGAGCATTGCTTTTTGCTGTATTTCCACCGGGGAATTTCACTTTCCCAATGAAAAGGCCGCTGAGATTGCGGTTCAAACGGTGACATCCTTTTTGACTACACAGAAGCCGGACATTCGGGTTATCTTCAATGTGTTTAAGGACGTGGACTTGCACATTTATCAAAAGCTCCTGGGGGTATCCAGATGTTAAGAACTGAAAGAAAAACAGAGCAAAAGGTTATTGAGCTTCAAGAGGCATTCAAGCAGGCAGATACTATTTTAATCGGCGCCGGGGCAGGTCTTTCGGCATCCGCTGGCTTTGCTTATGGCGGAGAACAATTCCATCGTTATTTTGCCGACTTTGAAGAAAAATACGGTTTTCACGATATGTATTCCGGGGGATTTTATCCATTTCCCACCCTTGAGGAGCATTGGGCCTACTGGAGCCGGTTTGTTTTCCTCAACCGCTATTGCGACCCGCCCAAGCCGGTGTACCAAAACCTGCTGGAGCTGGTAAAGGATAAAGATTATTTTGTGCTCACCACCAATGTGGACCACTGTTTTCAAAAAGTCGGATTTGACAAGCACCGCCTGTTTTATACTCAGGGAGATTACGGTCTGTGGCAATGCTCCAGGCCCTGTCACGATAAGGCATACGATAACCAAGATGTTGTTCGCCAGATGGTGGAGGCCCAAGGGTTTCAAATAACAGACCGGGGGCTGGAACTGCCTGCTGGCAATCTGCCAAAGATGTCTGTTCCCGCTGAGATGGTTCCTCATTGTCCAAAATGCGGCGCGCCCATGGCCATGAATCTTAGGGCAGATAATACTTTTGTTCAAGATGAGGGGTGGTATATTGCCGCAGGGCGTTATGATGATTTTGTCCGGCGGCATGAGGATACGCCTCTTCTCTATTTAGAGCTGGGCGTTGGAATGAACACACCTGGCATAATCAAGTATAATTTTTGGCAGCAGGTCTATAAAAATCCCAAAGCAAAATATGCCTGTATCAATAAAGGACAATCTTATGCGCCAAGAGAAATTGCTGATCGCAGCATTTGCCTTGATATAGATGCCGCACAGGTGCTGATTGGTTAAAAGAATCGCACATTTGCGGTGCAGCGTTCTTTCTACATATAATGAAAGCGTCAAGGAGGAACGCCCTATGAAAAAACGGAAATTCAAGATATACCTCACCCCCGCCGAGAACAGCATTGTGATCCAGAGCCTCAATCACCTGCGCAATACCATGCTCCGTGAAAACCGGGACACCGGCTGCCTGGATGAACTTCTGCTCAAAGCCATGTGCGCCCCGGTGAAGAAGATGTAAAATTACATATCGCTGCTTGATGAGCCGCTTATTCTTTTCAGCAAGAGTAAGCGGCTTTTTTCATGCCCATCTTTCGGATTTTCCGCATACATAGCCGTCCGTCTTGCCAACGGGCGGCTAAATCTAAGAAGAAGGAGGACATGAAAATGCCGGAACAAAGAAGCCGCCCCAGGGATGGCCGCGTGATCGCGCTGGCCAACCAGAAAGGCGGCACAGGCAAAACCACCACGACGGTGAACCTGGGCATTGGTTTAGCCCGTCTGGGGAAAAAGGTGCTGCTTATTGACGCAGACCCCCAGGGCGACCTCACCACCTGCCTGGGCTGGCAAGACCAAGACAGCCTGCCCACCACCCTGGCCACCGTCATGGAAAAGGTGATCCGGGATGAGCCATTCACCACGGATGAGGGCATTTTGCATCACAGCGAGGGCGTAGACCTTATGCCCGCCAACATTGAGCTGTCCGCACTGGAAATGAGCCTGGTCAACGCCATGAGCCGGGAGTTTACGCTGAGAACCTATATCAATGAAGCCAAGAAGCACTATGACGTAGTTCTCATTGACTGTATGCCGTCCCTGGGTATGATTACGATCAACGCCCTGGCTGCGGCGGACAGCGTGATTATCCCGGTGCAGGCCCACTATCTCCCCGCCAAGGGTATGACCCAGCTTATGAAAACCATCAATAAAGTGAAACGGCAGATCAACCCGACCCTGAAGGTGGACGGGGTGTTGCTCACGCTGGTGGATGGGCGCACAAACCTTGCCAGACAGACGGCGGATACCCTGCGGCAGAGTTACGGGAGCGTGTTGAAAATTTATCGTTCCGAGATTCCCGTAGCCATCAAAGCCGCAGAGATCAGCGCCGCAGGCAAGAGTATTTACGCCTACGACAAGGGGAGCAAGGTGGCCCAGGCTTACGCGGATTTTTCAAAGGAGGTGCTGGCGGATGGCGAAAAGCAACGGGCTAAACTTCAATCTTCCCTCAGTCGATGATTTGTTTTCCACGGAGGAAGAACGGGCTGAGGCAAGGCTTGAAAAAGTTGTCAATCTTTCGCCCTCGGAAATCAGCGACTTCCCGAATCACCCGTTTAAGGTTCGCATGGACGCAGCCATGCAGGAAATGACGGAAAGCGTGAAGCAGTACGGCGTTTTGGTCCCTGCCCTGGTGCGTCCCAAACGGTCGGGCGGCTATGAAATGGTGGCCGGACACCGCAGGAAAAAGGCGGCGGATTTAGCGGGGCTTGCGGAAATCCCCTGTATTGTGCGACAGCTCACCGATGATGAAGCCACGATTATCATGGTGGACTCCAACTTGCAGCGGGAGCAGATTCTGCCCTCGGAGAAGGCGTTTGCCTACAAGATGAAGCTGGACGCTATGAAAAGACAGGCTGGGCGGCCACCCAAAGATAATTCGCGCCCAGTGGGCGCAGATTTAATAGGTATTCGTTCGGACGAGTTGCTTGCTAAGGATGTACCAGATAGCGCAAGGCAAATTCAGCGATATATCCGCCTTACCCACCTTATCCCGGAAATTCTGGAGCTGGTAGACAACTCGGTCCTGAAAGACCAGGAAATGCTTCAGATTGCCCTACGTCCTGCGGTGGAGCTGTCTTACCTGCGAAAAGATGAACAGGCCGACTTGTTCGCTATCATGGACGAGATGGACTGCACCCCATCCCACGCCCAAGCTATCAAAATGCGCCAGATGTCCGAAGCCAAGACCGGCGATGAAAGGCTGGCCAAAGACGCCCTTGTTTCCATTATGAAGGAGGAAAAGCCCAATCAAAA
>ENA-ORNG01001888-ORNG01001888.1-human-gut-metagenome-genome-assembly--contig:-NODE-1888-length-13798-cov-4.188314_pt1 | contig 13798 bp, 11 predicted proteins | sample MGYA00242113_ERZ509018 | MGnify/ENA primary metagenome ERZ509018 (study PRJEB26280, sample SAMEA2338711) | human gut metagenome | biome: human gut; feature: human-associated habitat; material: faeces... | reverse complement strand
AAAATCAATAAATTTTTTAGTGGTTCTTCTCAATACTTCTTCTGGCAATCCGACTAACCTCATTCTCTACAGCGGCATCCCCCTTGCCTGCAGCAAATCTCTATTCTTCTCTCAGCCATTTTGCCACATCAAGTGCATGATATGTAATAATCATCTGCGCTCCGGCTCTCTTCATTCCGATCATATTTTCCATAACGATTTTTTTCTCGTCAATCCATCCGTTTGCAGCAGCAGCTTTTACCATTGAGTATTCGCCGCTTACATTGTATGCACAGAGTGGCATGTCTGTTTCCCAAGATGCTGTTTTTAAAATATCCAGGAAGGCGAGTGCTGGTTTGATAATGATGATATCTGCTCCTTCATCAATGTCATCCTGAATGTCACGCATTGCTTCTCTTGGATTATGGTAATCCATCTGGTATGTTTTTCTATCGCCAAATCCTGGTGCAGAATGAGCTGCGTCACGGAATGGTCCATAATATCCGGAAGCCATTTTTGCGCTGTAAGCCATGATTGGTGTCATCTTGCATCCTGCCTCATCTAAAGCTTCACGAATTGCTGCGATGTGACCGTCCATCATATTAGATGGTGCTACCATATCTGCTCCTGCCTGGGCGCATGTTACGGCAGTTTTTGCAAGTAAAGGAAGTGTCTCATCATTTAAAATGATACCATCTTTGATAAGTCCACAGTGTCCGTGAGAAGTATATTCACAAAGACAGATATCAGCGATTACAACTAATTCAGGAAATACTTTTTTAATATAGCGGATTGCTTCCTGAATGATTCCATGTTCGTTGTATGCTTCTGTTCCACATTCGTCCTTATGTGCAGGAATTCCGAATAAAAGAACTCCCTTTACTCCTGCCTCACGAATGCGGTCTAATTCCTCATCTATACGGTCGAGGGAATACTGATAAATTCCTGGCATAGAATCAATTGGATTCTTAATATCATTTCCTTCGATAACAAATAATGGGTAAATTAAATCGGATACACTTACCGATGTTTCGCGAACTAATGCACGTAAGTTTTCTGTTGCACGAAGACGTCTTCTTCTAATCATAATATATTCTCCTATCTGTATAAATACTATTAAAACATAACAACTATCCAGAACTTTACTAAACACAAAACATATTGCTTCTGTAATCTTAAGCCATATATCCAGTAAAATGACACAATCCCAAATAGCTACAAAAAATACAATTTTAACGCTTATATTTTACCACACTGAATGTAAAAAGCAACTTTACTGGAGTGTGTTTGAAAAATGCTTTCTGTAAGATGTGCATTACAATTTGCGGGAGATTTTTCAAACACGCTCTACCCCTCTTCCCCAATCTGAATAAACTGAATCATCCCCGGACCTAAGTCCTCGGTTGGTCTGGCAATAAATCCATGCTTTTTATAAAATTCTTCTCTTCCTTTAGCGCACATCAGGTCGAACATCATTGTTGTTCCTTCATAGCCTTCCTGAATGACAAATTTCTTCAAAGTCTCCAAAATAAGTCCACCGATACCTTCGCCCTGTACTTCTGGACGAATAATCAAGTCCTGTACATAGCAGATAATCGCTCCATCTCCTACGATTCTGCCCATGCCGACTGCCTTTCCGTCTTTAAATGCAACTAATGTATACATACTGTTGCTAAGTCCCTTTTTCGCCTGATCTCTTGTTAACTTTCTAAAATTAACGGACTGGCGAAGTTCGAGATAGGTATCTATGTCTAATTTGTCTTCTACTAATTCAATCATTTTTGTCCCTGCCTTATTATTTCTTCTATTTCTTTTTGGGTGAGAACTCTTTCTTCTGCAAATGCCTCTGCTGCCGCTGTTTTTAAAATATACCGCCGCTGCGATTCTTCTTTAAAGTTTGCCTTTACATACTCGCGGAGTTTCCCCATAAAAACTGCAATATCTGCATAATAATCCGGAACAGCTTTTTCTATTTGTTTGCGAATGTGCTTGGATACGGTCGGACTTCCTGTCCCACTGTTAATCCCAATGCTAATGTCTCCCTTGCGGACAACCGATGGAAAAATGAAACTGGATTCTTCTTCAGAATCTGCTACGTTTACAAGGACATTATAAGCGTGACAAAGTTCTGCAATATGGTGGTTTTCCTCACGATTACTTGTGGCTGCTACAACAAGAAAAGCTTTGCCAATTTCCTTTTCTAAAAAGGTATTTTTTCTGATTTTTAATAAATCTTCTGATAAATCTGCTGATAAACTTTCCAGTAAATTCTCTGAGATTTCCAAATCATAAGAAATGTTTTTTAGATTACTATTAGAACTATATCTTTTATCGAGAGTGTTTTCCAACTCTGTATTAGAAATATTTCCACCTGTATCATATTTATTTTCATCTATATCCCATTCATTTTTATTACATCTATTTTTATGAATATATTTAAAAACGCCTTCAAAAACATTTTCCTCAGGTAAAACTTCTTTGATTTCTCCACACACTTTTTCTGCCATTACTACAACATCTGCACCGTATTGAAGCAGCGTATATACCTTTCTCGCTGCAACTTTTCCACCGCCTGCAATAAGGCATCGTTTTCCATTGATTTGTGTAAATATCGGAAAATATGCCATTGCTACAGCTCGATTCCTACACGGGAACTTACACCCTGATCAAATGGATGTTTTACTTTCTGAATCTCGGAAACATAGTCTGCATGATTCATTAATTTCTGTGAAGGATTTCTTCCCGCAAGAACAACTTCTAAACCAACTGGTTTTTCTTCAAGATGTGTGATTAATTTCTCCTCGTCAAGAAGATTACTTTTTATCGCATATACACTTTCATCCATAACTAACATATCGTAGTCTTTCGCCATTTCAAAAAGCTTGTCTAACATTTCATTATTATAAATACGAAGTTCGTCAAGTTCCTGCTCATTCATCTGGAATGTAAACTTCTGCATTTCTCTTCCTCTTACTAAAGTGATCCCAGGAACTTTTTCGAGAATATTTCTTTCGCTGGAACTGTTATCTTTAAGGAACTGATAGAAAAGAACCTTCTTGCCGCTTCCTGCTGCACGGACCGTTAAACCAACACTGGTCGTTGTCTTTCCTTTGCCGTCTCCGCAGTAAATATGAACTAAGCCTTTTCCAGAAGTATCATCTTTTTTTCCAGCGCAACGAACCATCTCTTTCTTCTCTCCAAATAATACTTTATAAATTGCATCCATATCCAGACTGTTTCGAATTAAATCTGCGAGCTTATTATACTGTATTTCTTTGTATTCCGCTATACTAAGATGATTTTCTGCAGGATTAATTCCCTTTTCTTTCATAATATCCTGCACAAGAGCAAATACGAGGTCCTCATTATCAAAGATTCCATGCAGATAACTTCCCCATACACGGCCGTCTTTTGTCATATATGCATCGGTTCTTCCATCTTCAAGAGTAATCATTGGAATTGCTTCCCCAAGATTTTCTGTTGTTCCCATATGAATCTCATAACCCTCTACGGATAGATTATCAAGGTTATAAATATTGTGTTCTTCAGAAATATGTCCATGAATTCTCGTTCTTGTCTTCGCTTCTTTAAATATTGTTTTGGTATCGAGAAGCCCAAGTCCACGCATATCCCCTCCATGTTCTACTCCGTCCGGGTCATGCATTTCCTTACCAAGAAGCTGGAATCCTCCACAGATTCCGATAACTCTTGTTGTTCTTGCTGCGCGGATAATCGCACCTTCTAATCCGCTCTCGATAAGCCATTCCATATCTCCCATTGTATTTTTTGTTCCCGGAAGAAGAATCAGATCTGGGTCTCCAAGTTCTTTTTTATCGGTAACATAACGAAGAGAAACTCCATCAATTAATTCAAAAACACTGAAATCGGTAAAGTTAGATATATGAGGAAGACGGATAACGGCAACATCAATTCCCTCGGTAATTGTTTTCTGATTCAAGCGGTCAGATAAACTATCCTCATCGTCCACATCAATTTTTTCCATTGGAATAACACCAAGTACCGGTTTACCTGTCAAATCTTCAAGCATAGCCAGTCCTGGTTTTAAGATATCCACATCACCCCTGAATTTATTGATGACAATTCCACAAAAACGCTCCTGATCTTCCACAGGAAGTAACTTAATCGTTCCATATGCGGAAGCAAATACGCCTCCTCTGTCAATATCTGCAACAAGAATAACCGGCGCATCTGCCATTTTTGCCATTCCCATATTTACAATATCATTTTCAGCAAGATTGATTTCGGCTGGGGAACCTGCCCCTTCAATAACGATAATATCATTTTCTTCGGAGAGATGATTAAATGCCTTCATGACTTCCGGTGCGAGATTATCTTTCATTTTATAATATTCCTGCGCACTTAAATTATCATAAACCTCTCCGTTTACGATAACCTGAGAACCCATGCTGCTTGTTGGCTTTAAAAGGATTGGATTCATCCAGTGTGTCGGCTCTATCATTGCCGCTTCTGCCTGCATTGCCTGCGCGCGTCCAATTTCCAGTCCCTCTTTTGTAATGTAAGAATTCAATGCCATGTTCTGGGATTTAAAAGGAGCTACTTTATATCCATCCTGTTTAAATACTCTGCAAAGTCCCGCTGTAACAAAGGTTTTTCCTGAATTCGACATCGTTCCCTGTATCATAATTGCTTTTGCCATTATTCTTCCCCTTTCAAAATCATCCGTAATGCTTTTATGAGTTTTTCATTTTCCTCATGAGATTTCACCGCCACACGCCAGTAATCTTTTCCAAGATTCACATAATTGCTACAGTTTCGAATCATGATTCCATAACTTTCTAATCGTCTATCTAAATCCGTAATTCCCGGTGTCTGGAAAAACAGATAATTTGCCGCTCCATCATACAAAATAACCGGCAGCTTAAAAAACTCTTTCTTCATATAGGAAAGTTCCTCTGCCACCGTCTCTATTACCCTTTCTTTGTATACATTATCGGAAAGTGCCGCCACACCCGCACACTGTGCAATATGACTTACTGACCATGCCTGTCCGGTGCGATTTACCTTTGCAATCACAACTTCCTGCAAGAATGTAGCCAAGCCGCACTCCCGGAATCGCATATAACTTTGTAAATGACTTTAAAATAATAAGGTTTTCATATTTTTCTATAAAAGGCTTTACTGTATATTCACTCTCATTTTGACAGATTTCTAAGAAACATTCATCAGCCATCACAAAGGTATTCGTCTCTTTTGCCCGTTCAAGAACACGAAGAATCAATTCTTTCTCTGTAAGAATTCCTGTCGGATTATTTGGATTACAGATAACAACAAAATCCGTTTCTTCCGTTATCTGCTCTAAAATATCTTCTTTGATTACAAAATCATCACGCATAAGATAGTACTCCATCTGTGCACCTGCTGCGGACAATGCTTCCTCATACTCCACAAAAGCCGGAGCCGGAAGCAATACTTTTTTTGGATGTAAACCAAATGCCAGACGGTATAAAAGGTCAGCCCCTCCATTTCCACAGGTAATATGACTTTCTGGTACATTATCCTGCTTACTGATGGCTTCTTTTAAACGACTACAATCAGGGTCTGGATAATTTATTGTTCCATCAATCGCTTCTATCATTGCCTTGCGAATATGTTCCGGCAAGCCAAGCGGGCTGATATTTGCGGAAAAATCCAGGATATCTTCCTCCCGAATCCCCATCTCCTTCGCTTTCTTGTAAATGTTTCCTCCGTGTGAAATCTTCTTCATAACTTTAGCCTCAATTTTCTAAATCGTTGGTTATTATATATTAAGTATTTAAAATAACTGCACATAAATCAAAAATGTAATCAGACAACATACCGCCATCGATAAAACTGCGCTGACATACAATAACTGATTGGTTCTTTTTATATCTTCATACTCTACTGGACGGATATCATCCCCTATTGTCGGTTTCACGACTGCTTTTCCAAAATAATTGTGGGTTCCCCCAAGCTGAATCTGCAATGCACCTGCCGCTACTGCCTCGGTCTGCGCACTGTTCGGGCTTAAATGTGCAAAACGATCCCTTTTAAATATTTTCACTGCTCCCTTAAAATCAAAACGTAAAATAAGTGAGGCGATCATCAGCATTACTGCGGCAAATCTCGCCGGAATAAAGTTGCAGATATCATCCATTTTTGCAGAGAAAAACCCAATGTTTATCAATTCTTCATTCTTATATGCAACCATCGAATCTAACGTATTGACTGCCTTGTATGCAAAACCAAGCGGTGCGCCGCCGATTGCTATAAAAAGCATTGGCGCAATAACACCGTCTGCCGTATTTTCCGCGATAGTTTCCACATCTGCCTTTGCCACTTCGCTCTCATCGAGGTTCTCTGTATCACGTCCAACCAGATAAGAAACTTCCTTTCTTGCTCCGATAAGATCTCCCTCTTTTAACTTTTTATAGACCTTCATAGATTCTGTTTTTAAACTCTTTGTCGCAAGAATCTGATAAATAAAAAATGTCTCTAAACAGAAGCGAAGAACCGGATGAATCAGATTTGCCACATATAAAATTCCATAAACAACGGCAAATGTTCCTGCTACAATAAAAAGCATTAAGAAGAAACCTGCTGTCTTTTCTACTCCTGCTTTTCTCTCGATTTCTTTTTCTCTCACTTCTTCATAGCTGCAGCCGTAAATCATATGCTGCATGCCTTTTTTTAACTTATCGATAAACCACCCGATAATCTGTACTGGATGAATCAGCCCATGTGGGTCTCCAAAGATTAAATCCAGTATAAATCCGAGTAACATCGCATAAATCAGTCTCATTATTCTGTTTCCTCTCTTATGCTTTTTACATACTCAAATTCTTTGATATTTTCTCTGCCATATCTACAAATCGTTCTGCAACTTCCCTGCAGTTATGAAAATAAAAATGCGGATATCCTGCCATGATATTTTCTTTTACATAAAGACCGTTCCAGCATTTTCCGGAATACTTTTTAATCTCGCAGGAATCGCCTCTTTTGTCTGCCTTTGAATAGTGAAACTCATGGGCGCGAATATTCGTATTTTTCTTAAAAAATGCAGTATCACAAAGCGCATTTAGTGTCACATAGCCAAACTGCATGGACAGACGCTTTGTCATATGCACATCGGTATCAATCAGGCCAAGCATCTCCATCGAACTGTCATCCGTTTCCACTAAATGATTACAGACATACATAAAACCGCCGCACTCTGCAATAATCGGCTTGCCTGCTTTTGCTGCCTCGCAGATAGATTCTTTCATCGAAACATTCTCTGCCAGCTCCCTTCGATACGTTTCCGGATAGCCACCGCCAAGATAAATCCCATCGCTGCCTTCTGGAAGCTGCACATCATTTACCGGACTAAAATAGCAAAGTTCCGCTCCAAGCTGCTCCAAAATCTCCAAATTTTCTTTATAATAAAAACAAAATGCCTTATCCCACGCAACCGCGATTTTCGCCCGCTTTTCCGCTGGAACTTCCGGTCTTTTTACCGCTGTAAGAGGTTCTGCTTTTTCCCCGATTTCTAAAAGCAGATCAAGGTCAATGCACTCCTCCGCCGTCTCGCCAAGAAGACTTAAAATCTCGTCAAGATTATCAATCTCTGCTGCGGTCATCAGTCCCAAATGCCTGCTGCCGATATAGATTCCTTCTTTTTGTGGAAAATATCCCACAACAGAAATTCCAAGTTTCTCTTCAATTTCCGGCTTCATCAACTGATACATTCCCTTACTGCATCGGTTTAAAATAACTCCAGCTATCGGATTGTCCTGATATTCTACCATTCCTTTTATAAGTGGAATCATCGTGTGAGACATTCCCTTCACATTAAATATCAAAATGGTCGGTGTTCCCGTCTCTTTTGAAACTGTCCATGTACTCTTCTCACAACTGATACCAACACCATCATAATAACCCATGACACCTTCTGTCACAGAAAAATCCACATCCTGGCTATCCTTTCCTACAAGATACCTTAAGTCCTCTCCTGTAGAAAAAAATGGGTCCAGATTCCGACAGTTCCTTCCTGTAATATGACTGTGCAACATAGGGTCAATGTAATCCGGCCCACATTTATAGGATTGAATATGAAGTTCCCGGTTCACAAGAGCCTTCAAAATACCACAGGTAATGCTGGTTTTTCCACAACCACTATTTGCACCTGCAATCAAAACTCGTGGCATTGGTTTCATATTTTCCATATATTGATACACCTCCATATCACTTTTCCAAGACTTTTTACTTTCTTTATATTAGAGCGCATTGGGTCTGTCGATAAGAATCATCTTAATCCCTGTCTGCCTGCAGGCTTCCACTTTCACATCAACGCCACCCGTTTTTCCACTGTCTTTCGAAACAAGCACTTCTGCCTCTGTTTCCCTGATAATCTTCACATTATCCTCAACTGTAAAAGGAGGCATTTTCCCGAAAACATGCCCCTCTGGATAACCAGCTTTTGCACATCCTTCCAGAGATGAAACATTATCAAGCACACGGATAAAAAGGCGCTCTGCTCCATTTTCTACACCGGACATATATGCTGCCGCTGTGTTCACTCCTGTTGTAAGAAAAACATTTCCCTTCAACTCATTTAAAAGGGTAATCGCTTCCTGTACATCTTTTACATGAACAATGCCTTCATAATCATATTGGAGGTTTGTTCTCTCATATCGCTCATACGGAATATCTGCTGACTCTGCCACCTTTTTCACCGTCTCCGATACAATCTTTGCAAATGGATGGGAAGCATCAATAATCTTTTCACATGGATTCTCCTTAAGAAGTGCGAGAAAACCATCCTGATCAAGCCTTCCTACATGAACATCAATGTCATATTCAAGAAGCATTTCCTTTCCAAGTTCCGTAGCCACACTGGCAAGAATCCTTTCATTTGGATTCTCTCCAAGCAGCTTCTCAATCACCTGTCTTGATTCTGTTGTCCCGGCAATCACCAAAACATTATATTTCATAATTACATCTCACTTTTAATAATCATTGTTGTGAAATATCCATACTCGCGGTCAGGAATCAGCGGACCAACATACTCGCCGTCCATTCCAACATTGCTGATAATCAATGCGTTATTCTCCATGCCGCGTTCAACCAATAGATCATACACTTCTTTCACATGACTTCCAACCTTCATAATAACAAGGTTATCAAAAACACCAAGAGTCTTCTCTACCTGATCAATTCCTTTCAGAGATGGTATTACACCAAAACCTTCATTTCCCTCTACGATAGAAATACCAGCCTTGCTTGCTCCAGCACAGAAAGATGGGATACCGGAAACCATTTCCACATCATATCCTTCTTTCAACAAACGTTTATGAACATATGCATAAGTACTGTAAATTCCAATATCACCAAGCGCGAGCATCGCGATTGATTTTCCTTCATCAAGTAACTTCATAATTTCTTCGGCAGCCGCCTGACGGCAAGCCTCACGCTTTGTCTTATCTTTTGCCATTGTAAATACGATTTCCTGAATCTTTTCCTCAGGAATCTTAACAGCACCTTTTGCAATATTTAAAGCGACACTATCTTCGCCTTCTTTTTTCACCGGTACTGCAACAATATCACATTCTTCAATTAATCTTTTTGCTTTCAGAGTTAAAAGCTCTGGATCACCAGGGCCAACTCCGATTCCATATAATTTGCCTTTCATAATCTTCCTTTCCAGACGGATTTTGAGAAAGAAAAAGCAATCGTTTGAGTTATTATGTTTGAACCCAATTTTCAAATGAATATAAAAGAAGTTATTTTTGTTCCGTTGTGCTAAACGTTCCGTTGTGCCTGATAGTACAGACTCGCTCGAAAACGAGCTCGCGAGTCTACAGTCAAAACTCCACAGCACAAAGTCACAAAATATCTTCTTTTATATTCATTTGAAAATTTCACTACAGATAATCCAACTCAAACTACTTTCTTTTTCTTCGTCAAAAATCCTGTCTATGTAAATCTATTGGTGGGTATAGTTAATCATTGTCTACTCTTCCCTTCTGGAACTAAAATCATTTTACAAAGACTCCGCCTTCTTCAGGTGTTTTACAAACATTTCTGCTATCGCATCAATTTCCCCTAAACCTTTCATTATAACCTCGGTTTCAAATCCGTCTGCTTTTAAGATGGAATCCCAGGAGTCGGCTTCGGCTCCGGCGAGGTCATTTCGGGCATGATCGCCTGCTACGATCATAAGGGGCATAACATATACTTTTTTAATATCTCTTATTTTCAAACGACGGATAACGTAATCAAGACCAGGGAATCCTTCTACGGTTCCGACATATGTGCTTTCATGTCCAAGGTCTCTGAGCATGTTTTCAAACTGGCTATATGCGCTGTTGGCAAAGTGTTCTGTTCCATGTCCCATGAATACAAAAGCTTCGTCTTTCGCTAATGGCTTTTCTAATTCCTGCATAACGATCTCGCAGGCTTCTTTGTAATCTTCCTCTTCGGTAAGAAGGGGGGTTCCAACCTTGATTGTTGGAATCTGATCTTTATATGCCAGAAGCATATTCATCATTTTGTCATATTCCAGTCCATTTATAATATGTGTTGGCTGACAGATTACTTCTTCGTAACCTTCTGCTATCAGTCGTTTCATCACTTCATCCGGATTATGGATAATGACATTTTTTGTTCTTGCCCATTTACGGATAATCATTCCTGAAGTAAATGCTCGATAAAAGTCATAGTCCGGAAATGCCTTTTTGCAGGTTTCTTCGATGTTGACGATTGCTGGAAGTGCTTCCTCAAAGCTTGTTCCAAAACTCACTACTAATAATGCTTTTTTTCCCATTTTTTCTCTCCTATTTTTCCCTTGGAAGGGTGTCTCCCAGTTTAACTGCTACACCATAAATAAACATTTGCGCATATCGTTTAAGGGTTCCCTCTGATATGTAATACTTACGTCGGAGGTAGTCATATTCTGCATCGTATGCCACATGCTCAAAAACAGCATTTTGATATTCCTCACGGACATACTCATTAAGAGCTTCTTCTATCGCGTTTATATGCTGCTGTGCTACGATCCTGTTTTCAATGTCGTTTTCGGTTTTATCTGTTTCTGATTTATTGTCTATATCATTGATAACAGACGCATAGTACGAATAGCATCGTATTGTATGCAGTGTTTTCCTATATAGCGGTTCTTTTAGGGTGTACCCACCTAATTTTTTGTACTGGTAATAGTCCTTCATTTCTTCATTTTTTCTTTGCTGCCCGTTCTTCCTGGATCACTTTTTCGGCCAGTTCAGTTAATTCTCTGAATTTTTTATCCCCGAGTAATTCACGAGCGCTATCCGGTGGAGCGGCTCCGATTGATGCCTCCGTTTCCAGCATCTTAACTTCTCGCTCCCTCGCTTTGCTCATATCAGGCTTTTCCTCTCCGTCTTTAAACGCAAAGCTCAGAACGGCAGCATAATCATTTTCATAATCCTTCTTGAATTGTTCCTTATATATTGATACACGGTCTATAAGTTCATTGGCGTTTTTATATTTTTCATCAAGCGCCTTATATTCATCTTTTCGCAAATACACATTATTAAACACACCGTATTTATCGCACTTTGTCTTTCTCTCATCGGTATTTTCCGGTAGTTCATTCTGTTGCTGCCTTGAGCGAGCCAATCGTTTCCTATCCGCTTCTTTGCTTGATTTCCCAATCATATTTTCAAGTTTAGGTGTCTTGAATATCGTCTCTCCGACATCGTGACCTATTATTATTTCCACAAAACCCATTGACACAAAGTATTGAATTGCCATTTCCAGAGTTCTCCGAGGATGTCGTGTCAGTTTTGCAAGCGCCTCATAATCCGGCTCCCCATTGGCATTTGGCAGCCTGAACATTCCTCGTTCTTTCACTGACAGGCAATATAGCTTTAGGAGTATCACCAGCATTTCAAAGCCGCCTGGCAGTGTCTCCATTTGAGCTATTTTGATGTCGTCGAAAAAATGCTCATTAAACCTGAAATACCAATATTCAGTTGCATTTACTTTTTCCTTTATATCAGATTCACTGAGCATCACTACTCTCCCTTTATTTCCATTATCTTTTTATCAATAGCTTTTTCAGCGGTATATTTAATGTATCTTCTTGCTTTATATTCATCCTCATCTATCGTTCTTTTTATTTCTGCATAAATAGCGGCAGTGGATATACCCATGCTCTTTGCAATCCATGGGATCTTATATCCTTCTTTAAGCAGTTTTTCAAGAATTTTGCGATTTTCAGATGTCCATATTCTCTCTTTCATTTTTTTAGCGTCCTTTCGTTTATTTTGCTGAATTTTTTTCTACATTTTATAGATAAATATCTATATCAATAGCGAAAGTAATATTAATATATATGTCAGATATTTGTCTGGACAAATGTCCATTCCCAACGGTTTTTTATTTAATTTCCTTTTACTTAAAAATTTGTCGGAATTTACAATCAATATATCGTTGAAATTTCAACATAAAAAAATTAGGTTAGAAAAAAATTCTAACCTAATTATAAAAGTCAGCTATTCAATCACCATTCAATCATCATCTTGAAATGAAAAACTAACTTCCAGATGTATCTTCCTTTAACGAAATTTGTTTTTCATCAACTCTTTATGTAAGATTGATTTCCGGTTATCCTGTATTTGTGCATGTTCATGGGACAGAAAGGACACTAACATGAAATCAAAACATCTCACTTTAGATCAAAGAAAAGCTATCCAGGATGGAATCGAAAACCGTCTCTCTAAAACCGCTATCGCACGTATTATCGGCAAGGACCCTTCCACCGTTGCCAAGGAGATCAAAACCCACAGAAAGCTTAAGCCTCGTAATCGCTTTAATTCTCCCATTATCTGCACTAATTTCAAATCATGCACCAAGCCTCGCGAACTTTGCTCCGAAAAATGCCCTCAATACAAAGAGCAGTCCTGCTCCCTTCGTGACCGCTCCATTGGTGCCTGTAATCACTGTGAACACATCAAAAGGTGCAGATTGGATCACTTCTTCTACAATGCTTCAAAATCCCACGAAGAGTATCTCTTCCATCTGTCCGTTTCAAGACAAGGTGTGAACCTGTCTGAGCCTCACAGAATCCTAATTGCTCAAACTATCAAGCCACTCCTTGATAAAGGCCAGTCTCTTTATCATATCCTTGAAAACCACCCTGAACTTGATATTTCCGTCAAATCCCTTTATACATACATCGAAGGCGGCATTTTCAAGGATTTCGGCATCGATAACTTCTCTCTCAGAAGGCAGGTATCTATGCGTCAGAGAAAAAAGATCAAAGTACGCAAAGAACCTGTTAATTACGACGGCCACAAGTATTCCGACTACCTTCTGTTCTGCAAGGAGCACCCTTGTGTCCCTACTACTGAAATGGACACCCTATACAATCAGCCGGACGGTCCATATATCCAGACTTTCTCTTTTCAGAATACCTCTCTGATGATAGGTATCCTCCATCATGAAAAGACCTCTGAATCTATGGCCTATTCCCTTGACCTGCTTGAGGATATCCTCGCTGATGATTTCTTCAGACTCTTCTCCCTCATCCTCACTGACAGAGGCTCCGAGTTTGAAAAAGTCTCCCTCTTTGAAACCAATTCTCTGACCGGAAAACCAAGATCAAATATCTTCTATTGTGATCCTCTGACTCCCTCTCAGAAACCTCACGTTGAGAACAATCATAATCTGGTCAGAAATATCCTGCCTAATGGCAGAAAGCTTTCTTCTTTGACTCAGCATGATCTGAACATTATGTTCAGCCACATCAATTCTGTGCCAAGGAAGATCCTCGGCGGCAAAACACCTTATGAGGTCTTTT
>ENA-ORNG01001887-ORNG01001887.1-human-gut-metagenome-genome-assembly--contig:-NODE-1887-length-13813-cov-2.217619_pt1 | contig 13813 bp, 14 predicted proteins | sample MGYA00242113_ERZ509018 | MGnify/ENA primary metagenome ERZ509018 (study PRJEB26280, sample SAMEA2338711) | human gut metagenome | biome: human gut; feature: human-associated habitat; material: faeces... | reverse complement strand
TGTTCCGGCTTCGGCCTATACGGTCGAACAAGCGGCGGATATCCTTGAACCGCTTCTGAAGGGAGGCGCGCGGATATGCTGAAGGACGTAACGCTCGGCCAGTTTTTCCCCGGTCAGACACCCATCCATAAGCTTGACCCCCGCACAAAGCTTGTGCTTGTGATTGTCTACATTGTCGCGCTGTTTCTCGCAAAATGGTTCGTTTCCTATGCAGCTATCGCTGCATTTCTTGCGCTTGTCATTGCCATGAGCCAGATACGGCTGAAGGTTGTGCTCAAAAACCTCAAGCCGCTTCTGTTCATCATCATCTTGACTGCGCTTTTGAACCTGTTTTACGGACAGGGAGAACCAATCGCACAGTTCTGGATTTTTAAAATCACAAAATCCGGCATTCAGAATGCTGTCTTTATGGTGCTCCGCATCTCTTTACTGGTTGCCGGCACATTTATGTTAACCTATACGACCTCGCCGATTGCCCTGACGGACGGATTGGAAAGTCTGCTGTCTCCGCTCAAAAAGCTGCACGCGCCGGTGCATGAACTTTCCATGATGATGTCTATTGCACTGCGCTTCATTCCCACGCTGATTGAGGAAACCGACAAGATCATGTCCGCACAGAAGGCGCGCGGATCGGACTTTGAAACCGGCAGCCTGCTGCGCCGGCTCAAGGCGATGATCCCGATTCTCATCCCGCTGTTTTACTCGGCCATCCGCCGTGCCTATGATTTGGCGGAAGCAATGGAATGCCGCTGCTACAGAGGCGGCGAGAACAGAACCAGGCTCTATGAACTTAAATTCTCAGGAATAGATATAATGAGCTGGTTATATGTTTTAATATTGCTTGGAATAATTCTTTCACTGAATTTTGGATTTGGAAGTTTTTAATATGGAAAATATAAAAAATATTGCAATGAGAATCAGGTATGACGGAACAAATTACCACGGCTGGCAGTCTCAATCTAATGGGGTAACTGTTCAGAGCACTATAGAAAAGGCTCTTTCGGAACTGACCGGGTCTGATGTAAAAGTCACAGGCTGCAGCAGAACCGACGCCGGCGTACATGCTTTGGATTATATTTTTAATTTTAAATCAGAAACAAAAATCCCGGTGGAAAAACTGCCGTACGCGTTGAATTATAGGTTAGAAGACGATATAACCGCCCTGGAAGCCTGGATTGCGGCGGATGATTTTAATTCGCGTTTTTCTGTAAACGGAAAGCGGTATATTTATAATATTTGGAACAGCGCTTTAAAAAATCCATTTTTAAATAGATATAGCTGGCATTTTCCATACAAATTAGATTTTAAAAAGATAAAAGATGCTGCTGTTTTTTTTGAGGGAAAGCATGATTTTGCTGGGTTTATGGCGGCAGGAGGACAGCAGAAAACGACTGTCAGAACTATTAGCGTATGCGGAGCGGAGCAGAGCGGGGAGTTTCCCGAACTGCTGACAATAACCGTTGAAGCTGACGCATTCTTATATAATATGGTTAGGATAATTGTTGGTACGCTTGCGGATGTAGGCACCGGCAGAATTGAGGTTTCGGATATTCCTGAAATTATATGCAGTAAAGACAGACGCCAAGGCGGTATTACAGCTCCGCCTCAGGGGTTGTTTCTAAAAAAAGTATATTTATAGCTAAGGATGACCTGATATGAAATTTGATCTCAACAAAGAGTTTAGCTTCTCTCAGATAGGCAACTATTTAAAGAGAAAGTATGACTCCGCAGTAAAATTTATAAAAAAGATGGATGGAAGCAGTATAAAAAATATTACTGTCAAAGGTAAGGTCGTCCGTATCAACGCAATTCGTTTAAGCTTTATCGCGGCGGTTTTAGCAGTGCTTTTGGCTCTGTTTGTAAATATTGTTATAGTTCCGAATACTACATACCGTGCATATTCGGATTTGGAGTTTGATACGGGAGGACAGTATATTCAGTATGCTTTCGGCAAAGATGTTTTGCTGCTTAACAAAAGCGGAATCAAGGATGTTAACAACAAAGGCGGAGACGTTTGGAATATAAAAATGACGCTCACGAATCCGACAATAGATATTGCCGGAAAATATGCGCTTTTAGCGGACCTGGACGGAAATAACAGCTTGAATCTGTATGATACAAATGGGAACAATATAGTAAGCTATCCAATAAGCACTGATATATTGTCAGCTAAAGTCAATAAAAAGGGATATGCGGTTGCCGCGCTTGCCGAAGAAGGTTATAAGGGCACAGTGGTGGTTTTTAATAAAAAGGCTGACGAGGTGTTTAAATGGAACAGCGGAGAGGGATATATAACGGACGTTGATATATCAAAAGACGGCAAGTATATTGCCGTTGCGCAGATGATGAGCGACGGAGACGAGACTTATTCAAAGATTCGGGTTATGAATACGTCAAACGGACAGGAGAGCGGCACTGCAATTTGCGAGGACACTCTCATTGCGAAAATTAATTTTGATAAAAACAGCAATATAACTGCTGTCGGACAAAGCAAGATATTTGGATTTTCAAAAAAAGGGAATAAGAATTTTGAAATTGATTTAGCCGGAAAATCACCTGTCAAATATGATGTTGAAAACGGTGATAATCTGTTGTTCCTGTGCAGGGACAGCAGGGGAAACTCAGTGCTTGAGATTTATAGTATTTCGGGCAAATATCTCGGAAGCTATACAAGCAGTGACGAGATAAAAAACATTGCCGGTTATAATGACAATATAATCGCAGCGACTTCCAGAAACCTTATATGTTTAAATTATAAAGGAAAACTTAAAAAATCTATAGAGATATCACATGATATAATGAGCATAGGTATATATGGGAATGAACGCAATGTTTTGGTTCTCGGAGGGAATAAGGCTGATATTGTCAGGATAAAATAACAGAGTTTGTCGGAAAATATTCTAGGAGGTTTCACGGTGCTTGATATTCTAACAGCATGTTTTTTCGCAATTTTTATCTGGGTGGGTTATAAAAACGGTTTTTTAAAATCTGCATATAAGGTAGCGGCTTTTATTGCGAGCATAATTTTGGCATATATCCTTTATCCTTATATTAAGGATTTTATTGTCGGAAGCGCTTTTGGAGATATGATTCGTTCAATTGTGCAGACGAAATATGTTGAACCCAAAATAGCCTCGGAAACATTAACTGCGACGGCGCTGCCGGAATACATGAGAAGCATGGTGGCAACCGGACAGACGGCTTTAAATGACGCTTTAACCAGCTTTATTACAAATTTGGTTTTAAACTTGATATCGTTTTTGTCGGTGTTTATTATAACCCGAATTTTAATTTCTATTATAGGAAAAGTGGTTAATATCGTTTCAAGACTTCCCGTGATAAGATTTTTTGACAGAGCGGTTGGAGTGGTATTTGGAATAATTGAGGGTGTTATCATAATATATTTAGTTTTGGCTCTTGTATATGCTATAACCCCGCTGAGGGAGAATGAAAATACTCAAAAATATATTTCAGAATCAACCCTGACAAAAGCTATGTATGAAAACAACCCGATAGTGCAGTTGGTTACGCCGACGGATTATGATAACTTATCGTCAAAGTAGGAGGATTTAATGAACAGGAAAAGCAGCTCCGCTGAAATGGAGAAACTAGAAAATATGAAGATAGTTGAGCTCAGAGAATATGCTAAAAATCTGGGTCTTAAAGGCGTTTCAAAACTCAAGAAACAGGAGCTTATTGAAGCGGTTTCTGATTTTATTGAAAATGAAAAAGCGGAAAAAACTGAAGAGGTTAAGAATCCGTCAGAAGCTTCTAATCAGGCGTTGCAAAAAAATAATGTTTCAGAAAAGGAACCTCAGAATAACAGCCGCCCGGGCGGAGAAAATAAAAATGATAAACCGGCTGTTCAGCCTGTAAAAAATGAAGTTATAGAATACAGTGACCCGGTTCGCCGCACAAACTTAATGAGCGGAGTTCTTGAGGTTCTTGAAGACGGATATGGATTTTTGAGGTCGGATAATTACCAGTCGGGTCCTGACGATGTGTATGTGCCTCAGGCTCAGATTAGAAGATTCAGACTTAAAACGGGGGACTATATTGTCGGAAACACGAGAATGCAGCATGAGGGTGAAAAGTATCAGGCTCTTCTTTATGTTCAGTCCGTAAACGGCGATAAGGTAGACGTGTCAATACGCAGAAAAGCGTTTGAGGATTTGACGCCTATCTATCCCAGAGAGCGTTTGAAACTTGAGACAGTCAAGACGGATTATTCTATGAGGATAATAGATCTAATAGCGCCTGTCGGAAAAGGTCAGAGGGGAATAATAATTGCTCCGCCTAAAGCCGGAAAAACAACACTTCTTAAAAATATAGCGAATAGTATAACCCAAAATAATCCTGACGTTAATTTGATAGTTCTGCTGATAGACGAGCGTCCTGAAGAAGTTACCGATATGCAGAGAAGCATAAAGGGCGACGTTATATATTCCACCTTTGACGAGGAGCCGCAGAATCATACAAAGGTGGCAGAAATCGTATTGGAAAGGGCAAAGCGTTTGGTTGAACATAAAAAGGACGTTGTTATACTGCTGGACAGCATAACACGTCTGGCCAGAGCGTATAACTTAACTATAGCTCCAACCGGAAGAACTCTTTCAGGCGGATTGGATCCTGGCGCCTTATATAAGCCCAAAAGATTTTTTGGCGCGGCCAGAAATATTGAAGGGGGCGGAAGCCTGACAATTTTAGGAACCGCGCTCATAGAGACCGGCAGCCGCATGGACGACGTGATTTATGAGGAGTTTAAAGGGACCGGAAATATGGAGGTTCATCTTGACAGAAAGTTACAGGAGCGCCGTGTATTTCCGGCAATAGACATAGCCAAATCCGGCACGAGAAAAGAAGAGCTCTTGTTAAGTCAGAGAGAGAAGGAAGCTGTTTGGCGTATCCGCAGGGCTCTTGTGGGACAGAATACAGCAGACGTAACAGAGACTATACTTAGATACATTGTAGGTTCACAGAATAACGATGAATTTATTAGTGTAATAGAAAAAGTTTTTAAGTAAACAATAAAGGAGAATTGATTATGAAGAAATTATCCCTGGTTTTAGCGGCGATGATTGCTGCTTCATCAATTTCATTTTATGGAACGGCGGCATTTGCCGAAGAAACCGGTCTTGATTATGATGGCAGCGTTAATGTTGCTTTTGGAAATACTACGGGAAGTTCAAGCGCAAATTCCGAGACGGGAAATCCGCCTTCTTGGATAAAGGATATATATTCGACCGCAACTCCGGCTCCGGCTTCGACAAAAGACCCGAACGCTACGCCTGAACCGACTAAGAACCCAGATGCCACGCCTGAACCAACAGCAGCGCCTACCCAAAAACCGTCGGCGACGCAGCCTCCTAATGAGGTTAGAGCCGGAACACCGGAAGCTGATGTTGTTAAGGTGCCAATATTGTTATATCATCATATATCGGATGATTTTGACAGCTCAAATGCGATATCTATTATCTCACCAAGAGATTTTCGTTTGCATATGACGGCGATTAAGACGCAGTATACTCCTATATCATTAAGAGATTATGTGGATTTTGTGAAATGCCGTGACGGTTCTAAGACTATCCCAACAAATCCTATTATAATAACATTTGACGACGGATACTCGTCAAACTATGAAGTGGCGTTTCCGATTTTGAAAGAACTCGAGATCCCGGCGACTATTTTTGTAGTAACCGATACAGTAGGGGCTACAAAGGAAAGCGGAAAGGTGAATTATTCACACTTCACATGGGAGCAGGCAAAAGAGATGCAGGACAGCGGTCTCATTGATATAGAATCGCACACAAACGACCATGTTAAACTCGGCGAGCTGGATAAGGACACTCTTAACTACGAGCTTCGCAAGTCTAAATATTTGATAGAAAAGAACTTGGGAAAAACATGCGATATGATTGCATACCCCTACGGTTCATATTCTAATATTGCTATCGACGCTTCACACAAGGCGGGATTTATTGCTCAGTGTTTGGTTGGAGACGATGCGACGGATATAGATTATGAGGTGAATATACCGCGGGACGGGGTTGAGAATATGACAAGGATAACTGTCAGCGGGCTTATGGGAAACGTCAATGTAATTGAGCTTATAAGACAGGCGGTTTCGAATAAAATTATAAATTAAAATATTAAAATTCAGAAAGGAAAAGCAGGGCGATAAACCTTGCAGGTAAAAGCTTATGTCAAATGTAATAACTGTAACATCTGAAAATTTTGAATCTGAAGTATTGAATTCGGAAAAACCGGTATTGGTGGATTTTTGGGCTTCATGGTGCGGACCGTGCCGTATGCTTTCTCCGATTGTTGACGAGATAGCCGAAGAGGTTCAGACCATAAAGGTTGGAAAAGTTAATGTTGACGAACAGCAGGATTTGGCGGGTAAATTTGGTGTAATGTCTATTCCTACCCTTATATTATTTAAAAACGGACAGCCGGTAAACAAGTCTGTCGGCGCAAAATCGAAAGCCGCTTTGCTTGACTTTATAAAATAGAGGTGAGACAATGTACGACGCAGTGATTATAGGTGCCGGAACCGCAGGAATGACTGCAGGAATATATCTTGCAAGACAAGGCAAACGCGCGATAATTCTTGAGGGAAACACTTATGGAGGACAGATTGTTAATTCTCTCGGGGTTGAAAATTACCCCGGTATAAAAAACATATCCGGGTTTGATTTCGCTACCGCTCTTTATGAGCAGGTATTGGAGCTGGGCGGAGAGATAGATTATGGAGAAGTCGTGGGGATAAAGGTTAACGATAATTCCAAAACAGTGCTGACTGCCGATAAAGAGTACGAATGCGAACGTGTTATAATAGCCACAGGCGCAGCAAACCGTAATCTCGGCGTTGATGGCGAGGAGGATTTAGTTGGTCTCGGCGTGTCTTATTGCGCAACCTGTGACGGAGCCTTTTTCAGAGAAAAGAAAGTTGCCGTTGTCGGAGGCGGAAACACAGCCTTAGAGGACGCGGAATTCTTATCGGGATTATGTGAGACTGTATATATTATTCATAGGAGAGATGAGTTCAGAGGCGACCAATCCACGGTTGAAAAGCTGAAACAAAAATCAAACGTGGAATTCATACTCAACTCTACAGTAACAGCGTTTAAAAAGGGCGAGGATGGCAGGCTGAACGGAGTGGAACTGCAGAATAAAATAAGCGGTGAAATTTCAGCGCTTGCTGTGGATGGCCTTTTTGTAGCCGTGGGACAGATTCCGAATACCGGATTTTTAAAAGGATTGGTAGAGTTAGACGCCGCCGGATATGTCATTTCCGGCGAAGACTGCAAGACAAATATTGATGGAATATATGCAGCCGGAGACTGCAGAACAAAACCGCTCAGACAGCTGGCAACAGCCGCCGCAGACGGCGCAGTGGCTACAATGTAGAAAATTTTTGTTTTAATCGAATTTTTTATCGTTAGGATAGCAATTTTAGGCGTCATAAGGCGGCAAGCTGTTTCATAGCTTTCCCCGCAGACCCGCATGAAATGGGCGTTTCCTCAAATCCGGCGACTAAACCGGCACAATCTGTAACAGCATGGTTTTGTAAAGCCCAGCACCATTTGGGCACCACAAAACAAAAAATCAGCAAGCCCTTGTCCGGCCTGCTGACAGCCTTATTATACAGCGTATGCCCTGAAAAAGCAATTCCCGAAAAGCTGCTAACGGTAAGCAGACGCAGTCTGAACAAGCTCCGGCGTGAGAAGTGTGCTATCTCATACCGGGGCTATTTTCATGCGCGGCGGGAATTCCGATTCCACCGAAAAACAATAGTGGCAAGCAGGGCACTTTGCCCTGCTTGCCACTATTGAAAACGGCTAAAGAAGGAATACGTATTATGCAAATAAGGCGCATTTAATCAGCCCGGCAAACTGGGATTTGTCATTTGTCTTTTGTTTCAAAGGGTTTGTTCCACGAGCCAATTTCAATAAGGTTTCCTTCAGGGTCAGCTATATAACAGGTTCTCTGTCCCCAAGGCTCTGTTGTGGGTTCCAAAACAGCCGTTGCTCCTTTATTTATTGCATTTTTGTATTCCAAATCCACCTCTTCAAAAGTATCAACATAAAGTGCAATTTCCGAATGACCGTTCAGGCCCTTCACATATTCATATTTTTTGCTTGTCATATTCTCAAAGTCTTTTCTGCCATAAAGCAAAAACAATGTGCCATCTTTCACAAGATAAACATTCGATGTCTGCTCATTTTCCTTAATTGCGAAGCCGAGCACATCTCTATAAAATCTAATCATAGTTCCCATATCGTTTACGAGCAATCCAAAACCGTCTAACCTCATAATTAACCTCCAAATTCCAATTTGTTAAATACGTTTTATCCGCCTAAGGCCTACAAGCCCATAACTATCTTTTTCATTTTAATATGGCCGCATGGAAATGTCAAACAGCTCATTTCGTTTCATTACTTCATGCTGCTGTTCATAACTGTATGTTCGCTTGGGCACCATTTTACTCTTTGCAGGACGGTTTTTCACATGACAGAAATGCTGATTTCATAAGCCTTTCCGGCTGAAAAAAGTATTTTATAATCACCAAAAATTTACTATTTTCTATAATATTTTTTTCATCTGTTTAAAGAGTTCGATATGCTTTAATATGTCTTCATATACCTGCTCTTTGCCAATTTCATTTAGTATCTCGTGTCTCATACCGGCATACATCTTGCTTCCTACATAATAATATCCGGCTTCCTGCTGTTTGGAAACCGCCTCGATATGTTTTTTGTATCCCAGCATACATGAATCTTCACAGCCTGACATAAATATGATTGGAAGCATGGGGTTTCCGGCTGTTAATGTGTTGTCGAGATACGTTCGGTTGAGAAGCTCCAGCAAGCCCCTGTATCCGTTAATCGTAAAAGAAAATCCGCACAGTGGGTCGTTTACAAACTCGTCAACTACGTTTTTATCACTGCAAATCCATGCGCTTTTTTGGTTTTCGTCTTTAAACACAAAATCAAAGATTCCGACAAAAAGGTCGTTTATCAGCTGGTCTTTATAATGGTCCCCCCGGAGTTTGGCATATTTATCAAGCACAGGGGTTATGACGCCCGTAGAGTTGTCAGAGCTCGGCGCGCCGCACAGAAATACCCCGGAAGGTATATAGTCATATTTTTTTAAATAAACCCGGGTTACTAAGGTACCCATGCTATGGGCAATCAGATATAGAGGCAGCCCCGGGTAAAGATCCATTACGTACTCTGATACGCGGCGCAGATCTTCAACTATACCCGTAGCACCGTCTTCGTAAAAATATCCTAGGTCATCACGGTTTTTCACACTTTTTCCATGGCCGCGGTGGTCATGAATTATACAGATATAACCTTTTGAAGTAAAGTATTTCATAACGTTTAAATACCGTTCTTTATGTTCGGTCATACCATGTGAGAATTGAAGTATCCCCTGTATGTTTTCGGTGGTATCAGGCGTGCATAACATTACGCTAAGTATAAGCGAATCGTGCTCAGAAATTAATTTTAACGTCTTTGATTTCATGGAATTATCACTTCCCAATATATAAGCTATAATTATATTATAGCCTTAAAATATTAATTAATCACAACTTTTTGTATACAGTCAGTATCATAGTGGTGAAAGCGGCAGCGCCTCCTATCAGATTTGAGATAGGCTCCGCCCAAAACACGCCGTTTACATGCGGCGTCCAGAAAATTGGAAGTAAAACTGTCATAGGGACCACAATAATTATTTTCCTGAACATAGAGAAAAAAACAGCTTGCTTCGGTTTGTCCAAAGCGGTAAAGACTGTTTGAGCGCAGAATTGCAGAGCCATAAAGAAAAAACCAAAAAAGTATATGTGCAGAGCCGGAACGCCTCCGGCAAGCAAATCTGCATTCTCCGTAAAAATCCTTATAAAAAATTGGGGAAAGACAGCAACGGTCATCCAAGCTAAAACAGTATATGATATTAAAATCACAGACATATATTTTATTGCTTTCTTGACTCTGCCATTTTTTTCAGCCCCGTAATTGTATCCGAGGACAGGCTGGGCACCTTGTGAAAATCCCTGAACAGGCAGAACAAGTATATCCCTGACAGATGTTATTATCGTCATGATTCCAATATATAAATCGCTTCCGTATTGTTTTAGCGTCATATTGCAGACCATTTGAACTGCCGCGTTTGTAGCGAGCATTGTAAACCCTGCCAACCCGAGCGACAGTATTTTTTTAATCCTTCTGGAATTAAGTCTTATCATATGGCGAAGTTTTATGGTATATGTGGCCTTTTTGCTGAGTAAAAAGCCTACTGTCCAAATGGCTGAAGCAATTTGAGAAATCACAGTTGCAATCGCCGCTCCTGCCACGCCCATATTAAATACAAAAATCAGTATCGGGTCAAGAATAATATTAATTATAGCACCCGTACCCTGTGTAATCATGCTGTAAAATGTTCTTCCCGTAGCCTGTAATAATCTCTCAAATATCATCTGGAACAGACAGCCAAAACTGATTATAAGAATAACCGAAAGATAATCATAACCATAGTCAGCTATCACTTCATTAGCCCCCTGAATAACAAAAAACTCTCTGGCAAAGAAAAGTCCTATAACAAGAAATATTATATAGCTGCAGGCTGTTATGAATATACCCTGCACAGCCATTTTATCAGCTTCTTCATGCCTTCCTTCTCCTAATGCCCTTGAAAGCAGTGCATTAGTACCTACACCCACGCCGCCTGCAACACCAATCATAAGATTCTGCATTGGAAATGCCATTGAAACCGCTGTAAGCGCTTCCTCACTTATTCTTGCAACAAATATACTGTCAACAATATTATACAGTGCCTGTACAAGCATTGATATCATCATTGGCAGAGCCATATTAATAAGCAGCTTATTAACAGGCATTGTACCCATTTTATTTTCTTTCATTGTATTACTCATAAAATTCTTCTCCCTTATTCTCCTCGTCAAAATATTCATATTCTCTCATATTATCTTTGGTTTTATTCTGCTCATCAATAGCATTGCCAAGACCCTTCAATGCTGAGAAAGGCAGGAATATCTTAGCTCTGCTTTCCATATCCATTCTTGGTCTTTTACTCGGTACCGGCCATTTCATATTGATTATATCATCATATTTTCCCATAAGCTATGCCCTGTGACCTCCAATCTGACCGTTTCTTTCAATTGCAGTCGCCTTGTTCTGCAGATTATTAGCTTTCATCACCGCATTCTTACCATATTTTTTCTTAATATCAAGCATTGCATGCTGCATCTTCTTTTCGCGTTCAAGCTGTGTCTGATCTGTAAACATATCAAACTGCTGAAACCCCTCATTAGTAAGATTGGCAACTGTAAGATTTAACTTCCTGATATACAGCTTTCTGTCAGTGTATTTATCATATATATCAAGAAAAGCTTCTCTTAACTGTTTTGATGAAGATGTACATGTCGTAAGTGAAACAGATTTATTAAGTCCTTGTGGAACTTCCCTTCCATATCTGTCCACATGGATTTCACCCTTGTAAGTTCCTTTATCAACATTTACCCTGTCATAAGTTACATTTAACGCAATCGAATCAGTCACAAAACCTTTATCAACTAAATCCAATGCAAGCTCATCTGCCATCTCTCCAACTACTATTCTTGCGTCTTCAAATGTATATGGCTCTTTTAACACCTGTCCTGAACACAGGCTGCTCGCCTTGGGCTTATATTTCTTAATATCTGCAATTGTACACGGTTCATATCCCCATGCGTGGTCTATTAGAATCTCTGCATCTACACCAAACTGCTTATACAGCCAGTCCTCATCTTCAAGAGACATTCTCGCAATATCCCCCATAGTCTTTATCCCATGTTTTTCAAGCTGTCTTGATATTCCTGGTCCAACCCTCCAGAAGTCAGTAAGAGGTGTATGACCCCATAACATTTTTCTGTAATCATTAACACTTAATTCTGCGATACGTACACCCTTGCTGTCTGCCTGTATATGCTTTGCAACTATATCCATTGCTATCTTGCACAGATACAGATTAGGTGCAATTCCTGCAGTAGCCGTTATTCCTGTCGTATCATACACATCCTCAATAACTTTTGCGGTAAGCTGTCTTGCCGTCATATTATACAGCTTCATATAATCCGTTGCATCAATAAACACTTCATCAATACTGTATACAGTTATGTCATCCTTACTGAAATATTTAAGGTATATAGAATATATCTTTGACGAATATTCTATATAAAGTCCCATTCTTGGAACTGCTACTATATATTCAAGCTTCTTTCCTGTGCGTTCCTCTATTTCCTTTGCCTTCTGTTCTACCTCAAAAAGCCTGCTTCGTCCGGAAAGTCCATATTTCTTAAGAGAAGGAGTAACTGCAAGACATATTGTTTTGGCTGTTCTTGATTCATCAGCTACAACGAGATTAGTGGTAAGCGGGTCTGACTCTCGTTCAACACACTCAACACTTGCATAGAATGATTTTAGATCAATTGCAATATATACTCTTTCCATCACAGCGAGCGCCTCATCCTCCTTCCCGAATTTCAGAAAGACACACCAGTTATTACGATACCAGTGTGTCTTTAAAATATACATTTTATTACATTGTTATAAGCTGCTTCATTATATCAACCGGAACGTAATAACTTACTCCTAAAGGATTAATAACTATCCCTGAAGCACCCAATTCCTTTACTGTCTTAAGAAGTTCCATATATGTGTAAAGCATATCCTCATGTTTACCTGCATAACATTTTTCCATCTCTAAACCATCTGTAAATACTGGAAGTGCAAGAACTTTCTCACCTTCTTTGTGGCTTACTTTATCAGTAATATCAACATATGGATGTGAAATTGATACCTCTTCATCTGTCTCTTCCTTAGTACAAGGAACCATGTAATCCGCATTACGTATAGCTTTCTTAAGTTCTGCTTCTTTATCTCTTAAAATTGCCGCCTTAGCTGTTGAATCTCCTGGCTTTCTGTACTCCTGGAAGAACTTGATAAGTGCATTCTGAAGTCCTGGATTAGTCACGAAATCTTCTCTTATATACTGGTCATATGTTCCAATCTCTTCTCTTGAAACAATAAGCTCGTTATCCTTGCCATCTGTGAATCTGATATTCCTGCATCCGTTACGATATAAATGAGCTATCTCATACTGCATTGAATCCTTATCCTCAATACCATATGAAATGTCATATCCATATTTTCCAAGCTGTTCTTCTACTCTGGCATGATTAGTATAATCATATAATACAACTATATCATCATCAACCATATATGGATAACCTGTGCTGTCACAATATATTGTCCATAAGTGGTCAGCATTAAGAAGCTTATCTACAACAATCTTTCTATACACATTACCTATTTCATTAAAATATCCTTCATCATTGACATTATTCTTTTCCTGTGCCTTCTTGATAAGCTCTGGAAGAACTTTAGTAAGAACTTCTACTCCGTCTGTAATTGAAAGTCCGGTTACATACTCAACACCCTTGTCTTCATCCTTAAAAATGTGTCTTATAATGTCCTGTGCTTTAATTGAATCCATTAAACTCTCCTCCTGGTAAAAGCATTTTTAAATGTGTCTGAATCACTATTATTATCTAACAATAATGCCAGCATAATTCTTGCTTTCGTAGGCGATATGTCTGTATAGAAGATACTATCTCCACAGTCTGCAAAATCACCTTTCATATATGCATCTTCACTACATGATACTACTACAATACCAGCATTCTTTCCTGATACAGCTTCTGAAAGTTCTTCTGAAAGTTCTCCATCAGCAGTTGAAGAAACTATAA
>ENA-ORNG01001879-ORNG01001879.1-human-gut-metagenome-genome-assembly--contig:-NODE-1879-length-13877-cov-6.809362_pt1 | contig 13877 bp, 6 predicted proteins | sample MGYA00242113_ERZ509018 | MGnify/ENA primary metagenome ERZ509018 (study PRJEB26280, sample SAMEA2338711) | human gut metagenome | biome: human gut; feature: human-associated habitat; material: faeces... | reverse complement strand
TTGACTTCGGTGGCCTGTATAAAATTTATCGCCGCGCCTCCTGCTGGTGCTGCCCGTTCCAGCGCATAGATGAGCTGCGGAAGCTGCGGGAACACCACCCGGAGCTGTGGGCGCGGCTGCGGGATATGGATCACCGTGCGCGGGCGCAGTTCGGCCCCGGCCCACTGGGACAGTTCAAGAAGGATTGGAGTGTGGAGCGGTTAGCCAACTTCGTTGAATTGCATACTATCCATAAGCTACTGCGCCTTAGCTAACTCATTTATGGTACTGTTGAATACTTGTCCAATCGCTTGATTACGGGCAATGACACGATAGGCTCGAATCTTTTCTTCCAATGTGATTTTCTGTTGGCGCGTTATCATGCGGCGGCTACGGTATGCGATCAGCATCGAATCAACGGTATTGCATACTTCTCTTGCCGCCTGTATCACTGCTATCTCATTGCTCATTCCGTTGTCCCCTCTCTATCTCATAGGTATATTTCTAATTTAGGGAAGAAAGGGGCCGAAGCCCCTTTCTTCCCTTGACTCGATTTACTTACTGGAGCCGGGTCCAGTCCTCAACGCCATTGTCCTTCACATAGTCGTGGGCGTTGGCGGCCTCCATGATCTCATAGTAGGCCCAATAGCTGCCCGGCACATCGCTGAACTGGGTCAGTTCATCCGCATGGCGATCCACAAACACTTTGTCTGCGCTGCGGCCCAGCATCCGGTTCACAATCGCTGTTACCTCAGAACGGGTAATGGTGTTGTTCGGGCGGAAGGTGCCGTCCTCGTAACCGTTGATCCAACCGTACTGGATAGAGCCCACCACATAATCGTAGTACCAAGCATCTGCGGTCACATCCGAGAAGATGTTCTCGCCGCTGGTATCCAACTCGGCGAAGCGCATGGCGATTACAGTAAATTCCGCTCTGGTGATAGCGCGTTCCGGCGCGTAGTGGTTATCCCCGATACCGTCCACGATGCCGAGGGAAGCCAAGGTGTTGACCGCCTTGGCATACCAGGCGTCCGCAGCCACATCGGTAAAGCTGACTGTGATGGGTACATCCTGGTCCAGCAGCAGGTTGTAGAACATTTGCGCTGCCTGGGCTCGGGTCATGTTGTCGGTGGGGCCGAACTTGCCGCCGCCATAGCCGCTGAGATACTGGATGTGGTCGCTGGTATTCAGCCAGCCGGATACGCCGGTATCATCCGGGTCAGCCACCGGCTCGTCCTCAGTGAAGGTCACAGAAATGGTGTGGTTCTTGCGGACATTCTCAAAGGTGTAGCTGCTGACCGCGCCCACGCTTACGCCGTTTACTGCCACATCGGAGATATGGTAGTCGGAGCTTGCAGTGATGCTGAAGCTCTGACTCTCGCCTCGCTTCACCAGCAAGGTGCCGCTGGGGCTGATGGAGCCGTTTTCACCGGCCCGCGCCGTGACGGTCAGGTAGGTCGGCGCATCGGGAACGTCGTCGCCGTTCTGATCCTCGCCAAAGTAGGCCACGACTTCGCTGTTTGCCTGCACGTTCTTGAGCGTCCAGGTATCCTTAAATGGATTTTCTGCATCATTGTTGGAGTAGACCACCTTGCCGTCCACAGTGATGTAGTCCAGTGCGTAACCTCCATTGGCGGTAATGGTGAATACAACATCATCGCCCGCGTCAACGGTCTTGCTGACGGGAGTAATGGTGCCGTTACCGTCGTTTACTCTGGCGGTGACAGTGTATCTCTCGCTCGGCGCGGGATCGTACTTGTCGGGAACGCCGTCGCCGTCCGCATCGGCGGAGAAGGTCACGACGATGCTGCGGTCGGCCTGCACATTGGTGAAGGTGTAGGTCTTGCTGTCCGCATCATAGCCGGCCAGATTGAGGTTGCCGTCGTTCAGATACGTGTCACCGTCAATGACGATCTTATCCACCGCATAGCCGGAGTCGGGAATAAAGGTAAAGCCTTGGTCACCGCCCTCTGCAACGGTGGTGTCTCCGTTCGGATCAATGCTGCCGTTGGGACCGGCATAGGAGCGAATCACATAATCCTCGCCCAGCACGTCGGCTGTGCCATCGTTGTCGGAATCATAGCCCCAGACAGCGTACACGGTGATGTCTTCATCGTCGAAGGTCACGGCGGGAACGATTTGTACATTCTTGAAAGCTTCGGTATCGGTTCCCTTGAAAATCTGTCTGTGCTGGTTGAGGGACCAACCGATGAACACCACGCTGTCGCCGCTGCCATCGCCCGCACTGCGGTAGGAGAGGCGCGTCATGCCGATGGAGGCTAACTCGGGCACATGCGCGGGAGTGGTTTCTACGGGGGGATCGCTCTCCTCGGTAGGGATGGATTCCTCAACAGGATCGGTTGCGGCAGGTTCGCTCTCTGTGGGCTCTTCCTCACCTGCGGACTCTCCACTGGGGAGCGTCTCTGTCTCCGGCTCGTCTGTGGGGCCGGGAATCACAGCGGAGTCATCCGTGGCTGGCGCCAAGGTGTAGGTGGGTTCTTCGGTGTCCAGAACTGCGACCTGCCCGGAAACATACTTGATTTCTCCGCCGTCGGGGACGCCAGCGACTTGATCACCGTCGTTGATGGCATTGCCGTCATAGGCCAGGGTGTACTTGCCGTCTTCCTCCACGTCGGGCGTGCCGTTCTCGTTGGCGTCATAGCCCCAGACGGCATAAACTTCATCGTTGGCAGTCAGGGTGAGCTTGTCAATGGTATTCGGGCCGTCCTTATCGGAAGCGCCGTAGATTTTAGTGTCCTGCTCAGCGCTCCAGCCGATGAAGATGATCATGGTGCCATCTTCAGCCGTCTTGTGAGTCGGTTTGTCGGTGGTGTTCAGTTGATAGTTTTTCGCTTCATCCGCGCTTACTTTCTCCTGCCCCGGCCCGCCGAAACCGCCGTTGGCATCGTAGGTCAGGGTGTAGGACTCAGAAGGATCGGGGCCGGGTTCCACATCCTTGGCATTCACGGTGATGCTGATGGTGGTCATCAAGGGAATGCTGTTCGTGTTCGTGACGCCCTCCGGCAGCGTGAGCGTGCCGTTCAGGGTGAAGGTCTGCGCCTCTGCCTTGCTGGGATCATAGCTTGTGTTTTGAGTATCCCACGTAACATTAGCCTGCATATCGCCCTTCGTGGTCTGAATCGTCACCTGCGTTGGAAGCCCCATCTCCTCAATGGCGGTGCCGTTTTCCACGGTGATTGCCGCAGGCGGTACGACATTGATCAGGTTGGGCTTTTCCGTGGGTTCCGTCACATCCGGCTTCTGGTTGCCATCAGTATCATAGCCCCATACGGCGTAGATCGTCAAAGCCGTGCTGTCGATGTAAACCCTGCCAGGCAACAACGCGATCTTCTCAAACGCTTCCTGATCCTCCTCGCCATAGATTTGGCCGGTTTTCGTTCTGGACCAGCCGATGAATACAACGGATGTTTCGTTGACGGGGGTGTGGGTTGGCGTTTGGCCGCTTAGCTCCACGGTGGTTCCTTCCCAAACGGTCTGCTCATCCGGCAGGTCGAAAACCTCTCCGCCGCTCTGTGCGTTGCCGCCATAGGTCAGCGTGCCTTGCCCGCGATAAGTCGCCGTGTACATTTGGCTTTCCTGTACAGTCGCTTCTATTGTTCCGCTCTTATCGTATTCCGGACTCCAGCCCGCAAACTGCCAGCCCGTGCTTGCTGTCACGGCAGGGGCCTCCGGATAAGAGCTGTAGCCCGGCAGCAGCTTATCATAAGTCACTGTCTTTTCGCTATCGGCAAACGTCCCGTGCTCCCCAGCCCGGAAGGTGATCGTAATGTACTGCTCGTCGTCGGGCTTTTCGTCGTTGTTCTTATCCTCGTTGTAGACCGACGTGTAGCTCTTGTTGGCGTCTTCCGCCCCCACGGAACTTCCAACGGTGATGCCGTCGCCCTCCGTGCCGGAGCCATAGGCGTGCTTGCTGTCATCCTGCCAGGAGTCAAACAGGTAGGTATCTTCGGGAATTACTTTGGGGGCCTCGGGATAGGTCTCCGCCTCAAAGCCTGCTTCGTTTGCTTTTACAAGGAATACTTTCAGAGCACGGGAGTCCGTGTCATAGATGTAATCCTTTCCTGCCTCCATCTGCTCCCACATGGTGTCCTCAATATCCCAACTGCCATAGCCGGTGCCCCGGAAGGTCAGCGTCACCGTGTAGGTATCCGGCTTGTCGTTGTTGTCCGTGTCAAGATAATAATAGACATCGGCGGTATTTGGTCCATCCTCGGTCACGGTCAGGCTGCCGGATGTCCCCTCATTGGAAGTCACATAGCCGTTACGGGCAGGGCGGCCGTATGTAACAGTTTCGCCGGGTTTCCGGTAACTGGTAAGGGTACGGGCGAGGCCAAACTCTCCGCTCTCCTGCTCGGTGTAATAGCGGATGGCAACTTCTTTATGGCCTTCGGCAGCGTCGTAATGCGCATCAAAGGTGAGATCTGCCGCGTCCGCACCGACGGGTTGGTTCGCATAGTCGGCGTAGCGGCTGGATTCATTTTTATTGTTGAACCAGCCCGTCCAGACCATACTGTCCGCCGTTGCGTTGACCTGCGGGATCTGCGGATACTTGTCGCCCTCCAGTTCGCCTTCCACTGGTTTTACCAGCTTGTAGGTCAGGGTCTTTTGATCCTCTGACAGTGCTCCGCCGGATGTCAGATTATTAGGATCAATGATTCCGTTTTCACCGGCATTAAACGTCAGGGTGATGGTGTGGTTGTCCGGCTTATTGTCATTGTCCGCATCCTTGTACAGGTAAACGGTTTTCTCCACACCCGCTTCGATCATCGTCCCCGCAACGGTTGTCGTAGAAGCAGTATAGCCCTCCGGTATGGACTCACTCACATCCACAGAAAATGCCTGCTTGATGGCAATTTGCTCTGTGATATTCTCTGGCAGAGCAGGCACCGCGGTGTCGGGCTGCTCACCCGCACCCCACTGGAATTTCACCGTCAGGTTGCCCTTTTTCACATCAAAGTGGAAATCTAAGGAGCTAACCGATTCCTTAACGACTTGGATCTCTCCACCCTCTCGCAGCACAAAGTCCTCATCGTTATAAGTGTCTTTCCACGGCTCATCAGAGCTGCTAATATACTCTCGGATATGCTCCCGGCCACGTTCCTCGTTCGGTCTGAACAGGGCGTCGCCCTCCGCCACCGTGCGCAGGTAGTTCGCCGCCGGAATGTCACTGCCGTTGATGTCGGTCGGGTCTTCGATGTACAGGTTGATGGTGATATTCCGCTCGTTCACTTCATTCACAGGAACCCAGTGTGGTACAAAGATGATGGTGGTCCCAGCGGCATCGGCGGCTACATCTTTTACATCTACAATATCGCCGGCGTGATACACTGGGGCACTGGTTCCTCTTACAACGTAGCCATCCGGCGAATACCCCTTTACCGTCTCATAAGGTGTCCGGCTGGTGATGGTGATGGTATCCTTGTTGCCCTCCACCACTGTGAAGCCCGTCTCTGGTTCGCCAATCAGGTCGTTGTTATTCCTATCATTCCGGTATTCCACCGAATAGGTGATGGGAGTCGCGGTCAGGAAAAGCTCTATGTTGTCTCCCAAGCCATTGGGAAGATCAAAGCGGTACTGATATTGCTCCTGCGTATAGCTCGGTTCTCTCCCGTCGTGCAGATTTCCGATATTCTTTTCAAAATTCATCTCCGCTTCGCTTACCTGACCGTTGACCTTGACGGTAAGCTGCGGTTTTTCATAGCCTGGCTTGAGATTGAAGTAGAACTCGTTGCCGGTTCTGCCCGTCTGGAGATACACATGGTTTACGCTTCCCGGAACATATTCCTCAGCGCCATCGTCCCAGCCCACAATATTTCCTATGCCGGACAGTTCCTTGATGATGACCTCGTTTCTGTCTGTGCGCTTAAAATTACCTTCGCTGATATAGAGGTCAGTGTACACATCGGATATCGTAACCTCATAATCATTCTGATAATGAATTGGAGCTGCTGTAGTGTCCTCCTGCACCAGAGTTATCCGTACTGTTTCGCCGCTTGGAAGGGTAGACTCTACATAAGCACCCTCGCCGGTCTCTGTGCCAGGAGTCTGAACCTCGTGGCCGTTGATGACCAGCATATTCAATGTGTACCGATTTAACAGGCTGCCCGCTGTTGACTCAATTCTAAAAGTGATCGTTCCGCCCGGCGTTATGCTCTGATTATTGTTACCGCTGGTAATGCGGCCATTGCGGAATGCGCCGTCAGTTGTATTATATGAAAAGGTATATGATGTTGCAGCTGTCTCGGTGATCGTAATAGTCAGTTCGTTCTGTACGTTATCCACCGTAAAGAGCATTTCACCGGTGTCCTGGCCAAAGACTGTACCGGTGTTGGAAATGTCAGTATCTCCTGCCTTTACGACCAGTCGTTGTCCCTTGGCCGACGGCATTGCCCGAAAGGTCAGGGAGTCACCCTTCTTCACCAGATCGTCCCCGGCGGTCTTCTCCGCGCCGGTCACATGATACGTTACCGGATACTTGGAGACATAGTAAAGGTCAATGGTTTCGCTCTCGCCCAGAATGGACAGTGCCCCGCTGATGGAGCCGTAGTAGGTGATATCCTGCCCCGTCAGAGTGCCCGCTTCATACACGCGCTTCCCGTTCACCTCGGCGTGATCGAAGTAAAGGTTTTCCCCGGTCAGATCGGGCGCGGTTTCGCTCAACTGACCAGCCTGCACATTTTCTTTAGGGGAGTCGCCTTTCACGCCATCCTTGTAGATGGTAAACTTGGCCGCAGACACCGCCCCTTCCTCTCTCTGGCCCAGATCCTGATACGGGGCACCGCCAGAAGGCCCCCCGCTGCCCGCCGCCAGCGCAGCCGTGGGGAGCAGCCCCATCAGCATAGCCAGCGAAAGGACCATTGCCAACAGTCGCCTTTTCATGGTATCTTCCTCCTTGCACAGACCTGGATTTGGCACACAGCCGCGGTCTGCAAAAATCGGTGTTTTTCCTATGGAGCTTCAATTCCCTCCATAATGCCTCTATCCGGCCTCCGGCGGCTGCCTGGCCAGGCATTGAAACGCCCCCGCCAAAGGAATTCCACCGTTCATAACTCCTCACCTCCCTTGTAGCAGTCGCTCCAACCTGCAGTCAAAGACTCCTTTTCCAGCAGGCGGTCATACGTCTGCTCGGCCAGCAGCTCCAGATTGGCCCGGATGCTCTCTTGCGTGGCAGTACATAATTTTCGCAGGCACCGGGGGTTACATTTTTCCGCCGATACCCGCGCGTCGCGGGCCAGCGATTGGATGCGGACGTTAATATTTCCACGGTCCATCAGCTTACCGTACCGGGTGCAGAACACCGGGCCGCTCCCGATCCCCCGCTCCCCGGCATAGGCCAGCAGCTCCGCGCGCAGGCAGGGCGGGACACGCAACCGCCGTGGAGCAAACACCCATCCTTCCTGTACGGCCTCCACAGTCACACGGGACAGGGAGCGAAGCGGCAGGTCCATTGTGCCAAACAGCAGCACCAGCAGATAAGTCTGGCGTTTCTTCAGGAGTTTCGCCGCCTGGAGCAACCGGAGATATTCATTCCGGGTCAGCTCCGGCGAAGACACTTCCCCGTTTATAGGGATCTGACCCGCCTGGAGATCCCGCCGTCCGGCAAACTCCAAAAGACCGTTGACTGTGGCCGTGCAGCTATTTACGGTGCCGGGGGAATAGCCCTGCTCCAACAGTTCCGACTGCCAGCTGGAGAGAAAGGCGGGGTCCAGATTGCTGTCCTCCGGCAGGTATTTCCGCAGCTTGGAGAGGTTGCGGCGGTAGGTGCTGATTGTCCCCTTTGTCCGCCCATGCTCCCGCAGGTTTTCCAGAAAACGCAGTTCCAGCTCGTCTGTCAGGCGCAGTCCCGGCCTGCTGAGGCGTTCCGTATTCTCGGAAAGGCTCGGCCTTTCCTGGCTCTTTTCCAATGGCACATCTATCACCTCGCAGCGTCAGAATTAACATTCCGCACAGATAGCACAAACGCCGGGATATACCCGGCGAAAACTGAATTAACATTCTGACCACAGTTTTAGCGCACAAGTGCCCAGCAGAAGGACCAAGCACAAAAAATAAAGCCCCCTGCTCCCAATAAAAGGAGAGCAGGAGGCGCACAAAACCAAGCCGCAAAAAATCTCCTTTTGCGGCTTGCTTTTCCATGCCCGGAAGTTAGGAAGTTCCTTGCTTTTCGAGAATAGAAATGGTATAATTTCTTTATGTATATAGTCCCGCAGGTAGAAAAACCGTTTTGTTTGGGGCGGAATGTTAACTCCGCCTATGACACCAGCCCCAGACGGTCGAGCTGCCGCTGGTGCTCTGCCCCGGAGGTTAGGAGATAGATGCGGGTTGTTTCGATGGAACTATGCCCCAGTACGTCCGCCAGTTTTGCGATATCCCGGTAGGCCCGGTAGTAGGCCGTGGCAAAACAATGGCGCAGGTTGTGAGGGAACACCTTGGAGGGTTCCACGCCCGCATGGACGCACAGCCGCTTCATTTCTGCCCATATCTGCCGCCTTGAAAGGCTTTTGCCGTTTCCTGTGAGAAAGATCTCGCCGGAAACGGTTTTATTTTTCTTGGCGTACTTCAAGAGTTTCCGGGCCAGCTTGGTGGGAATAAGAATGGTACGGACTTTCCCTTTCAGAGAAATTTCCGCCCGGCCCCGCTGAACGGCTTCCACGGTGAGATAGCGGATCTCGCTTACCCGGACGCCGGTGGAGCAAATGGCTTCCATCACCAGCGCCAGCCGGTCCCTGCCCAATTCCCGCGCTGCGGCGATCAGCCGGTCATAGTCCGGGCGGGTCAGTTCACGGGCCGGGTCCCGAAACAGCCGCCGCTGCACCCTGACAAACCGCGTCCGGCAGTCCTCCCAGCCAAGAAAACGGAACAGGCCGTTGAGGGCGGACAAGGCCGCGTTTACTGTGGAAGGCGCCCGGTGCTCGGCCAGCAGCCGCTCCTTCCAGCTAGTCACAGCCTCTTTGGTCACGGCGGCTCCATTCAGCCAGCAGACAAAAGCCTGCACATCCCGCAGATACTTCTCCCGGGTGCCAGCGGCCCGCTCTTCTATGCGCAGATAAGTGTCATAAGCGGTGATCTGTTCTGTACTCAAAATTCGGATATTCATATTAAAATCCCTCCATTCAGATAGTGTGTTCAGTTTACCTGATTGCCGCGGAGGTATCTTTACAATTCCCGAATCTTTCTTAAACACCAATTCACTTTTCTTCTGGAACAAAAATGGTTTGACTGAGTGCAGGTTTTTTTGAAAAGAGACAAGCAAGATGGCCTCCGGTTTAAGGAGGCCATCTTGCTTGTCTCTTAGGTAGGTGTTCTGAATTTGACAACCGGCCAGGTTCATCTAATTGCTCTGGTTCGCCATCTCCTGTGTCCCGGCCCAAGCTGTCTCTATCTTCTTTTGATGAGCAGGATAGCCGTTGCGCTGGTCAAAGCGGTATGCGATGTCCGGTGCCTGCTGGTGGAACCAGTCCGCCAGCTCTGTGGGGTCGTACGCCCCATCCGACCGGTAGAGCGGGAACTGCTCGGATAGGACAAGTCAGACCGTTTCCTGTGCCCCGGCGACTTGGGTGAGCAGGAGCCAGGCATCACAAAAGTAGCCCATCCTGGTATCCTGCGACCAGCTTTGGGGATACTCTCAAGCGTCTTTTCCAGCGTCCGGAGCTTGCGGGGCAGGCCGAACAGAGCATAATAGGGCAGCAGGTCCTCCTCCGTTCCACATTCATTCCTCTTCATTGGAGCGCTCGAACGCCTCCCGGCTAGCCCGGATTCTGACCGGGCCGTGGGGTATGGCATCATAAGCTTTTGGTTTTAGTAATTCCCAGCCTTTGTGGTATTTAAGTTGAATGATATTTATTAAGACCAATCTGCCGATGAAGCCTGGTCAACCATTCCAGCAGGAAGGGAATGCTTTTTCCGTTGGCACCAATTCCCGGCTTGGAAAGTGCGGCAACGATCCGCTGGATATGTACCATCTCCTGCGGAGAAAAATTCGCAAAGTTCGGTGGCGACGGAACATCAATAGAAAGAAAATCAAATTGTGAAATGGTAGTTAAAAAGGTATATGTGCTGTAGGAAAATAGGCAAGAAAGAAGTGTGAGCGGAACGGACTGCGAGGGTTTAATACTGTAAAAGTGGTGAACAAACAAAAGGCAGCAACTCCCGGCCTCCAGGGAATAGGCATCCCCATTGACTATGAGGCACCCGCCTCCATGGTCTACCAAAATAAACTGACAGCCTTCCTGATAATGATAGCCAGTGGCATTGTATACAACCTGGCGGCGCATTTGAACATTGCCGGGAAGCATGTCCTGATGCAGCCAATTCCGGCTCAAGCCACTGTGATTGTATATATTCCCGCCTTCCAGAATCATGCGTAATCCCTCTTCTTTCTCTCCCGATATTGCGCAGGAGTCTCACCACACTCCAACTTAAATAAGCGAATGAATGTATGCACAGAGTTGAATCCGGATTCCATAGCAACATCACATATCGGCAAGTCGCTGGAAGCTAGTAGCCCCGTTGCAAACTGCAGACGAATACGGTTGACATATTTATGGAATGTAATATCCGGGCCATATTTTTCGCTCAATAGGCGGTTGATGATACTCTTGGTCAGGAATAATTTCTGCGCACAGGCATCACATGTGACCGAAGATCGAAAATTCTCCATCACATAGACTTGGATCTCTGAGAGCTGGTCATTGATCAGCCCCTGGGCCTGGGTTCTATTCAGCAGCATTTTTTCACGGTACTGCTGCGGAGTTGCTCCCCGCAACCTCAAAAAGTCCCGATATAGTGCACTTTCACTCTTGAACCCTGCAAATTTTGCCATCATGGTTCCAGTAACATTGCTGCGCAGCAGGCAAGCGCATGCATTGCATACCTGTGCATGACGCAGCACAGCGTTAAACCCCTCCAGACAAACCCGGCGCAATTCTCGGTTCAGCTGGAGTGTGGAAATGTGAAAAGACTCTGCCACAGAGGCAGGCGTCAGTGCCTTCAGGCTGTGCTGCCCTATATAAAGGAAAATCTGACCACACAGGGGCATTGGGAAAAGCGGAGCCACGGAGACAGCAGTTCCATACAGAAGCCGCAGCTGATCTGAGATGCATAGCCGGATCAGCCGACTGTCCTCGTCTGCGCACTGGGCTTCCTCTCGATAGAGGCTTAAAAGTTGCTCGACTAGCTCACGATCCACCTGACAGGCAGGCAGAACCACTGTAGATTCCCCAAAAGCCAAATCATCTTCGGCAAAGCTTGTGACAAAGTAGGCCATCTCCGGGTAGGGATAGATGAGCACTTCCATGCACAGAGGCTCCTCTGAAGACGCTTCAAACCGGAACACATGAAATTGGTGCATACTGCAAAAACAGCCTTGGCTTAATGGGTATAAGGTCTGGTTCACTCGTAGAAAGCCTGAACCAGAGCGAACGTAGAACATCACACACTCGTCTTCCCAAAAGAACGGTGTTATTTCTGAGACGGTATAGGTCTGAACCACACCGTACCAAGAGGCGTGGGCTGTAAAATACCGCTGCGGCTTCTCCAGCATTCTCACGATCTGTTCCATCGGCATCCTCCGTTCTTCCTTTTTGAGAAGATTATACAGCTTACCTACTCCGAGCTCAATACATATATTCTTTTTGTAAAAAAGCGGGAGCATTTCGGATTTTTTTGCACACAGACCTTGAAGTATATTTTGGAAATACGCCAGGAAGAACAGAGCAAATCTACAAGAACCGTTCCGATTCTCCTGTGAGGAATCTGTTTTTTTAAAAGGATCGCTGCAAGTAACTTGTGATTTCTTTCAAATCTTTGCAGCCTCTTTTGCTGTTATAATAAATATACAGACAAGATAAAATTTGAGTTCACTTATGATAATTGCACAGAATATATCCCTTTGTCTCCCACAGAGCAGAGACGGTAGACAGAGCGGATCTAGTATGCGCAATTGTCAGGAACAGCTGTTGAGGAGGCAGAAAAATGTCATTCGAGAAACTATTTTCTCCCATCAAGATCCGGGAGTTGGAGCTGCGCAACCGGGTGGTGATGTCCGCCATGGGCACCCATGAGAGTGCGGCCAGCGAAGACGGGCGCATGGTGACAGACAAACTGATTGCCTACCATGTGGCCCGAGCCAAGGGCGGCTGTGGGCTGAATACCATTGAGGTTTGCTCTGTGGATGCCGCAAGCGCCCCTACTGGCTTCCTCTCCATCGCCGATGATCGATATATTCCCGGAATGAAAAAGCTGTGCAGCGCAGTTCACGCTGCTGGCGGTCGTGTCGCTGTTCAGCTGTGGCAAGGCGGCCTCGCCGTAGCAAGCGACCCACAGGCGCAGATTTTGCTTCCCTCAGATATGCCGCTCTCTCCGGAATATACAGTTCCCGGCATTACAGAGGAGCGCATTCAATCCGTTATTGAAGCGTTCGGCCAAGCGGCCCGCCGCGTCGTAGAAGCCGGGATCGACGTCATTGAGTTCCATTGTGCACACAACTATCTGCCGCATTCTTTCCTTTCTGGCGGGATCAACCGGCGCACAGACGGATGGGGTGGCAGCTTTGAAAACCGCAAAAAGTTTCCTTTGGCCTGTATTCAGGCGATTCGGGCCAATATGCCGGAGGGGATGCCCCTGTTCATGCGGATAGACTGCCAGGATGATATGCTGGAAGGCGGCCTGACCATTGAAGAGGTCATTGATTTCTGCAAGTGCGCCGGAGACGCTGGTGTGGATGTGCTGAATATCTCCCGGGGCAACATTCTGACTGCAGCTACCGTATATGAAGTTGCACCTGTGGACATTCCCCACGGCTTCAACGTGGAGCCTGCCGCACGTATCCGCCGGGAGACCGGTCTGCTGACGATGCCCTGCGGGAGGATTAACACGCCGGAGATGGCCGAGGATATCCTGATGCAGGACAAGGCGGACCTTGTGGTCATGGCCCGCGCCCAGTTGGCGGATCCCGAATTCTGCAACAAGGCTAAGGCCGGAAAGCTGAACTCTATCAAATACTGCATCGGCTGCGACCAGGGCTGCTATGACTATTTCTGCCGCTGCCTGGAAGATCCCTCGCTGGAACACATTACCTGCCTGCGCAATCCCGCTGTTCTGGAGGAAGAGACCATGGCTCTGCGTCCGGCCCCTCAGGCCAAGAAAGTCCTAATCGCCGGAGGCGGCATCGCGGGGATTGAGGCTGCAGATGCCCTATACAAGCGCGGACATCATCCAATCCTCTGCGAAGCCGGAGACACTCTGGGCGGACAATTTGTGCTGGCCGGTGCCGCGCCCCGGAAAGGCGATTTCCAACGGGCGGCGTACATGGCGGCAGAAAACATCCGTGACTTGGGCGTGGAGATCCGAACCAACACGCCGGTGACACCCGCACTCATTGCGGCAGAAAAACCGGACGCCGTCATCATTGCCATCGGCTCCAAGCCGATTATCCCCAATATCCCGGGTGCTGACAGCGGTTGTGTCGTGGAGTCTCATAAACTTCTGGCCCAGAAAGATGTGTCCGCGGGCAAGGCCGTGGTGATCGGCGGCGGACTGGTTGGCATGGAAGTGGCTGAATTTCTGGCTGGGAAGGGTTCCAGCGTGACGGTCGTAGAGATGAAAGACTCAGTTTTGGGTGAGCTGGGACAATTGCGGAAAATCGGCACACATATGGCAATGGCGCAGGAAGATATCCAGGTCCTGGTAAATACCACCTGCAAAGAAATCCGGGCGGACGAAGTTATCGTGGAGCAGGATGGGAAGGAACGGATGCTTGCGGCAGATCTTGTGGTCATGGCGATTGGGTCCAAGCCGGTTCCCTCTCAGGATCTACAGGATACCTGCGCTGAAGCAGGGATTCCCTGCTATGTGGTGGGCGACGCACTGGCGGCGCC
>ENA-ORNG01001874-ORNG01001874.1-human-gut-metagenome-genome-assembly--contig:-NODE-1874-length-13906-cov-2.911848_pt1 | contig 13906 bp, 10 predicted proteins | sample MGYA00242113_ERZ509018 | MGnify/ENA primary metagenome ERZ509018 (study PRJEB26280, sample SAMEA2338711) | human gut metagenome | biome: human gut; feature: human-associated habitat; material: faeces... | reverse complement strand
CTGATGGCGATACTCCCGATACAAATCGGGTTTTTTCTCCATATCCTCCTGCAAAACCTGATGGAATGCCATCAAATGATTGATATGGGAAAGTTTCCGCCGCAGTTCCTGCAAATGGGCTTCCTCCACATTTTTGCCTGCTGCCAGACGGGAGATCTGGGCATTGATTTTGCTCCGCATCTTCTGACACCGATTCTGCATACGAGATTCGCTGCCTTTCAGGAGCAAATTATAAATGATGTTAAAGACGATCATGCTGGCACAAACTGCGCCATAGATATAGATCATAAATTCAACTTTCATATATCCGCTCCTTTCTTTTGGTAATGATCAGCGACCGCTCCAAGCCGCCTGCAAAACATCGTAAGATTTTTTCAGACGTTCCTGATATTCCTCGTATTCTCCCCAGCCTTCCAGAGGGAAAGACGCCATGGGGATACGTCCTTTGATATCACTTTCCACAGCCGCGCCTACGAACATTTCGTCAATCTGTATGTATTCCACACCATAATGTTCATAGTAATCATCGTGTATCATTCTTTCAGCAGGATTGGAGAAATTCAGCAGCCCCCAAGGAATCCTTATTTCTACACCATCTGCCGCAAAACAAAAATCCGCCAGAGAATCAAAGGCAGGAGAATCGGGGTCTGCATTGCCGTAGCGCAGTTTTCCCGTTTCGTAAGTGGGCATGGCAACCCAACGGTTCCCCGCATTGACGCCCTCCCGTTCCATAATGGAACGAATGGGACGGAACACAGGGGAATCCTTTTCCCGCCAATATTCCTTCGCATAAGGATTTTTATAATCCGTTTCATAAGCATACATGACCCAAAGGCTCTCGTAACGCTCCTGCACCAACACACGGCTGTTATCCTTGCCGTCGATGGTCACCACAAAGTCGCAGCCTCTTTCAAAGGAAATCTTCTTTTCCTCCCAGTAAGTACTGCCTGTTTTAGGGGTGGTATCAATGGGAAGGTGCAAAACGTCTGTTTCCGGCGAAAATCCATCCACATAGAAATACAGATACCTTTCGTCATAATCCATATACACATCCATGGCATCTGATGACCAGACAGGCTCTTTGTCCTGCCATTCCGCAGCGTTGCCGTCCACGGTGCAGACCCTTTCGCCGCTGCCCAGCCAAAACTCCATCAAGCCATAATTCTGCCCGTCTGTCTGTACGTCCTGCCAGTTATCCACGCCAAAGCTGTAATTGGCATAGACCGTATTCCAAGTGTTTCTGTCCCACACATCCTGCCATGTGGACACAAAGCCTCCTGTCCAGCCAGCACTTCGCATTTTCTGCCACAATTCCACAAGGGCTTCCCCCTGCTGCTGTTCATTCAAAGGAGGATGGTTTTCCACCACAGGCATTCTGGCAGTGGAGAAACCAAAGCCCACTGCTGCCACCGGCACTGTGTGATACCGATTGAGCAAAGTCAGATAACCGCTGTATAAATCCCCTGTTTCCAGTCCTGTGAGCAGTTCTCCCAGCTTCGCCTTCTGTTCGCGGGTGAAATATTTCTGATAGTCCGGGCAAAGGGTTTCCAGACGATAAGACGCGAAATACCCGGACAGCAATTCCGCCGTCGCGCCGATATGCTCCATATCCACCTGATTGTATGTATCAAAACGGGCGTTATACAGTGTGTCATAAGCAAAGGGATCATCCCAAGGGGAATTGACAAAGGAAATGAGCCGCTGTTCTTTGTATTTATCGCTTTCGTAAGCCGTCACCCGATCCATGAGCTTTGCCATGGCTGTTTCAAAACGGGTGGCTTCCGGTTTGGTGTAGAAATAAGTACCCTGATAGGAAGTTTCTCCTAAGGTGCTGTGATTGGTATAGGCAATGATGCCGCTGTCCCATTCGTGCCCCAGCAGATAGCCCAGTGTCCAAGGGGAAACATCCCACTGATACCAGCCAGTGCCTGTAAAATTCCCCAGTTCGATGGCTCTGTTGCCATGGATGACATCCACGGCTTTGATGGCATTTTCCAGCAGGAGATCCACAAATTCCTCCTGATAAATGTCCTCCGCTCCATAATTGGCGCGGTCAGGCACCGACAACCCCTGTAACAGATACAAGGGCTTTTCTTTTGTGGTGTTATAGTCATAAAACGCCTCATAAAAATCATCATCCATGACTGTATGGACCCGAATGGTATTGGCGCCCATCTCACCAATCTGTTCCAGCCAACGGCTATAATCTTCATAAGCGGGCACAAAGTCCAGCATGGCTTCACCGGGGATGTTGGAGGATAAATCCACGCCCCGTATCTCCATGGGTTTCCATGTGTCCCCATCCAAATACTGTATCTCTTTTCCCTGGGTGCGGAAATGGGCTGTGACGGATACCTCCGGCTTGAAATCCACATAGATTCCACGATAGTACACCAGGTATCCTATCCCTGCCAAAAGGAGGACAACTGCCAGAGAAGCGAGAATGAATCGTTTCATCATTTCACATACCTCCTATTCCACCCATTGGGTTGCTGTCTTAGACTGGTGACAATACTGCCGCAGGCTTTCGATATTTTCATCCAGCCATGCGCCCCGTCTGAGCATAAAACCTTCCATCCATTCCACTGCCTGAGTGTAACTGGAAGGGTTTACCTCCTCTAAGGTCTGCCCTTCCTCCGGTCTGCGCCGCTGCAAAGAGGTCAGGTTCGCAGCATCATAACTGAAGCCCCACACCGCGTCATTGCGGGCAATGGCAGGTCCAAGGTAAGCAATGGTTTCTTCCATATAATTAGTCAGATATTCGTCAGAAAGGTATGTTTGCCGTAATTCTTGATACCGATTCAGCACCCGCTCCACAAAGTCCTCATCTTTCATGAGAGCGCCATACCATCCTCTGTTTGCCAGATACAAACGACCACTGGCGAAGGTGCGGATATAGTTATCCAGCATATTGTTATAGTCCCAGACAGGACCCACAGTCAACTTCCCTCGCACATCCCGATAAAAATAGGTAGAACGAGAGAACATATCGTTGTTCAGCAAAAATTCCTGGAGGATATAATAATCCACAAAGGAATCCACATCTATTTCTTTCTCGTAGTCATACTGCCCGGAAACCATATCCGAGGAATAGAGTCCCCGCTCGATGCGGCTGATGTCCCGCTGTATATAGTCCAGAACGCCTTGGCTCTGGTATTCCTCCTGAGGATACAATACTTGTATGCCTGTGGAGGAAGTCACCTGTTTCGGATCGTCCTCCTTGGTGGAAAATTCCATTTCGTATGTATACTGGGTGTAGTTATTGAGGATTCTGTTTCCATCAGGGTCATCCAGCAGCACCAAATAGCTGGTTTGGTCACTGCCTTCCTCGTAGTTGCTGAGGTTCACCCGATAATCGTCTTCCTTGATGGTTTCCATAAGGACATAGACCCCCTGATATTCTCCATTGAGGATGACTTCACAGAAACGTACTTCCGGCGCATAACCCATGATTTCCGCAGAAATATTCATCCACATATAGTTTCGGATGAGGGTTTTATCCAGAAATGGTCCATGGAGTGCCCAATCATTTTCTTTGCTCATGCCCAAAAGCGGCAGGTCCCGATTGACCAGTCCCTCCGTATCCTCCACCAACTTCACACGATAGCTCTTTTTATTGAAATGGCGGGAGGAGTTGCCTCGAATACGAATCATGATATTGCTTTCCATATCCGGCGTATCTGTGGGATGATGGTTCTGTTCCTCATTGCTCATAACAGACAGTGTAGCAGAAATCATGGTGTTTCCGTCAGCTGCGGTGGTGTAGCCAATTGTTTCTGATTGGTCATTGAGGATGGGCTCACCGGGGATGACCACACCGCCTGTATCAATGACCAGCAAAGGCAGATGGGTACAAAGGGTGGTGCCGTCGCAGTCGCATCCGGCGTCTGGCTGACGGGCAGTGAGATGCTGATGGACCCGTTTTTCCGGGTTTTCGGTATCTACGTTGTCGGCAAGAAATACCGCAAGCAGTACCAGCACCATTGCAGCAATCCCTGCAATACGATATTTCATTTTCCTCCCCTCCCATTAGCTGCTGATTTCGTCGTTCTGCATCACCATGTTGCAGTATTCGATATTGCCGATTTCATAGATGGCATCTGTGATGCTTTTTCCTTTCATATTTCCTTTTGTGGCATTGCCTGCTTTATCCAGCAGACGTTTGCTGATTTCATAAATAAATTCCACACTGTTTTCTGTGGTGTTCTTTACCCGCAGATTTGCTTTTCTGGCAAAATACTGGAACATGAGCGCTTCGATCCGCGCCTCATTGACCCTTGCGGTACGAATGATAAACAACACACGATTGTCATTTTTGATACGTCCGAAAATAAGCAAAATCAAAAACGTAAATGCCCCGCCGATACCAGCAATGAGGAAATCGCCGGAACCGCAGCAGATACCTGTGACAATGGTCCAGAAAATGTAAACGGTGTCACGGGAATCCTTGATGGCAGTACGGAAACGGACAATGGACAGGGCGCCCACCATACCAAGGGACAACGCAATGTTATTGCCAATGACGATCATGACTGCCGTTGTGATGACCGTCAGCGCCATAAGGGAAACATTGAATTTTCGGCTGTAAATGCTTCCTTCATGGGAAAGCATGTAGGACAGGTAAATCAAAAAACCCACCAATGTTGCCACCGCCATACGCAGGATGATGGTCTGTAAATCCAATTGCCCCGTGCTTTCTAAAAACTCCAGTAATACTTTTCTCATACGACACCCCTCCTATAACGCAAATTTCATGGTGGCGCTCCGCGCCAGACAATATTTGCTCACTGACAACTCCGAACGATTGGCTTCGTTGACCAGTTCCTTGATATAACTGAGCAGAAAGCCGTTATATTTCACTTCCAGCACACCATTGAACGGATCCAACACCGGACACATGTTCAAATCCGGTGAAAACAACTCCATACAGCTTTCTGTTGCCTGAATCTGATGATCAAATGTGATACGAATTTTATTTTCCTTGGCGATATAGGCTTTTCGCTTATATTCCACAATGGTTTTGGGGCGATAACACGCCATGTGCATGAGCCCGTAGCACTCCGCCGCAAAAGGGTCCGTATATTTCAGCAAGCTGTGATACCTGCCTTTATTATTCCTACGACGAGGATTATGAGGCCTATATGTGTGATATGGACATGGACGAAGACGAATATGCCCATTTAATTTCAGATGACCGATACAACTGCCCTTATTACCGAAATGATAATGAATATGCCGTTGTCCGCAAATAAATGTAAATCGATTCTTTTTTTATTTGCTTCAATATTTAAGAATATTGAAGCTTTTTTCATTTTTTCTGCACTTTTTCCAAAGAAAAATTTAAGAATCCTGTCGGCGAATCCCCACATCTGTCCGCTATAATAGTGGATAATAAAGGGGAGATGACTATGAAAATTGTTATTCTGACTGGAAAATTCGGCATGGGACATTTAAAGGCCGCCGAAGCCATTAAAGAAGAACTGACAGCTTTATCCGTCAGCAAGTTTACGGGTGTGAGCTATGCGCAGCAGGATATTGAAAATATCGAAATTGTAGACTGGGTTGAATATCTGTCGCCCCTCTGCGCTAAATATATTTACGGCGGCTACTCCCGAATGATTCGCTGCAGTATGGCTTTTTATAACCTGCATTACAAATCCTCGGAAAAACGGCCAACGGATCAAAAACCGTCCCGGGCTTTTGCCAGCTATATGAAAATGAATCGTCTGATTTCAGAGAAACAGCCGGACCTGATCATCTCTGTGCTGGCCGACGCCTCGAAGGCCGTATCCTACTATAAAGCATTAAGCGGCTCGCCCATTCCCCTGGTCACCTGTATTACCGATATCACCGGCCACCCGGAATGGATCAACCGTCATACAAACGCCTATGCTGTCGGCTCTGAGGAGGTCCGCCGTTCATTGATAAAACGAGGGGTTCCGGAAAACCGCATCTATGTGACTGGAATTCCTGTCCGCCAAGGATTCGCGCCTGCAGATTCAAGCGAAAATATGCAGAAAAGCCACTCCGCATCCGAAGCCGGAAAAAATAACCGTCCAAAGGTTCTTCTCATGGGCGGCGGTCTGGGCCTTTTACCAAAGGGACTGGATTTTTACAAAAAGCTGAGCGACAGTGTTCCCGCTGATATAACCCTGATCACAGGAAAGAATGAAAAGCTTTTCCGGCGCCTTCATCACCGCTTTAACAACATCGAAGTTCTCGGCTACGTTCAGGACATTGAAAAGTATTTTCTGCGCTCCGATCTGGTCGTCACAAAACCGGGCGGTATCACAACCTTTGAAGCAATCTGCTCGGAAACCCCGATTCTGGCTCTGAATCCGATCATGCGTCAGGAAAAATACAATGCGGCGTTTATTACCCGGCATCAGCTCGGCCAGACTCTTATCCTTGAGGACAGCGCGGCGGCCATCGAAGAAATGGCCGCTCTCATTCGGGATACCTCCCGTATAGAACATTACAAAAGTCAAATGGCCGCAATGAAAAGATCCCTTGAAACATGCAGCTTAATCAACGTTATTAACGAAGCTGCCGTTGACATACCATCAGGAGGTGGATTACATCATGAAATCTTTAGTTTTAACTTTTGACGACGGCCCCGACAGCCGTTATACACCGGTTTTACTGGATTTATTAAAGCATGAAAATATTCCGGCGGCTTTCTTTGTCGTCGGCCGCCACGCCCAGGCCCATCCGGAGCTTATTCACCGTATGATTTCCGAGGGACATACCGTCGGAGGACACACGATGGCTCATAAAAACGCGCTTCTGTGTACGCCGTCCGAAATCCGTCAGGACTTTAAAGAAGCGATCCGCCTGCACCAGGAGCTGACCGGCGATGCCCTGCGTTTTTTCCGGCCGCCCTGGGGCATTTCCAGTCCTTTCGTCAACAATTATATTCGAAAATACCAAATGCGAAAAATTTTATGGGACGTCATGGCCGAAGACTGGAAAGCCGGTACGACATCCAGCCTTATTTCTGCAAAGCTGAAAGACCGGATTTTTGACGGCGCTGTCATCTGTCTCCATGATGCCGGAGAAGATACCGGCGGCGCAAAGGGCGCCCCGCTTCGAACCATTGACGCACTCATTCATACGATTCCATGGATAAAAGCGCAGGGCTATCAATTCATCTCCATGGATGAATATATTAAAGGAGTTGAATTCCATGTCATTCAACAGCGAAAAAAAGGCCTCCTATGGCCCTAATATACTTCTTATGCTCGGACTGACGATCATCACGCTGACCGTCATTCTGCGGGGAAATGATATGGATAATTTATTATTCTCCCTGAAAACAGCCCGTATTTCCTGGCTTCTTGCCGGCCTTGGCTGTATGCTTCTCTTTGTCACCTGCGAAGCACTGAATATGTATCAGATTTCCCGAAGCCTTGGATGGCCGCTGGCCCTGTCCCGATGCGAACAATATGCTTTCATCGGCTTTTATTTCAGCTCAATCACGCCGTCCTCCAGCGGCGGGCAGCCGGTCCAGATGTATTATATGAAAAAGGATCGTATTGCCCTTGCCGATTCATCGGTGATGATTCTATATATTGTTTTTGTTTACCAGATGGCTATGCTGCTGCTGTCAGGAATCATGGCTCTGTTTCATCCGGGTCTTGCCCTGCGGACTGCCGGCCATTTAAAATATCTTCTTCCCTTTGGATTGATCATGAACGGCGGCGCCGCCCTGCTGATGGCTCTGTTTCTGACTTCGGATAACCTTGTCAGGCATATCCTCCGCTTTATGCTCCGAATCGGAACACGGCTCCATCTGGTAAAACAACCGGAGGAACACTGGCAGCATATACAGACGGAAATTGACCAGTATCACCAAAGCTCCCTGATCATGCGGCGAAAACCTCTGCTTTTTATAAAGGTTCTGTTGATTTCACTCCTGCAGATGCTTGCCCTTTCCTCCGTACCCTACTGCATTTACCGCGCCCTTGGGTACACATCCTTCTCTCCCGGCGAATTGATAACCTGCCAGTCGATCCTTACAGTCTCTGCCTCCGCTGTGCCGACTCCCGGCGCTGTCGGCGCCGCAGAGGGCGGTTTTCTTTTCGCCTTTAAAGATATATTTGATGCCGAAACGATCAAAACAGCCATGCTGCTCAGTCGAGGCATCAGCCTGTATATTTTCCTTCTCATCAGCTTTTGCATCTGCATGGCTGTTCAAATACGAATTTCCCGGAAGCGGCCTTAAAAGCCCCTTCCGGATTTTAATAAAGGAAGCTGCTCACGGATGGCATGGACCTGTTCCAAATCCAGAGTACAGCGAAAATTTCCTTCCCCTTCGTCCAACATCCGGATCACTTCTCCCCACGGATTTACCGCCACACTATGGCCCCAGGAATGATAGGCCGCCCCCGCCATATCCCTGGCCAGAGCCGTACCAATGACAAATACCTGATTGTCCACTGCCCGGGCCCGGTGCAAAAGCTCCCAATGGGCCGGCCCCGTAGTCATATTAAAGGCGGCCGGTACAATAAAAATCTCAGCGCCCCGATGGACCATCTGCCAGGCCAGCTCGGGAAACCGAAAATCATAACAGATGCACAAACCTACTTTGCCAAACTCTGTCTCAAACACGGTAACTTCATTTCCGGGCGAAAGTGTATCCGATTCCTTAAAATACTGACCGTTTTTCACATCAATATCAAAAAGATGAACCTTCCGATGCTTTGCGATCTGCCTCCCCTGCCGGTCAAACACGTAGGCCGTATTATAGATCCGGCCGTCCTCTCCCCGCTCAGGTATGGTTCCGGCGGACAGATAAACATTGTGCTTTTTTGCCAATGCGGCGAACCACTGCCAGGACATTTCCCCCTCCGCTTCCGCATAAAGCGGGAAAGATTCTGTCTCATAAGGACAGCAAAACATTTCCGGGAAAGTCACCAGATCCACCGAGCTTAAATCTGCCTTTTCCATTTTTTCAGCCATCTGATTCAAATTTTCCTCTTTTGTCCCCAACACCTTTGTTTGAAAGACCATGATATCCACAAAACTCATTTTTTATCCTCCGGAAATAATTTCGATTATTTTTATTTTTTTCTAACCAAGTTTATAATCGTTTTAGAAAGCGAACACAATTTGGTCACAATTATTATTTATTATATAATCATACCGAACAAACAATAACAATAACATTCCCCTCTTAAAAAAGGAAGCCGAAGTCTACCAGCTTCGGCTTCTTTTTTTATGTCTTCTGAACTTAAACCGTCTTCTTGCTCCCCGGTTCATGCCGGCCCGTAGACCTTATCCCGGATAATTTAAGATTCTCTCCTAGATATCTCTCCGTTTTTCCTTTCCTCTTCTGCTAAGAATTACACAAATTCCTGAAGCAGATATTAAAAGAAGGATGATAAGCGCTGTAACCGGAACTGAATCTCCGGTTTTTGGCCCATCACTGCCGCCATTCTCCGTTTTCTCACTTTCCGTCTCAGGGCTGTGTGAGGATGTCTCCTGCTGTTTTGTCTCTGTTTCAGAAGTCTCTTCCGTTTCGTCTGTCTCTGTTGTTTCCGTTGTCTCTTCTGTTTCGTCTGTCTCTATTGTTTCCTCGGTTTCCGTTGTCTCTTCTGTTTCAGAAGTTTCCGGTGTTTTATCCTCCGTCTTATCAAATAAATAACTTATAACAACCTGTCCGGCGGCGTCTTGCTCCGCTTCAACCACCATACCGTTCAGTGAAAACACCGTATTTTCCGTCAGAATATATCCTGTGTCCGGACGGATTACTATTACAGCCGTATAGGCGGTTCCATAATCAAAGACATCGGTTACCTCCGGATCCCATTGAATCCATGCCGTCCACCCGTCGCCAGTCATTTCCTTTGTCGGTGCACCCTCAGCCTGAGGTGCGTCAAATTCCAAAGCTACTGTTTGAATATCTTTTGCCGTTTTATCAAACACATAGGTGAAAACAGCCTCTTTATTATTATTTACCTGAACCTCTGCAGCCTCTCCGTTAAATGTTACCGCGAGATCTTCCGCAAAAATATATCCGTTTTCTGCCGTGAGAGTCACTTGTGCAGTATAGGCCGTATCATAATCAAAGGCATTGACAGCCTCAGGCGTCCAGGATACGTGCGCCTGCCATCCATCACCGGTCAGGACCGTCTCAGGCACCGCTTCTGCCGTCGGCACAGCCAATTCTACAGATAATCCCTGAATCATTTCCTGACCATCATGAACCTGATGCGGCAGAATATAATTCATATCTGTCTGATTCATAAGCATTGGATAGTACCCTTCCGCAAGCACCCAGAAATTCTCCAAAATTTCCATATCGCTCCAGGCGAAATTATCTTCCAGTGTTCCGGAGTTGGAAACAGCAATTTTACCAACTACGCCGGCGCCTCCGGAAATAATTAATTTTTCCTCCATTGCCGCGCACAACCGGATACTTCCGTTATTTATCGCAGCAATGCCTCCGGCCGCACTCTGGCCTTTAATATTCCCTTTCTGAATACAATGGCGAATAGTTCCCTCATTGATGCCGGCAATACCTCCAGCCGTAGCGCCTTCCTGCGTATAAGCGTAAACGTCAATCTTACTTTGACATGCTTCAATCAATGTGCCATCTTTAGCATATCCCACAAGTCCACCGGAATAATCGCCTCCGGTCACACTGCCCTGTACAATGAGATTGCGGATTACCGCGCCGTCGGTAACTCCGAAAAATCCCTGGTACATTGCATTTTCTTTGAGGTCCAGATGACTGATTCGATGATTGCCTCCATCAAAGACACCTGTAAACGGCTCAGCTTCTGTTCCTATCGCTTGCCAGGAAATTCCTGACATATCAATATCTGAAGTCAATTGATAGCTGGCGCTCCGATAAGCTTCGTCCTGATCTATTTGTTCCATGGCCTAAACCAAATCATCAACGCTTTTAATGATGTACGGGCTTTCTTCCGTTCCTTCTCCTTCCAGAGCCGGATTTCCCGGTTCCAAAAGCCATAAAGGCAACGCCTCCTGATTTTGTTCCCATGTCAGCGCCGGAATCATTCCTTCCTCAAGCTTCCAAATAACTGTATCAAATCCGGCCGTCTCCCAAAAGACCGTTGTACCAAACAGGCCTGAACGAACATCCTTGCCATTATAATTATTATGAGCTCCCGTCATGCCGCCGCGAACAGGCTCGCCCTGAACGTTTGTCATATCCGCCCAGGCCACATTTCCTGATGCACTGGCCGATGTCTGACTATATCCAAAAATTCGTCCTTCGCCCGTTGCCCCGCTGACCGTCTCTCCCAGGGACACGTTTTCGTTCACACTGCCGCCACTCATATATCCAATAATGCCGCCGGCGTAATTTCCGGAAACAACTGCCGCCGAATAGCAATTCTGTACACTGGCAGAAGCGCCGCTCTGTGAAGCAACAATTCCTCCCGCATAACCTCTGCTTGAAGTAATACTGCCTGTGCTTCGGCAAGATATCACAGTACCAGTATTGGTTCCGGCATTATTTCCAGCCAGCAATGCGACGCCGCCCGTTCCGCTGTCTCGCATAAGCGAACCGTCTACAGTCAAATTTTCAACCAAACCCGAAGCATCTACATAGGCAAATAAGCCAGATATTTTGGGGTTTGATGAAGAATTTCCGCTCCACGTCAAACCGGAGATTGTATGATATTGTCCATCCAAATGGCCTTTAAACGCATAATATGTACCGCCGGATGCTGCGCTCTGAATGGAAATTTCCGACAAATCCAAATCATTTTCCAAAACATAGCTGGCTGCCAGCCAATGCTCTCTCTCCTTCACACTATTCATTTTACTAACAATATACCGCCACTCATTTTCTGTAGTAATCTTGTAAGGCGCCGACGGTGTGCCCTCTCCCTCGAGATTGACGCCCTCCGGTTCCTCTGCGGCGCCGTCAATAATATGCTGAGGAAACTCCCTCGTCTGAAGTTCTTCACCAACGCCGGCTAATATAGGAAGCCCGCCGTCCGTTTTACTCCATATATCCTCTGAAAAAGTACTCCACAACCCGGAAGTATTATTCGAATCCAGCAGCTCGTCGCTAGTCACATCCGCGCCATCTCGATTATCAGCCTGACCTCCTGTAACGGGCTGTCCATCGATCAGCATCTGAGCCCAGCCAAAATTTCCTGACGCCGTCGTCCTCGAACCCCATTGGTATATACGCCCTCCACCGGTACCATTCTCATTATAAATACTTTCATTCAACGCATAACAGTTTTTAATCGTTACTCCCGTAGCATCTGCGGAAATACCACCTACATATGTACTTGTTCCCGTAATCGATATCTTACCTGTATTGTAACAGTTTTCAATGATTCCGCCGCTTGCCATATGGCCGGCAATACCGCCCGCATAAGACGATCCGTTAACTGCCCCTGTATTGTAACAATTTTTCACAGAAGAACTGTCGCCGCTCATGTAACCAATCTGTCCGGCAATTCCTCCAGTATCCCTCGCCATCGTCGTTCCTGAATTCCAACAATTTTCGACGGAAGCATCATACTGAATGGACCCTACGATGCCGCCGGCCATTCCAGCCTCTCCGTTTCTGCGAATATATCCGGTATTATAGCATCCGCTAATGCTTCCGCCCTCGGCCATACCCTGGATACCGCCGCTCTCGCTAAATATCCCCAATCCGTTTCCCAATCCGCTGATTGTTCCCGAATTATGGCTTCCGGTAATCGTCGCATAATAACCATATCCGACAATACCGCCAGCTTTTGCAGTCCCACTGTCCACCATGCCTTCATTGACACATCCGATAATAACATTTTCAGAGGTATACCCGGAAATACCACCGGCATGTCCGTAATCCCCATCTTCATTAGAAATATTACCGGAGTTTGAACAATTTTTAATTTCTGCATAGGCTTCCGCTGTGATACCGCCTACCGGGGAACGGTAATTATCTGCTTCCACGTAAAGTCCGTGAACATTCCCTGTGTTCTGACAGTCAACAAGTTCTCCGCCCCAATAATAAACTGTAATTCCGGCCAGACAACCTGTCCCTTCAACAAATGCAGAGGAAACACAGCTTGCAATCGTTCCATTATTCTCATATGCGATTCCACCCACATCAGTTCCGGTAATGCTTCCCAAAACTGTACAATTTTCAATGTTTCCATAGTTATAGGCACATAACATCCCCATGGACTCCGCATTTACAATATTGCCTTCCAACACAAGATTTTTTACGGTGCAGCCAGAGGCAATGCTGTCAAACAATCCTTTGTCCCCGATAAACCCGGAGATTTTATTGTTTTGACCGTCAAAATTAAAACCATTATCCATGTTCGCAATGGATATTTCCACGGCGCCGCTTAAAACGACTTCTGCATCCAGTCTATAAGATGCGCTGCTGTATGTATAAACCTGGCCGTCAACCTCATAAGTCGCGTTACTATTCATTTTCGCCTGCATATCTAACAGAGCTTCCTCACTTGCAATTGAAAAAGGACGCCCCGGAGTACCTATAACGCCAGCTTCCACAGCGCTGAATGTACGAAAAACACTGGCTTCATCAGCGACTTTTACTTGCTGCTCAAGAATACTATCTTCTCCCAAATTTTCATTCTCACTTTCAAGCAGCATATCCTCTGTTTCACCCGTCGTCTCCTCACTACTCTCCGGCTCTGTTTCAAAGGTATCCGGGATTGTTTTTTCTCCTGTATCCACGGTTATTTCTTCTTTTGTTTGCGTCTCGCCCGCCGATTCACCACCGTCGTCTTCGCTTTCGTCCGTTTCCTCTGTTTCCACAAATACGGCTGTTTCCCCGGGCGTTTCAGCAGCCGCCGGCATCACGCTGCCAACGACCAGTGCGGCGCATAAAAACAGAGCATATGGTGCTAGAATATAAATAGTGCAAGTCAAAATGAGAAAATTCCAAATAGACAAT
>ENA-ORNG01001870-ORNG01001870.1-human-gut-metagenome-genome-assembly--contig:-NODE-1870-length-13910-cov-4.746590_pt1 | contig 13910 bp, 12 predicted proteins | sample MGYA00242113_ERZ509018 | MGnify/ENA primary metagenome ERZ509018 (study PRJEB26280, sample SAMEA2338711) | human gut metagenome | biome: human gut; feature: human-associated habitat; material: faeces... | reverse complement strand
GGATGGGGCCACCGACAATGCGCTGCATGGCATCGAGGGTATCTTCAATGGTAATTTTCCGGGGTACTTGACCGGGGGAGACAAGCAGGATCGTCATAATTATTTCCTCCATAAAATGAGATAGCTGCCCGGGGCAATGCCCCGGGCAGCTTCATGGTTATAATATATTTGTAAAAGTCCTTGAAACTCAGAAATCGCAGAAAAACAAAGAGGACACTACTGTCTATAGCATGTAATATAATTATTGGCATTTGCTTTTGCAATTTTCTTTGTTTTGTATATTGATTGAATTGTCTTGTATCCAAAATAATTATCGCAAGATTTTGCGATATTCCTTGTGCATAATGACACGTTTTGCTATAATTAAATCAAATTATCATATCCTGGAGGACACACAAATGGCTGTTTCATACAACAGACTTTGGAAATTGCTGATCGACAAAAAAATGAGTAAGGCAAACCTGCGAAAAGCAGCTGGGATTGCCCCCAACACGATGACAAAACTAAGCCGTGATGAAACAGTTACCCTTGCGGTACTGGAAAAGATCTGCGCTGTGGTCGATGCGGACTTTGGCGACATTATGGAATATATCCCGGAGGAAAAACATGATTAACATTCGTAAATTAGAAGCCGAACTGTGGGAGTCCGCTGATCTGCTGCGTGCAGGCTCTAAGCTGACCTCAAATCAATATTGTATGCCAGTCCTTGGCCTGATCTTTCTGCGCTATGCATACAGCCGCTTCAAACTGGTGGAGGCGGAGATCCTAAAGGACCGCCCGGTGCGCAACGGCCGAGCGCTACCCGTGGAGGAGAGCGACTTTGCCTCCCGCAGCGCCCTGTTCCTGCCCCGGGAGGCCCAATACGCCTATCTGGTGGACCTGCCAGAGAACATCGCCGCCGCTGGGCTGACTAACCGGAACGGCCAGGTCATGAACAGCCTGGGGGAAGTGGTCAACAACGCTATGGAGCTGGTGGAGGAGCAGAGCGAGCAGCTCTCTGGTGTGCTGCCCAAGGATTACACCATGTTCTCCGACGAGCTGTTGGCCGAACTGCTGCGGATCTTCAACAACAGCGCCCTGGACGATGTGGGGGGCGACGTGATCGGGCGCATCTATGAGTATTTTCTCAACAAGTTTGCCAAGAATATCGCCCAGGACGATGGGGTATTCTTCACCCCCAAGTCCCTGGTAAAGATGATCGTCAATATTCTGGAGCCCAGGGAGGGTGTCCTGCTGGACCCGGCCTGCGGTAGCGGCGGGATGTTCGTCCAGACTGGCGACTTTGTGGAACACGCCGGGATGCTGGCCAACAACACCATGACCTTTTACGGCCAGGAGAAGGTGGAGTACAACGCCCAGCTGTGCCTGATGAATCTGGCGGTTCACGGCCTGTCCGGGGTCATCAAGTCTGGAGACGAAGCCAACACCTTTTACCACGACGCCCACAATCTGGACGGTTGCTGCGACTATGTGATGGCCAATCCCCCCTTCAACGTGGACAAGGTGAAGGCGGAATCGGCCCAGAGCGCTGGACGGCTGCCCTTTGGGATGCCCGCCGTCAACAAGAACAAGGAGGTCAGCAACGCCAATTATCTGTGGATCTCCTATTTCTACTCCTACCTAAACGAGCACGGCAGGGCCGGGTTTGTGATGGCCTCCTCCGCCACCGACAGCCAGAGCAAGGACAAGGACATCCGGGAGAAGCTGGTGCGCACCGGCCATGTGGATGTGATGATCTCCGTGGGCAACAACTTCTTCTATACCAAGAGCCTGCCCTGCTCCCTGTGGTTCTTTGACAAGGGGAAGAAGGAAGAACTGCGGGACAAGGTGCTGCTCATCGACGCCCGGAACTACTACACCGTGGTAGACCGCACCCTCAACGAGTGGAGCGAGTGGCAGCTGAAAAACCTGAACGCCATCGTGTGGCTGTACCGGGGCGAGTTGGACAAGTACCAGAACCTGCTCTCTCAGTACCGGCAGGAGCTGGGGAAGCAGCTGTCCTTTTCAGAGAGAGCGGAGCAGCTGGAGACCGACCTGCAAAACGCCAGGGCAGAGGCAAGAGAAGCTGCGGCTCAGGCGGCCCGCAGGGACAAGAAGCGGATCGAGGCGGAATACCAGGACATCATCCAGGGCATAGAGCAGAAGCTGACCGTGGCGAAAGAGGCCCTCTGGCTCACGGAGAAATTCGGGGACGGAGCCTACCAGGATATTCCCGGCCTGTGCAAGGCGGCCACTCTGGAGGAGATCGAGCAGAAGGGCTTCTCCCTCACCCCCGGCGCTTATGTGGGCGTGGCCCCGGCGGAGGACGACGGGGTGGACTTCCATGAGCGTATGACTGAGATCCACAAGGAACTGCTGGAGCTCCAGGCGGAGTCCGACCGGCTGATGGAGACTATCTCGAAGAATTGGGAGGAGATGGGGTTGTGAGTTGGGAGAAAAAAACATTAGATCAACTTGGCAGTATATCCAGAGGAAAATCAAAACACCGACCACGGAATGACCCGAAATTATTTTGCGGACAATATCCGTTTATTCAGACATCGGATGTAAAAAATGCAAATTTTTATATCACAGAGTATTCAGAAACTTATAATGAAGCGGGGCTGGCACAAAGTAAATTATGGGATGTGGGAACCCTTTGCATAACCATTGCAGCAAATATTGCTGACACTGGAATATTAGGAATCCCTGCGTGTTTTCCTGATAGTGTTATGGGATTTATTCCCTACGACGGAGTTTCAGATGTTCGTTTCGTCAAATATTGCTTTGATTTGCTCCAGCGGGACTGCAAGCAGATTTCTCAAGGAACCGCACAAGATAATTTGTCATGGCAGAAACTATCGATAATAGAATTTCCAGCGCCACCAATCGAAACTCAACACCGCATCGCCGACATTCTCTCTGCCTATGACAATCTGATCGAGAACAACCGAAAGCAGATCAAACTGCTGGAGGAGGCAGCCCAGCGGCTGTATAAAGAGTGGTTCGTGGACCTGCGATTCCCCGGCTATGAGCACGCCAAAATCGTAGACGGCGTGCCGGAGGGGTGGTTTGCAACTAACATCAATGCAGTAATGACATTCCACAGAGGTTATGATTTAACCAAAAACAATATGGTGCCGGGAAAATATCCTGTGGTTGGCTCAACTTCGATTATTGGTTATCACAACCAGTACAAAATCAGCGGACCTGGAATTGTAACCGGGCGCTCCGGCAGTCTAGGCGAATACCAACTCATTTGGGGAAATTTTTGGCCTCACAATACCTCGCTTTATGTGAGCGATATGAAAGGGCACCATGTGCTATACTTGTATGGTATGCTTCAAACTGTGGATTTTTCCAGTCTGAATAACGGCGGAGCAATTCCCACACTGAACCGAAACACACTATCCAATATTGCTGTGCTCGAAGCACCAAAAGCATTACAACAGGAATATGTACATATTGCAGAACCTTACTATCAAGCAATGTGGAGAGAACAACAACAAATCCTTAATTTACAGGAGGCTCGCGACCGCCTGTTGCCCAAACTGATGAGTGGAGAAGTGGAGGTGTAAAAACATACCCATGTATACATGTGTCAAAACTATACGCTTCTCTGCCATATTTTCCGTCTTGTTCGCAATACTGACCTATATCGTCAGTGTAAATATTGAAAGCGGATTTATCCAGTTATACTCTATTTGGATGTCCAACAATTTTGCTTTAACTGTGGCTGGCGGCGTTTTTACTGGCTTTTTCGTCATGTTACTCTGTGAAGTGCAGAAGTACTTCGAAAATAAGAGAAAAGCAGAAGATGATATGTTTGCCCATATTGTAACTTTATATTATCAAATGTACACAATATATAGGAATATCCAGGACTATCTCGCTCACAAAAGTGAAAAAGTTCCGAAAAATCTCCTCTTTTACAACATGGGAATCATTGAGCAAGAAATGGGCCTAATATCTGCGATTGACTATACAACCTTCTCAAAAAAGAATATGCTGTCTTTGTCTCAAAAAGGATTTTGTAAGTGGATCAATGAAAATCTCCGTCCGTTTACAAATTCAAAATATTCTTTAGCAATAGCAGTCAATCAAGATGGAATATCCAATGTAAAGGAAGGAAAAGATCCAAATTCAATTACATCAACATCACCCGATACGCATAAGGTGTTATCTATATTAGCCCAGGAAATACAACCTCTATTAAACAAGGTAGATCAACAATTACAGACAATTGACAATGCTTGTGGCGGCAGATATTCCTGGCAATTGCGCAAGCAAGTATTGGAAAAATCATGGGAGAGTATTCTAACCGATACATTTAAAAGTTTTCTTGAAAAAGGTAGTGAGTATTTATGAGCTACGACTACTCCGAAAATATCCTCGTCCAGGAGTCGGCAGGGCACCTGCTGGAGCGGGAGCTGGGCTGGGAGGTGGCCTATGCCTACAACACGGAGAAGCTGGGCAGAGACGGCACCTTCGGCCGGGCCAGCTATAAGGAGATCCTGCTCACCCGGTATTTTCGGCAGGCGTTAAAGCGCCTGAACCCGTGGCTCACCTCCGCCCAAGTGGACGAGGCCCAGAAAAAGATGGAATCCCGCCTGTCCACCGCCTCCCTGATGCAGATCAACGAGGAGAAGTACGCCCTCATCCGGGACGGGATCCCCGTCACCGTCAAGCGCCCCGACGGCAAAACCCAGGAGAAGCGGGCCCAGGTCATCGACTTCCATGACCCGGACAACAACCACTTCCTGGCCATCAAGGAACTGAAAATCCACGGCGACCTGTACCGCCGCCGCACGGATATCGTGGGATTCGTCAACGGGATCCCCCTGCTGTTTGTGGAACTGAAGAAGAACACCGTGGACGTGCAAAACGCCTACACGGACAACTACACCGACTACCTGGACACCATCCCCCACCTGTTCTACTACAACGCCTTTCTCATCCTCTCCAACGGCCTGGAGGCTAAGGTGGGCACACTGGGCAGCAAGTACGAGTTTTTCCATGAGTGGAAGCGTCTCAGCGAACAGGAGACGGGCAGCGTGGCCCTGGAGACCATGCTGCGGGGTATCTGCAAAAAGGAAAACTTCCTGGATTTGCTGGAGAACTTCATTCTCTTTGACCACTCCGGCGGACGCACCGCCAAGATCCTGGCCCGCAATCATCAGTATCTGGGCGTCAACGAGGCGGTTAAGGCCTACGAGGCTCGGAAACTAAACAACGGCAAGCTGGGTGTCTTCTGGCACACCCAGGGCAGCGGAAAGAGCTATTCCATGGTGTTCCTGGCACAGAAGATCCGACGGAAGTTCGCAGGCTCGCCTACCATTGTCATCCTCACTGACCGGGATGAGCTAAACAAGCAGATCAGTGACACTTTTGAAAACTGCGGTCTGCTGGGCAAGACCAAAGCCAGCCAGTTTATCGCCACCAGCGGCGAGGATCTGGTACAGAAATTGAAGGGCAATCCCAGCTTCATTTTCACCCTCATTCAAAAATTCAACAAGGCAAACCCAGAACCAATCTATCCCGACCACGATATCCTCATCATGTCTGACGAGGCCCACCGCAGCCAGTACGGCATCTTTGCCGACAATATGACGGCGCTACTGCCTACCGCCTCACGGATTGGCTTTACCGGGACGCCTCTGCTGTCCAACGACAACATCACCGAGCGCACCTTCGGTGGATACATATCGGTGTATGACTTCAAGCGGGCGGTAGAGGATGGCGCTACGGTTCCTCTGTACTATGAGAACCGGGGGGATAAGATCGCGGATCTGCACAACCCGGAGATCACCGACCGAATTCTGGACGCCATCGAGCGGGCCGATCTGGATGTGGATCAGCAGGAAAAGCTGGAGCGGGAATTTGCCAAGGAGATCCATCTGCTGACTGCCCAGCAGCGCCTGGAGTCTATTGCAAAGGATTTTGTAGGTCACTACTCTGATCTGTGGACCAGCGGCAAAGCCATGTTCGTCTGCCTGAACAAGGTCACTTGTGTCCGGATGTATGATCTGGCGCAGAAGTACTGGGCGGAGGAGATCGCCAGACTGGAAAAGGAGATCAAGCACGCCACCCAGCAGGAGGCCCAGGAGCTGAGCCGCAAGCTGGAGTGGATGAAAGAAACCGAGATGGCAGTGGTCATCAGCCAGGAGCAGAACGAGATTCAGACCTTCCAGAAGTGGGGTTTGGACATCAAGACACACCGACAGAAGATGGAAAAACGGGAACTGGACAAGGAGTTCAAAGATCCGGCCAATCCCCTGCGGGTGGTGTTTGTGTGCGCTATGTGGCTCACTGGCTTTGATGTGAAGTGTCTGTCCTGTCTGTATCTGGACAAGCCCCTTAAGGCCCACACCCTGATGCAGACCATCGCCCGGGCCAACCGTGTGGCAGAGGGCAAGAGCAACGGTTTGATTGTGGACTATATCGGTATTGTAAAAGCCCTGCGAAAGGCCTTGGCGGACTACACGGCCAATGTGGGCGGGCAGGACGGCACCGATCCTACAGTGGATAAAGAAGAACTGATTGTCAGAATTCTGGATACCATCTCGGCAGCAAAAGACTACTTACAGCAACATGATTTCCGTTTGCAGGATCTGGTTGACGGAAAGGATTTTGAAAAACTGGCGCTGCTACAGAAGGCTGCCAATGCAGTGAGCGGCACCTTGGAGGAACGAAAGCAGTTTCAGACTTATGCTACCGAACTGGTGCGCCTGATGAAATATGCTGACCGCCAGGATGTTTCTTCGGCATCCAGGAAGGAATATGAAGCCATCGTGGCCATCTTCCACGAGCTGCAGAAAAAGCGCAAGAGCGCCAGCAATGTGGATCTGATGGTGAAAATCAACAGCATTATCAGCGAATATGTGCAGGTAGATGCACCCGGAGAGGGAATTGTCCCTTCCCGCCAGTTTGACATCAGCAAAATTGATTTCGATTTGCTTCGGAGAGAGTTTGCGAGAGCAAAGAAGAAAAATCTGATTCTCAAAGACCTGGATGACCTCATCCAAGAGCGTCTTGATAAGCTGCTGTTTTCCAACCCACAGCGTATCAATTACTACGAGCGGTACCAGCAGATTATCGAGGACTACAACAGTGAGCAGAATCGGGCTACCATAGAGAAAACCTTCATGGATCTGATGGATCTGGCCAACAGCATGGATCAGGAGGAGCAGCGGTATGTCCGGGAGGGTTTCTCCAGCGATGAAGAATTGTCCCTCTATGATCTCTTGTTTTCTGAAAATCTTTCCAAACAGGATATTCAGAAGATCAAACAGGTAGCAGTTGATCTTCTGGCAAAGGTGAAGGCCAAAATCGCGGAGCTGGATCACTGGACTGACAAGCAGGAAACCAAAGCCGCGGTGGACAACCTTATTCGGGATACCTTGTGGGCGGAATTGCCGGAGTGCTATGACGAGGTCAGTATTTCTGGATACCGCCAAAAAATCTATGAATATGTGTATACCCGTTATCCCGATGTTGCGTAATGCATGAAGATATACTGGTGCTGTAGGCCTTCATGCAGTTTTGCAAGCAAGACGAGTAAACCTATATGGCAAAGTATCGGTGCTGTGAATTTCCTCCACAGTGGTATTTGGGCAGAAAGCCCCCCTCAAATTCTGCGTGGGAATAAACAATAAAAAGCGGAGGTGAGGAAATGGCGGGCAGGCGGATCTGTGCCGGGTACTACCGGCGGTACGACGGCAAGGTTGTCTATGTGGTCTCCACCGCAACGGATGCCGACACCGGCGAGGAGACGGTCATCTGGACCGCATACCCCTTCGCGGATATCCCCAGGTACTGCACTTCCAGCAAAAAATCCTTCTGTGCCTTTGTGGAGGTAAATGGAGAGCGAAAGGCCAAGTACAAGCGGCTAACGAACATGAAGATCTCAGAGGCTGCCATCGAGAGGCTGGAAGACGAGGGTTTCCGGGGGCCGGTGCGTAAAAATCAAACGCGGCAGATGGATGAAGAATATGACTCCCGTAAGTATCAGCAGGCCGCCACATACTACGCATACGCCAAAGACCTGTGTGAGAACTACAACTTCGACCGGAGCAAATACCGCCTCTGCGTGAAAGAAAAGCGGTTCGCCGCCATCACCAGAAGTGACTTCGCCAAGCTGAAAGAGGACCTGCAATTTCTGGACAATGCCCTGAAAACGGTACTGGCCGAATACTGTGACTATTTCCAAGAGCGGTTTGTGGTTGGGTTGTCCATCCGCAAATACGCCGAAGCCCACCAACTCAATCGGGGCAGCGTGGGGATTATCTGCAAAAGAAATTTTTCTCTGCCTTAGAACGGCTCCTGAAAGAGCGGGACGAGGCAGAAGGAAAATGCCGTCTGAGCCAGCCGGTGAAAAACTGAATCAAACCCTATTCAAACGGAGCGCCTGCTGACAAAGCAGGTGCTCCGCTTTTCTGTCAAAAGTATGTCAAAAAGATGTGGTTTCAGCAATAGAAAGTAGAGGGGCAAAAGTAGGAGGTGAATATGACAAGCCTATGTCATACAACAAATGTTCTCGGGAAAGAAGTAGGAGGAGGTTTGGAGGCACGGAGTATCGCAGTGTCCGCACATCTGCAAGATTGCTAAAATGAAACACCCCACTTTGGGCATGTTTCTGAATTTTACATCCTATGGTTGCTAAATCATTCCTTTCCTCCCCTATACAGTTGGAACAGGAAAAATCCTTTTGTGAACTGCCCCGCTCAACGAGGAATAAAGTGAGTGGAACTTTTGGAAGGAGGCTGTAATCGTGAAGGAATCCAGTTACAAAAGCTATGACGACCTGCCGCTGTTTCTCAATGCGGAGACAGTGGCAAAAGTGCTGGGCGTATCTCCATCGTCGGGATATGAACTGATGCACGAGCCGGGCTTTCCGGTGCTGCGTATCGGTAACAGGATGGTGGTGCCCAAGGAGCAGTTCATCCAGTGGGTGAAAGAACACACAGGAGGTGGCACATGAGGTACAGCAAGTACAGTGGCCGCGGGAATTTTTTCTCTCTGCCCAACGAAGTGTTTCTCCTGGGCCTGAGCGCCGGAGAGTTGGCGGTGTACAGTTTCCTGAAACGGTGTGAGAATCGCAAGACGCATCAGTGCTGGCCCAGTATCAAAACCATTGGACAAGCAGTGCGGATGAGTGAAAATACTGTCCGCAAGTACATCCGGCAGCTGGAGGAGCGCGGACTCATCGTGACAGAACCCACCGAGGTGATCACCAAGTCCAGCGGTCGGCGCAACGGCAATCTGCTGTTCACACTCCGGCCGATCCAAGAGGTGATAGATCAGTATTACGACCGCCAGTTGGAGGAACTGGAACTTGCCACCGAGCGCCAGCGTGTGGCGAAACTCCTGCGGGAGTGGGAAAGCCCCGCGTGACCGCCTGTGGGCCGCTGTGTGCCCCGATCACGGGAGGGGCAGAGTCCCTGTCCCTCCCGGCGGATAGGGGCCGGATTTTGGGCGCTGTTCCGCCGTTGCGAAGGAGCGCCTATCCGAGGTATCTGTCGCTCTCTAACCGATTTACGAGGGACGAAAAGAAAAGCAGGATAAAGGGCAGGCGTCAAGACCGCCGCTCTGCCTCTCTGCAACTGCCCGCAGTGCGGGCAGTTCCAGGTGTTTTCCAGGTGGTCGGAATTGGGGTCAAATTCAGAAAGGAAAATCAATTTTGCGGTCATAGTCCCTGAACCCTTACTGTCACAAGGAAAAATCAGGGGTCATTTCCCGGAAAGGAGCCTATTATGAGCCGAAAAGAGAAATTTGCCTTCTATCTGGCACCGGAGAAGAAAGCGCTCCTGGAACGCCGGTATCAGGAGGACGGAAGCCGGAGTCTCACTGCCTTCATTGAGAACGCCGTGGACTTCTACCTGGACTACCTCAGCGCCGGCGACGCCGGGCTGTTCCTGCCCGCCTCCATCAAGTCCTGTCTGGACGGGCGGCTGGATCAGCTGGAGGACCGCCTGGCCGCGCTGACCTTCCGCCTGGCAGTGGAGACGGACATGATGGCCGGCATCCTGGTGGACACCTGTCAGCTCAGCCGGGAGGAACTGCGCCGCCGACGCGCGGAGAGTGTGCGCAATGTGAAGTCCACCAACGGACGTATATCCCTGGGGCGGCCGCAGGAGATGTGGAAGGAGGGGGATGAGTGGCTGGACTGATCGTCAAGAGTCCCTACATCAAAGGTGGAGGTGGTGGCTACCTGCGGTACATTGCTACCCGGGAACGGGTGGAAATCCTGCCGGACGGGCGTCCGCCTACCCGCAAGCAGGAGCAACTGATTACCAAACTGGTGAAGGACTTCTCCAATGTGAAGACGCTTCCGGAGTACGCCGACTACACAGAGTGCCCCACCAAGGCCAACGCCTCTGCGCTGGTTACCATGGCGATGGAGGGACACTGGGACGAAGTCCGTACCTCTGACGGCTACGCCAGGTACATCGCCACCCGGCCCCGGGCGGAGCGATTGGGCAGCCACGGTCTCTTTGGTGATGAAGATGTTGTGGATCTGAACGCCGCCATGGCGGAGGTGTCCGCCTACCAAGGCAACATCTGGACGCATATCATCTCCCTGAAGCGGGAGGATGCCGCACGGCTGGGGTTCGATAATGCCAGAGCGTGGCGTACTTTACTCCGGGTCAACCGTCACGAGATAGCCGCCGCGATGAACATCCCGCCAAACCACTTTCGCTGGTACGCCGCCTTCCACGATGAGGGGGAGCACCCCCATGTCCACATGATGGCGTGGTCAACCGTACCAGGCGAAGCCTATCTGACCCGGGAGGGCATCCGGCGGATCAAGTCCGTGCTCACCAACCAGATTTTCCGGCAGGAGATGCTCCACACCTACGAGCAAAAATCCCAGTCCCGGGACGAACTGGTACGGCAGGCGCGGCGGTTCATGTCACAGCTTACCCAGGAGATGTCCTGCGGGATCTGTAATTGCGCGGCGGCGGAATCGCTGATGCAGAAGTTGATGGTACAGTTGGAAACTGTCAAGGGCAAGAAGTCCTACGGCTACCTGCCAAAACCAGTGAAGAAAACGGTGGACGAGATTGTGGATGAACTGGAGAAGCTGCCCATAGTAAAGCAGTGCTATGACCAGTGGCTGGAGCTCCAAAACCAGGTAGACAGCTACTATCACGACAGCCCCAGGGCACGGAAGAAACTGTCCCAGGAAAAGGAGTTCCGGCAGATTAAAAATGCGGTCATCCATGAGGCAGAACGGCTCCGGCTTGGGGAGCCCACCTTTGAAGATCAGGAGATAGAGGGGATGGATGAACATCCGGATGAACAGGGAATGTCCTTCGAGTGCTGGGAGCTCTGGCAGTTCATCCAGGATAAGCGGTATCCCCTGGAGCTCCGGGATCAGTGGGTAGAGCGTCTGGAACAGATGGCGGAGCAGGGTGATACCCATGCGCAGTTCGCCATGGGCCAGTTCTGCCGGGACGGCCCGCTGCTGATTCCAGACAGCCAAAAGGCAAAGCGGTGGTTCACCCTGGCGGCGGAGCGGGGAATGCCAGAGGCACAATATGCCCTGGGTAAGCTGCTCCTGTCCGAGGATCCGGAGGTGCACGACCCGGAGGAGGGACTCCGGTGGCTGCGGCGGGCGGCGCAAAGTGGGAACACATACGCCGCCTATCGGCTGGGCAAAGAGTACCTGACGGGTGAGCATGTCCCCAAAAGTACCGATAAAGCCGCGGGCTGCTTCCGGTCGTCCGCCGAGCAAGGCAATCCCTTCGCCCAATACATGCTGGGCAAGCTGTACCTGGAGGGAAAGTGCGTTCCCCGTGACCAGGAGCAGGCGGTGCAGTGGTTCTGGCGGTCAGCCGCACAGGGAAACCGGTATGCCCAGTTCTTCCTGAACCGGCAGAACAACCTTCGGCCGCCCGGGGTGATGCTCTCCGTCACCCGGCTGCTCCACCACCTGAGCCGGGTCTTCCGGGAGAACTCCATGCCTGCCACCGGCCCCGGCATCATCCAGATCGACCGCAAGCGCCTGCGCCAGCTCCGGGAGAAGCGTATCGCCCTGGGCCACAAGCCGGACGATCACCAGGAGCAGGGCTGGGGCGGCATGGGCATGGGGCGGTGAGAGTTTCAAAACCTGCGTCACAAATCAAAGAAAGCCCTCCCACAAAAACGGGAGGGCTGGCCTTAGTCCGGCGACGAAAACGTTTAGAAGGACTGCTGCATGGTTGGGCCGGTTCGTCTCTGTGCCAGTTCCATTGATGGTTGCAGGATCCGTTCAAACCGTGCAGCAACATACCGCCGGTAAAACTCCTTCTGGAGTTCTGAAATATAAGGTGTGTTATCGATAAGCGCGCCAATCTTATCTAAATCGACGCGGGATCCGATGCGCTCTACCGCCCTGCGGCAATCGGCATTCTCCGTAGTGGTCAGGAAATCATAATAGTTGATCTTTCGCCCGGACACTTTGATGGCAGAGGTGGGAAACTGATAGACTCTGGCGGCCAAAGCCTTCTCATTGGAGAGAACCTCCCTCATAACCCGCTCATCGGCCTGAGGCAGCAGACAACTCCCACAGTCATAAACGGGCGCCAGAGAAATATCTCTGCCGCCGGGAGAGACCAGGAACCCCCAATTCCCGTTGTGCCGGTCAAAATTTCCAAGCAACGCGTCCGCCACGAACACATTCCAGAAGTGGCCAAGCAGCAGTGTGGGGGAAAGGAACTGCTGCTTCTCGATGGTCTCCAGGATATCTGGCAGCTCTGTCCCGCTCCCGTTGGAGTCAGAGTCCAAAATTGTGTTCTTAATGGAACAGAAGTCCAGCAGACGACTGCCGTCCGCAGTGAAGTCCCGGCAGGCACAGACCACTTTGGATTTACCGCTCACTTCATATGTCCCCAGTAGGGTTTCCTGGGCCGTGATACCCAGCAAATTGAAGATACTGCTCCCCAAATACTCGCTGATACAACTGTTGGTATAGGACAGCGTCGTATGCTTGTTCTCCCCGGAGGGTGGAAACTTCAGCATATACTGCTGACCCAGGTACTCCACTGCTATCTTTTTCCCGTTGGCGCCGTTGTATGCCTGCCCCGGGATGACCGGGCAGTTGGAAAAGTCAATCAGGCGTGCCATACAGCCTCCTTACAAATACCGCTGTCGCAGATATTGGGCGTGCTCATGGGTGATGGCTCCGTCCGTGATCTCGGCGGCGTTGATACTGCCGTATAGTTCGCCCCATAGGCAATCCATGAGAGGAGATCCGCTCTTCAAGCCCTCCTTGTACGCGTCGAGATCATGCTGCAGATATGCAGGCAGGCCATATTCGTAGGCCCGCTCCCGCTCTGTCTGGCGGATGCCGCTGCCGGTGAGCAGTTCCATGGATACCCCCAAGGCCTTCGCCAGTTTGTAAACGGTTTCCGCAGAGCACTTTTCCAGCCGTGTCTTTCCGCTGCAGATGTCGTTCAATGTGGCATGAGGGATGCCGGCTGTGACCGCCAGCCGGTACCTGGTCATATTCCGCTCCCTCAGAAGATCGTCAATCATCATGACGCTCACCTCGTGCCATCATTATATCGGTATACCGAAATAGTGTCAAGTACATATCATCATCCGTTGGTGAAATGCCCCTGCGGAGCTATGGTACAAATTCTGCGCCGCAGGTCAAGGGAGAACAGCCTCCCCACAAACCATGGATCCATGTGGAGATTGAGACACTGTTAACAAGGAATACGGCAGAGGAGCAAAACACCCAAATGATAACAATTTGATAATAATGCGCCGTGCCTCTGGCTATTTCCTGTTTTTGTGGTATGTTGTGTTGCTGCAAGGAGGGATGACCATGACGACCAATCAAACCCCAGTCCGGCGGTGCCAATACTGCGGGAGTGACGATCTGGGCCTCGGCTGGCAGCACGGCGAGGCCATCGTCACCTTCAAAAAGCACGGACTCCTGGGCA
>ENA-ORNG01001868-ORNG01001868.1-human-gut-metagenome-genome-assembly--contig:-NODE-1868-length-13916-cov-4.870933_pt1 | contig 13916 bp, 6 predicted proteins | sample MGYA00242113_ERZ509018 | MGnify/ENA primary metagenome ERZ509018 (study PRJEB26280, sample SAMEA2338711) | human gut metagenome | biome: human gut; feature: human-associated habitat; material: faeces... | reverse complement strand
CCGCCGCTGCCACGACAGTGGGGCGCGTATGCCGGCCGCACCGCTGAGCACCATTTTCTTTGTCGGATAACGCGAAGCGTAGCGAATGGCGATGCGTGCGCCGAACGAATGTGCGATCAAGATCGGCGCTTCCATATGATCATGCTCAGCGATCTCATGGATGAAGCGGGCATACTCCTCGATCCCCCATGGCGCGCTGGGCTCACCGCTCTCCCCGAACCCCGGCAGATCCAGGTTCACCACGCGGTAATGGTCCTTCAGCTCATTCTGGATCAAGCGCATCATCCGCATGTCCTGTCCCCAGCCATGCAGCAGGATGACCCCATCTCCCTGACCAAGGCGCTGCAGATGACAGCGGACACCGCAAAATGTTTCCATCTGATTCCTCCCAGAGAGAGTCTATGCCGGATGGTGTCAGAAGATGACGATGAATAAGACTTTGTGACACGGCAAACACGACCAGACACATTCTCTGAGTGTCCGAAATCAGGAATCTGTTCGATAAGAAAGCACGCGACAATCATCAACTGCGGGTTCTATTTATAGAATATCTAATTATGCACAAGCAGACTTGCACGATCTAATTCACACAGCGACCATTTTCTAAAAAATGCATCAATGATCGTAATTTAGGGGTCGGCACTTCTTCCTTCGGGTCCTGCCTTTCGATGATCATTCTTATTTTGACCAGCGTCTGACGGCCGTGATAAACACCAACACAGCAATCATTCTCCACTTGCTTGTAGACAATACCGCTCAAATAAAAGACCAGGATAAACATCCCGGTCTTGATATGATATCCTGCATAGGAGTCTCTTTTCGTGATCACAACCTCTCAGGATATCCCATCATTCTACGATATGATTTTCTTTCAGCCATTTCTTATAGCTTTCCAGGCTGACTTCCTGTTCACTTGATAACAAAGTATCTTGCGTCGTACCTTCCCCTACATAATAAAGGGATGGCGTTGAACTGAAATCACCGAAATGCTCATGAACCAATTTCAAATTTTGCTGCTCGCTGTAGTCCTCTTCATCTAATATGATGCACCACAACATGATACCTTTTTCTTTTATATAGTCATCTGACTGTGCAAAAAAATCCATGCAATATAGGCAATTGCTTTGTGTGACGATCAACAAAAAGTTTTCTCCATTATCTTTCTTGGCAATCGCATCATCCATGGAGATAGACTTGACTCCCCCATTTCCTGGATCCAGTTTGATCTCAGGATATGTCTTACCACCCATGCATCCCGTCAGGATCAGCAGACAAAGACTGAGATATATCATTATTTTTTTCTTCATATCTGCACTCCATTCCCATTCTATAATACGAAGAGCAGGATCTATATCAGATCCCGCTCTATGCGTGGAAGCCCAGCCCTCTTTCCAGTCCCTTCGCAATTACTCGATAATTGCTGGTTTATTCAGACAGCAGGCTATTCTGTCATCAGAAGACTAGCTTCTCTTTCTTCTGTATCCGATCACCATCGCTCCTGCAGCTGCCATGAGCATCAATGCGCCCATTGCTCCTGCGGTGTTCACGGTTCCCGTATTGCTCTGATCCGCATTCGTGCTTCCTGCCGGAGCCTTCACCAGGCTGTCGACTGCCGCATTGACCTCTTCCAATGCTTTATCGACTTCCTCTTGCGTCGCCAGCTCATTCGCCAGCACGCTCTTGGCATTGTTCACGGCTGCTTCTACCGCTGCACGGCTTTCTGCCGTATACAGGCTCAGATCCAGCTTGTTCGCGGCATTGACTGCTTCCTGCAGCGCTTCCTTGTCCGCGTATGTTCTGGCATTCAGACGTGCCTCTCTCAGCGCTTCTGTCGCTTCATCGATCTCCGCCTGGGTCGTGGCGTTCGTCAGCGTTTCCTTCGCTTCGTTCAGCTTGTCTTCCAGTCCCTCTACGGTGCTCGGAATATAGTCATCGATGTTCTTCAGCATCTCGCTCACGAGCTCGATCTCGTGTTCAAGCGCGGAAGTATCCAGCGTGACTCTCTCCAGTCCGGCAATCGCGTCGGCGATCGCGCTGATCGCTCCGCTTACCTCTGCCACGGTCGCATCTTCGTTCGCTGCCACAGTTCGGCCAGCGTCGATCGCTGCCTGCAGTACGGCGATGCTTTCCGGCGTGTACTCGCCTTCCAGGTAGCCTTCGCCTGCGGTGATCATCGCGTTGAGCTCATCCTTCGCTACGATCTCCCACAGTTCATGTACGGCTTTGGTCATCGCTTTGTTCGCTGCCTTCAGCGCATCTGCGCTCGCGTTCTCGTCAGCCAGCACGTTCTTCGCTGCCGCTACGGCATCTCTCAGTGCCTGTTCCTTGCCCGGACGCAGTCCTTCTACATCGTTCAGGATGTGTTCGTTGATGAAGTCGATCGTGGCCTGTACGTCCGCTCTCAGCGCATCTACGCTCTCTTCTGCGTTCAGGTCTCGGATCGCCTCGGACAGCTTCAGCGTAGCACTGACCATCTGGCCCGGTGTCGTATTGCCGCGATCATCCAGCAATGCCTGTGCTTCATTGATCGCTGCCAGCACATCGGCGAATTCTTCCTCGCTGTAGTCATCTCTCATGGCGTTGGCGTTGTCCACCAGCAGCTGCAATGCGTTCATTGCCGCATCGCTTGCCTTGGCGACCATGTTAGCAACGGCCTCATCCAGTGCGCTGACTGCTGCGTCGACTGCATCCTGCGATGCGTTCTCATCATCGAGCAGGGCATTTGCCGCTGCCAGTGCTTCCTTCAGCGCTGCCACGCTGTTATCCGTGCAGTTTTCCGTATCTACCGCATTGGCCGCCGTGATCGCTCTGTTCAGCTCACTCTTGTCTGCACGCTCAACCAGTCCGGCCTTCGCTGCCGCAAGATCGTTCACTGCCTGATCGATCTGTTCCTGAGTAGCCTCTGCATCTTCATTTACAGCCTTTGCCGCGTTCAGCGCTTCGGTGAACGCCTCAGCGCTCTCTGGCGTATACAGTGCGGTATCTACCTGCTCAGCTTCTGCGATCGCTGCTTCCAGCACGCTCTTGTCCGGTGTGTCTTCTCCCATGACCTTGCGTCCGTTCGCGGTGATCTCTGCCAGCGTGAGCATGTTCAGACGTGTCTCATGCGTATGCGTTGCATTGAGGAAGGTGACATCGATGCGTTCGACCGTCTTATCGCTGTTGAACGTAAAGGTGTATGCTTCCTGTTCGCTGTCGATCACGATCTCATCGCTCGTCGTGCCATCTGTGTAGATCAGCTGTGCCTTGGCACTGGTCAGATAACCATTGGCCTTGTTCGCATTATAGACCGTCACATCATCGACATATGCCGGCTCGTTGAGCGTCATATGCAGCGTCAGCGGCAGTTCTACATAGTCCGGCAGCTCGCCGTCTTCATCATGGTTGCTGCTGACATCCCACAGCAGTTCGAAGTCACGGCCATATACGCCGTCAAACAGCTTGCCATAGGAGTCGGCCGTGCCGCCCTGGATCAGTTTGTTCACGTTCGTGCCGTCATCGCTCGGCAGGAACTCATTGGTCATCGTGAAGGTGAAATCGCCATATTCGAAGGCAAACGCGCCGTCCTTGCGCTCCAGTGCCTCCTGGGCTGCCAGCAGCTTCTCGACTGCGGCATCTACGACATCCTGCTTCACATCGACATTGGCCAATACTGCCTTGGCCTCATTCAGCGCTTCTTCAAAGGCTGCGACTGTCTCATCCGTATAGATGGACGTATCGATCTGCTCAGCCGCTGTGACTGCTGCCTGCAGCGCTGCCTTGTCCGAATCCGCCGGTACATGTCCGATGATCTCCAGCTCGGCCAGCGTCAACATGTTGCTTCTGGTCGCGTGCGTATGGGTCGCGTCTACAAAGGTGATGTCGATGCGATCCACCAGCTTGGTCGGTTCAAAGTTGAATTCATAGATCGACTGTTCTTCATTGATCACGATCTCATCGCTCGTCGTGCCGTCAGTGTAGACCAGCTGTGCTTTCGCACTGAGCAGGTAACCGTTCGCGCGGTTTGCATTGTAGACCTTGACCTGATCGACCAGCGATGCTTCCTTCAGATCAAGATGCATCGTGATCGGCAACTCGACATACTCCGGCAGCTCTTTGTTCTCATCCCAGTTGGACTCGATATCATACAGCAGCTCGAAATCACGGCTGATGTTGCCATCGAACAGTCTCTGGTATGCAGCCTGTGATCCGCCCTGGATCAACTTTTCTACATTCGTGCCATCATCTGTTGGCAAGAACTCATTGGTCATCGTGATATCAAAATCATCATAGCCGAAATCGATCATCTGCACGATGTCTTCATTGGTGCTTTCGATCGTACTGTAGTCCGGCCCCATCATGGTCACGGTAGACAGATCAATGATGAAGTTCTCGTCATTGACATCGCTGATGCCATTGAGCGTGATGTCTTCTTTTGCCCGCATCGTGATCGTGGACAATACCATCGATCCATTGAGCAGGTCCTTATCACCCATATTGATCGCGTTGTGGTTGACATAAGCCGTGCCATCATCATAGACGATGTTGCCTGTCATGCCCTGCGTGTACATATCGCCTGTGTTCAGATACTGCTCAGCGACGAACTCGACCTTCTCCGGATCATAGTTGATGATCGTTCCATACGCGTTCAGGTTCTTCACGTCCTCGGCAGTCACGCTGATGGTGAACTCTTCATCAGCTGCGATGACATCCTTGTCGCTCTGCAGCGTGATCTTTCCCGATACGCTTCCGGTCTTCGTCGTTCCGCCATCAACTCTGAATGCAGTGTATGCATAGTCATAGATATCAGAGATACCATTAAAGTTGATATCACCATACTGATTCTGAATCTCACCTACCCAATTTGGATTCTTGTAAGATCCATGTGCGGAAGACTCTTTCTGATACATTTGCTGGAAAGTAGCAAGTGTTGCATCAGCTGTACCTACGCTGGTGATGTTTCCAACAGTAAACGGTCTCCATACGCTGCCCGGCGTATTCTCACCTGCAACGGCATATGGCATGATCTCGCTTGCGGAGAAGAACGTACCTACTGACTCCAATGCGGTAAAGCGGATGTAACGCGCGCCGATCGTATCGCTTCCCGTGTTCGGATCGCTCAGATCGATCGTCTTCATCGTGTTGTCTGCCGCAAAGTTGTTCACCTTTCTGCCATCCGTGTCAGTATCAGGACCATGCTCGACCCAATGCACGCCATCCAGACTGGTCTCCACGACAAGCTTGGTCGCCGTACCATTGCCAGCATCATCACGTGGATAATACTCGATCTTATCAAACAGATAAGCATTGCCATAATCTACGGTCAGCTTCTCATTGATGCCGCCGTAGTTAGAATGGAATCCGCCATCTCCGATCTGGAAGATGTGGTCAAACGCAAGATCAGCAGTATGGCTGCCCCAGATATAGCCGGTCCAGCTGATGTTCTGCGGATCTGGAATATTCAAGAACGGATCATCCTTCGTCGTCGCACTGACCACGTTGCTCCATTCGGAATATCCATCCTCATTCACTGCGCGTACGCGGTACGTATGCGTAGAAGTGTATTCCAAACCAGCATGCGTGAAGCTCGTGCCGCCTGCCAGGACGCTCTGCAGCTTATCAGCCGGAATGTCATCGCTTGGCATTCCGTCTACGAGCACCTGATAGGAATCCGCATTCTCGACTGCATCCCACTGTACCGTGATGCTCGTCGCCGTCTTCGCTTCCTCGTTCTCGCTCAGCACCGGTGCCTCAAGATCCGGATTGAGCTCTGTGGAACTGAGCTTGCCGTCGTTGACAAAGCCGCTGATGACCAGCTTCTGCGCGTTCGCCTGTGAATCCGTATTCGCAAACTTCACATACAGCTTTCCGGTAGAACGCACATCTTTCACCATCTCCGCAAGGTTCGTCTCCTCTGCGGATGCATAGGTATCGATCGCCGGTGATGCGTCATAGTAAGATACGAATGTGCCTTCGGCCGGTTCTGCCGCATCGAACGCTTCCTTGCTTTCTGCCACGACTTCTTCCAGCTCCGCATCGCCATTGTACGCTGCCAATGCCGCCGGCTTCTCGCTTGCGTGTACGATGAAGGTCGTATCCTTATTCTGATCATAACCTTCATAGCTTCCCGTCGACTTCTCTGCCGTCAGGGTAGCTGTCGTGCCATCCACGCTGGATGTATACTTCGTCTCTACATGCGGTCCATAGCTGATGTTGTCGATCACGCCATATTCCTTATCGGAATCATCTGTGTTGTTCTCGATGTACTCGCCGTCATCTTCGATCGTATTGAAATACGTATCGCCTGCCGGCCAGAACTCGATCAGGCGCTGCGTCTTGTCCACGCCATCTTCCGCGTCCATGTCCGCCGAATTGTGCTCAGCGTACATCGGGATGATCGCGCCGTTCTTCACGAACAGCGGCAGCTTCCAGATCGGCGCGTCGAAGTTGTTCAGCGTCTGTCCGCCGCGGTACTGTTCGCCGGTGAAGTAATCGATCCAGATCTGATCTTCTCCGCCCGGCAGATAGATGCCGTCACGTACATCATTGCCCATCTCATCGATGTTGGTATCCTGATATACCGGCGCGACGAGCAGGTTCTCGCCCCACATGTACTGATACATGGAAGCTGCTGTATATGCTGCCGCTTCTTCCGGATACTCCAGCAGCATCGCGCGCACCATCGGCAGGCCCTGATCGCCATTGCCCGTATCGATGTTCGCTGCTGCATAGGCGTTCGTGTATGTATAAGGCATCATCTGTGCCTTCAGCTTCAGATACATGCGGCTGATGCCAGTGTATGGATCTCCGTGAACATACGGCCCCTTAGCATAGCTGCCCCAGCCATCCATGTCGAGCATCTGCGGCGCAAAGCTCTTCCACTGATAATCACGGGTCGCGATGATCGGCGCACCGCCATGGATACCATCCATGTCACTGCCGATGTTCGGGTTTCCGCTCATCGACTGTCCGATGAATGTCGGAATATGGAAACGGATGTACTCCCAGTTTCCGCCCGTCTGGTCTCCGGTCCATACCGAATTGTAACGCTGTGACCCGGCCCAGCCATCCAGTGAGATGATGTTCGGACGGGTGTTGTTTCGGCCATCCTCATACGTCATCGTCGTGATGATATCATAAGCCTGCTTCACGCCGCTCAGCTGGAAGGAATAACCATAACCTACCCACATGACATCGGTCTTCAGCGTCGTCACACCTGCTTTTACCTCTGCATTGAAGTCTCGCAGGATATGCCAGTACGTGTTATTGTTGGAATCTGGTGTCAGGTTGCTCTGTGTCCACAGACCGGTGGCCACGCCGTTCTCATCAGCGAACTCGACGAAGTCCTTCAGGTTGGCGACGTTGGCCGCTACCGCTGCCAGACGCGCTTCACTGCTGGATCCATCCGCATTCACGCCGCCGGTCATGTTAAAGCCGTTCTGGCCATAGCCTGCGCCATAACCATCATTGGGCAGGAAGAAGCCAAATGGAATGTCATAGTTCTTATATTCATCCAATACCGCGCGTGCGGAATATTTATAGGAATATGTCACGCCATCCGGCACATTGTCGGTCGCAAAGCTCGGACCATATCCATTCAGCGTCTCAGCCTGCTGATTGGCCTGGATCACATAGCCGGTTCCGCCGTTTTCATATGTCACTTCACCAGGCTCATCATAAGAACCATTGCCCTTGATCTCCCATGCCGTACCGCCGTCTGCGCTAGAATCTGACCATGCGTCACGGTTATACGCGTTCAGATGGCCAAGATAGAATCCATACATCGGCAGCAGCGCAGGATTTCCGGTTACCTTGAAGTATCCCTGCAGCAGATCCTGTGATACGCTGCTTCCATCCGCCGCGTCAGACACGAAATAATACGCGTCAAACTCATTTTCATTGTGTCTTGCCGTCACGGTGCTGGCGTCCGTGGATCCGAAGTCATAGCTTCCATCCATGTACGTATTGCGCAGCACGCCATAACCGTTGGTCGTGTAATAGAACGGGCTCGGTGATGCCACGCCGCCATCCACCCAGTTGCTTTCATTACTGATGTTGATCACATTGCCGGTGTGCACGAAGCGTCCGTTCTGCGTTCCGCCGCCAAAATAGTTCTCAGGCAGTGAGGAATTATAATTGGTCGCGTCGTGCTTGACCAGCGTCTGCACGGTGCGTGATCCCTGGAAATCCAGTGATTCCTTTTCCTCCATGACTGTTTTATCTCCTGCCTTGATGCTCATCCTGGCAGCTTCATCAAAGCTGATGGTCACATTGCCCGCTTTGATCTCATAACTGTTTCCGTTCTGTTGAACACTTGCCTCAGGATGTGAGTAAGCATCGGATGAATCCGGATACTGCTGGATCTTCGCCGTGTCCGGATAACCGTTATGCACCTGTGCGTATTCATTGAACTGTCCGCTCGGATCGACATTGTAACGGAAGATATCGTTATCGAGGAAAGTGATCTTTCCCTGATATCCGTTATCGAAGGTCACCCACACGATGTTCTTATCGTCCGCGTCGACTTCTACTGACGTCACGCTTCCCAGATGTCCATCGTCAGCGGCCTGCACGCTCACTGGTGCGTAACCTGTCACTCCAAGCATCATCATCAAACTAAGTCCGATCGATACAAGCTTCTTAAACATCCTTTTCTCCTTTCGCCTTGGTCTTTATTTTTTTCTTTTCCCAAATATTATCTTGATCGTAGTTTTCCCGCATTCCTCCTTCATCCCTTTTTGCGGGCACCGGCATCATTCTGAAAACTGAATGAATTTTACATGATCGTTACTCACTGCGTCTCATTGTCTGGCGCCCGTACATCTTATGGGGTCTCTTCTTTGGAAACAGCTGCAGTTTTCCAACTGTTTCCCGCTATGTACATTGTAGCACAAGGAGAAAGCCCTTTCACACATTATCCCACAAAAAAAAGTAAAAATCTTTTATTATTTATTTACTATAACGATGTGTATCAACAACTCCTTTATTTATAGGTGTTACTTGTGTATTTTTATGATTTTTCGGCACATTTTTACAAAGGATATTTTCGCCTGTTTTGACACACTGCCCGACACATCAGAAAAGGAGCGTCTCCTGATCACAGTCAGGCATAACGCTCCCGGTTTGTTCAAGCTTCGTTGTTATTTTTAGCGCCGCGCTGTCTGCTGCGCCGCTCTGTTTTTTGTTTCGCTTTCTTGGGCTGATCGCGATAGATGCGGAAGATCACGCCGTCTGCGGTATTTTCCCCGCGCACCTCATAATGATTTGCCCGGACGACCTTGGCCACGATGGACAGACCCAGGCCGAAGCGTCCGCCCTCGCCTTTCTCAAACGGCTTGAACAGCGTCTCGATGCGGCTCTCATCCATGCTCGGCCCATCATTGGCGATCGTCAGTCCCTCCTGCTCATTCAGATGGATGGTGATGACAGACTGCGCATAGCGCTGCGCGTTTTCCAGGATGTTTTCCACCACCACGCGCCAACTTTCTTCCAGGCCCTCGAAGGTGATCTCCTCCAGCTCGGTCTCGATGCGGATGTCCGGCTTGATGACCGCGATGTTGAGCAGCACCTTCTCCACGACATCCTTCATATTCGTGACCGCGCCGTTGTTGTCCTGCGAGATGAGATATTCCACCCGGTTCATATAAAGCAGGCTGTGCACCTTGGCCTCCAGACGGTCCGCGTTTTCGATGATGACGTCCACGCTCTTCTCCAGCGTCTCATACGGATAGATGCCGTCCTTGATGCTTTCGCCATAAGATTTGATCGTTGCGATCGGCGTCTTCAGGTCATGAGAGATGTTATGGATCATCTCCTCCTTGGTCTTCTCCTGCTTCTGCAGCTCTTCGCGCATGCTCACCAGCGCGTCTGCCAGCTCGCCGATCTCATCCTTGCGATTGAGCTTCAGCGTCGCTTCCTTGCCCGCCTTGATCTTCTCGATGTAATTGCGGATCTGGTTGAGCGGATGGATGAGCGTGATCACCCACAGCATCAGGATCAGGAAGATGAAGCAGAACGCCATCACCGTGATGTAGAGGATGCTGTTGATCATCATGTCCTTGGCTCCCTGGGCATACTCCTCATCCATATACGACATGAGGACATTGCTCGAACCGTCGTTCATCAGCCGCACGCTGTAACAATACTCCTGCCCGTTGATCTTCATATGCCCATGGCTGGCACTGGTCAGTCCGTTCTGATAGATCGTGACGCCCTGCGAGATCATCTTCTCTACCAGCGCGCTGTTTTCGCTGAGCTCTTCCCGCACCAGCGCCGCATCCGACTCGCTGCTCAGATAGTGCAGCTGCGGTTCCTCACCGGCAATGACCTCTTCCATATCGACGATGAGATGCATCTGCGAATTGGTGAGCGCCCGGCGCAGCTGGCTCTGCGTGAAGTTGCTGCTGTCCTGCCCGCTGTACAGGCCGACGATCATATCCTGAGAAGTATCCAGCGTCGTGTACATCTGTTCCCGGATGACATTTTCCACGCTTCCGGTCAGATAGATAAAGAAGAATGCCGTAAAAAACGAGATCAGAAAAAAGATGATCGCTGCCAGCTGCTGTGACAGCGAAAGCTGCTTGATAAATTCAGAAAACCGCTTCATGGCCTAGCCCAGACGATAGCCATAGCCGTAGATCGTATGGATGTTGAGATTAGGCAGCTTCTTGCGCAGGCGGCGCAGCGTGTCATCCACCACGCGGTCGCTGCCGTAATAATTCTCTTCCCATACGTTTTCCAGGATCTTGTCCCGTGAAAAGGCAATGCCCTTGTTCTTGATGAACATCATGAGCAGATCGAATTCCTTGGTCGTCAGATCGATCTCATCGCTGCCCGCGAACACCTTGCGCTGTTCCTCATCCAGCTCATAGCCGTCGATCTGAATGCGGTTGTTGTCATTCTTATAGACGCGCTTGATCACGTTGTTCACGCGCAGCACGAGCTCCTTGGGAGAAAAGGGCTTCGTGATATAGTCGTCGCTTCCCTTTTCCAGACCGATGATGCGGTCGAATTCCTTGTCTCTGGCAGACATGAAAATGACAGGGATATCCCTTCCCTGCAGGCGGATCTCCTCGATCAGATCGAATCCGCTCTTATCATCCAGCATGATATCGAGGATCCACAGATGCACATCGTCGTCCTGCACATGCGCGATCGCCTCTTCATACGTATAATAGGATCTTACCTCATATCCTTCTTTCTTCAGATACTGTGCGACCAAATCGTTGATCGCCTTCTCATCTTCTACAACACAGATTACTTTTTTCATCGTCATCACCTGAATTTCCTTCTTGCTGTATCATGTCAGACTTCGTTTCTATTGTAGCAAAAAGTCAGAGAAAAATCAGTGTTATTTTATGTTTCTTCATCGCAAATGATGTGATGAAAAAAAAGGGCCATGCGCGGCATGGTCCCCCTTTGTTCACAGCTGATTGTCCCGGATGAAATCGATGATCTGATACACATAGTCATGGCACAGCTCATCGCTGCGAGCCTCCGCCATCACGCGCACCAGCGGCTCGGTCCCGCTTGGCCGCACGAGGATGCGCCCCTCATCGCCGAGCTGCGCCTCCACTTCGGCGATCTTCGCCTTCAGCCCTTCGTCCGCCATCGTCCGGTTCTTGTCCTGGACCTCGACATTGACGAGCAGCTGCGGATAGATGAACAGCTCGCTGCCCAGCTCCTTCAGCGACTTGTGCTCATCGCACATGATCTCCAGCAGCTTCAGCGCTGTCAACAGACCGTCTCCGGTCACCGCATGCTCCAGGAAGATGATGTGGCCGCTTTGTTCTCCGCCGATGCTGTAGCCGTTGCTCTGCATGCACTCAAAGACATATTTGTCTCCGACCGCCGTCTGCGCATAGTCGATCTGCAGATCGCGCAAGGCGTGATACAGGCCCAGGTTGGCCATGACAGTGGTCACCACCATATTGTGTGCCAGCCGCCGCTTCTTCTTCATATACCGCCCGCAGGCATAAAGGATATAGTCGCCGTTGAACAGACTGCCACCCTCATCGACGGCGATCTCCCGGCCCTTCTCGTCCACAGCCAGGCAGCGGTCCGCGTCTCCGTCAAAGGCAAAGCCGACGTCATAGCCGCCCTCGCGCACCATGCGCTGCAGGCTTTCCGGATGAGTGGATCCGCAGTCTGTATTGATGTTCACGCCATTTGGCTCGCCGTGGATGACATCCACCTGTGCACCCATCGCCCGCAGGGTCTGCGCAGCGGTCGCCGTCGCGCTGCCGTTGGCCAGATCGAGAGCGATCCGCATCCCGTTCAGGTCCACGTCCACGATGCCCATGAGCCATTCCTCATAGATCTTCAGCCCCTCGCTCCAGCTGACCACGCGGCCCACATGATCATTCAGCGCAGAAGGCACGTCGATCTCTCCATCGATATAGCTCTCGATCTCTGCTTCGATCTCTGGATTCATCTTGCAGCCTTCGCTGTTGAAGAGCTTGATGCCGTTGTCATGATACGGATTATGCGACGCGCTGACCATGATGCCGCAGTCAAATGATTCGCTACGCACCAGGAAAGACACGCTCGGTGTCGGACAGACGCCAAGCAGGTATACATCTGCGCCCGTCGAGGTCGCGCCGGCAGCCAGTCCCATTTCGAACATGTCGCCGGAAAGGCGGGTATCTTTTCCGATGACGATACGGGCGCGTTTTCCCTTGCCGTAATGCCATCCCAGATAACGGCCGATGCGCACTGCCATGTCCAGTGTCAGCGTCTCGTTCACGCGGCCGCGCGCACCGTCCGTCCCGAAGTATTTTCCCATTTCATTCATCCTTTCATCAACCGCTCACGGTGACCGTGATCTCGGATGTTTCCAGCTGATATTCCACCAGGCGGTTCGACCCGCTCACGCTCAGCGTCAGCTGCCGTTCGCCCGCCGCGGTGATCCCTTTCAGATCAGCTGTCACCATGATATCTTCTTTCGTGATATTTTGCAACATCTCCTCGCTGCCGCTCACGGTGACGCTCACCGTCCGCGGATCCAGCGTGACCGGCATGCCGTCGATCTCTGCCTCCTGATTGATCAGGCGCACCTGGACGTCGCTGAAGGTCGTCGAGGTCCGCTCGCCTACCGTGACCGAGACGCTGACCGAGCTCAGGCTCGCCTGCGTCACGCCCTGCGGCAGCGTGATCGGCATCGCCAGCGTGCGATCGTTGGTGATGTTCGATACCGGCAGCGAGATCTCGATATGATCGATCTGATCCAATACGCTTTGCTTGGCATACAGCGTGATCTCCTCATCGGAGAGCGTGCAGGTGGAGATGGCCAGGCCTTCCTCCATCGTCCCGACCTGGACGACCTCGATCGGCACGGTCTTCTTCGGCTGCGTCACGCTGATCGAGACGTGCATGGTGGAAGGGATGATGTCCACCTCCAGCCGGTCCCCGTTCTCATCATATGCGGCCAAGGGCGCATCCGTCTCAAAATCGCTCGTCACCCCGCTCACATCGATCAGCGCCTTCACATAAGAGACGCGGTTCAGCGTATCCTCGCTCGCGCGCACGGTGACGGTGTCTTCATCGAATTCCGGCGTGCCCAGATCATATGTCGCGTCCATCTCGGACTGATTGACGAAATCATAGCCGAGCGCATAAGTCTGCGTCTGCTTTTTCTTGAGCTCCACGCTCACCGTGCCCGGCTCGATGATGACCTCCAGCCGGGAAGGGATGTTCTGCACCTCCAGCTCGACGTCGCTCCTGCCCTCGCCCAGCTGCCGCAGATCGGCCACCACGCTCAGCGAGTTCTGCTGGCGGACCATCTGCAGGTCGTTGATGTCGCCCAGCAGCTGCACATCCACCGTCTCCGGCAGGCCGCTGACCTCATACGTCTCCTCATTGACCAGCACATTCACCGTCTGCGCCTTGAAGGTGTAGACCTGTTTCGTCTCAAACAGCGAAGAAGCGCTGTCGCCGAT
>ENA-ORNG01001863-ORNG01001863.1-human-gut-metagenome-genome-assembly--contig:-NODE-1863-length-13947-cov-4.860711_pt1 | contig 13947 bp, 17 predicted proteins | sample MGYA00242113_ERZ509018 | MGnify/ENA primary metagenome ERZ509018 (study PRJEB26280, sample SAMEA2338711) | human gut metagenome | biome: human gut; feature: human-associated habitat; material: faeces... | reverse complement strand
ATTCTTCTGGTTTTGAGAGGCGTTCTACTTTTATCAATTAAATCACTCCTCCCATTCCGCAACTTGAATGGCTAGTAATTTACGTAATGTACTATCGGGATGTAACATTTTTTTTAATATTTCATATTGTCGAAGAATTTCATCTCTATCTTCACCATTCATTGCTTGATCAAATTTTGATAATGTTTCTTGATATATCTTAGATGTTGTAGTTGGCATTTCCATAACATCCTTTAATATTTCTTCTAACGTCCAACCTTGTAAACCATATTCTCCTAAATCTAAAGATTTTAAACATGTATTTCCATCTTCATCATAGCGTAAAGCTATAATTTCATCTTTTTCCAAAGTTTGAAGAATACTTGGACTATGTGTAGTTAATATAAACTGAGCATGTGGAAAAATTATTTTTAATGTTTTTACAAGCTCTGCTTGCCAGATAGGATGTAAGTGTAAATCTACTTCATCAATCAAAACTGTCCCATCAAATTGTCCTGCTTTTACATCCCCTTCAGTATTTCTATATTCTATTTCTTTTATAATCCCAAGAATAATATATATACAGCTTTTATATCCAGAAGATAAATATTCAAAATAAATATCTCCCTTTGTAGTAGTTAACATAATATCATACGTCGCTCCAATAACTGTTTTAAAGCTAACTGTATTATCCAAAACACCAAATGCTTTCTCTGCAAGTCTATAATTTTCAATTTGCCCCTCACTCAAACTTCCTTCTTTATCTACAAACAAATATCTATTCACAAACCAATTCTTAATATCATCTGCTTGTATACCACTTACAGCCATCTTATTAACAATATAATTTTCTCTTTCTGGATCTGATTTAATGGAATCCATTTTAATATAATCTATATTCCTATTTACTCCAAAATAATATAGATCTTTTGAATATCCTGTCCAACCTAATCTATATTCATCCAATCTAGGTTGAAATTTTTCCACTTTTTCTTCTTTCGTTTCTATAATCTGATTCCCATCTACATTTAAACTTAATTGAATTTTATATTTTCCAATCTCATACAATGTATTTTTTTTAATTTTGATGAAATATTAGAACCAAACGCATCCGAAATTATATCTAATATTGTAGTTTTTCCAATACCATTTGCACCACATATAACATTCATACCATAACCAAAAGATACCTCCAAATGGCCAATACCTCCAACTCCATCAATTTCTAATGATTTAATCTTCATTTTATACCTTCTCTATCTTTCTAATTAATGATTTCTTAATGTCTCAGGGACTTAAATATTTTTAGTAGTTTCTGTAAATTCTTATGAATAATTCAGTATAAATTAAATTTTAATATATTCTATAATTTGATTTAATTATAATGTTGTTTGTGATCTCTCAAAATGTCCATGATATGATTTTACTTGCGTCCAAGCATTGATCATTTTATTGTCCATATAGTTCTTGAATATCCATACCTCAATTAGTATACTATCCTTATCAACAAAAAAGGAAAGGTTCCAGAGACCTTCCTGCAAGATCGTCCTCTGGAACCAAGGTTTTGCAACCATGTATATTGTATCAGTTTATACCCGTGTAGGGCAACATATTTTTATCTGAGAGTAATGAATTTTTATGTCCTGTGTGTCAAAAAGGACTTTTACTGTTTCGTGATTATTGCAAACGGATCATACGTTCAGAAGATGGAAGCCATGAATGGATCATGATCCCAAGACATCAGTGTGATAATCCAAAATGCAGAAAGATCCACCGGATGCTTCCCGATATCCTTGTTCCATATAAACATTATCCTGAAGAAACGATCTCCGGGGTTTTGGATGAAGTCATTGGACCTGATGATATGGATTCGGAAAACTTTCCGTCTGAAGAAAGCATGGAACGCTGGCATCACTGGTTCATCTTTAACCGGATGAACATGGAAGGACATATAAGATCGATCGGTCATCGGATCCTGGGATATGACGAGGAACTTTTATCTTCCACGATCTCATTACTCTCTCATATAAGAAGTTCCATTCCAGATGTCTGGCTTAAGATCATCCTTCGTTATATTTATAATTCGGGAAATACATTGCAGGCATTTTACTGACTTTGATTTCACTGTCCGTGTCAGATGATTGTATGATGATCCATGAAAGGAGGTTCATATGATCATGAACAAAACAGAAAAATTTATCAGAGAACAGAACCGTAACGACCTTGCACTGCAGAAATATAAGCTGATCGCCCCTCTTCTGAATGAAGATCTGGACAGTTTTGCTGCCTGTGAACTTCGTAAAAAGATCGCTGATCAGAATGATATATCTGAACGTACGTTACGTCGTTACCTCAATGCCTATCAGAAAGAAGGGTTTCACGGATTAAAACCTGCAGAAAGGATCCGGTATCGGAAAGATCTCATGCCGGATAATTACGAAGAGATCCTGATGGAAGCAGTCCAGCTCCGCCGGGAAGTACCAAAAAGATCGGTCGAACGGATCATTCAGATTCTGGAGATGGAGGAAAGAGTTGCTCCCGGAGTTTTGAAACGTCCAACACTTCAGAGACATATGTATCAGGCAGGATTTGGAGCTGCACATATGAATGTTTATCAGGAAGCAAGAAAAAGCTCGTCCAGACGTTTTTGTAAACCACACCGGATGATGCTCATACAGGGAGATATCAAATATGGTCCACGTCTTCCGATCGGTAAAAATGGTGCCATGGTCCAGACGTATCTTTCATCAGCCATTGATGATCATTCAAGAATGATCCTGTTTTCAAGATTTTATGATAATCAGGAAGAATCAATCGTGGAAGATACCTTTCGGAAAGCGATCCTGAAGTTTGGACATTTTGATCAGTGTTATTTTGACAATGGATCACAGTATACTGCGAAACAGATCAAACGGTCTCTGGCGAAGCTGTCCATTAAAGTTTCCCATGCACCTGTCCGAAGTGGAAAATCCAAAGGAAAGATCGAAAAATTCCATCAGGTGGCAGATGATTTCATTGCAGAAGCAAAAGCAAAGAAGATACAGACACTCAAAGATCTGAACCATTACTGGGAGATCTTTCTGGAAGAATACTATCATAACCGGGCACATGAAGGGATCCGTGAGTATTATGAAAGCATTGGAACGACTGTTCCGAAAGAAGGCATCTCACCATTACAGGAATTCAATCGTGACACAAGACCGCTGACATTTCTTGATACAACGGTTGTCGGGGAAGCTTTCCGTCATCATGAGATCCGTAAAGTTGATAAAGGTGGCTGTATCAGCTTCCAGGGACGTAAATATGAAACGAAAACCCAGCTGATCGGAAGAAATGTTGAGATATCCTATGATCCGGCTGAGCCACAGATCATAACAGTCAGTCATGAAGGGATCGAACCATTTCAGGCAGAGCCTCTTCAGATCCAGGATTATTGCAATGCTCCGCAGATCCTTCCAGATCATATGCAGGAAACGATACCAGAAACATCCCGGTTTCTGGATGCACTGGAGAAAAGATATGCAGAATCCGTAAAACGCCGGGCGGATGCGATCTCTTTTGGCGGTTACAAAAAGGAGGTGTCTGATCATGTATAGAGAATTCTATGGTATGAAACACCAGCCTTTTTCCAGAAATGTACCACCAGAAGCCCTTTATGAATCAAAAGCAATGACAGAAGCACTCGGAAGACTTGCATATGTTGCAGACCGTCAGCTGTTTGCCGTTGTGACAGCGGATGCCGGATGTGGAAAATCAACCCTGATCCGTAAGTTTGCATCAAGTCTGCCGAAAGAAAAATATATCTTTTTATATCTGTCTGATTCAAAACTGACACCAAGATGGTTTTATAAAGGAATGCTTGACCAGCTGGGACTGGAAGCAAGGTTTTACCGAGGGGATGCAAAAAGACAGCTGCAGAAAGAGATCGAGATCATACGGGGAGTTCATGGACAACGCGTGGTATGTGTGCTGGATGAAGCACATCTGTTAGAAAAAGAAACGATCGAAGAATTCCGGTTTCTGTTAAACTATCGTTTTGACTCCGTAAGTCCGATGGCACTGATCCTTGTCGGACAGACAGAATTATGGGAAGACAAACTTCGATTAAAAAGATATGATGCGGTAAGACAGAGGATCGATATCAACTGTGTTCTTCCACATTTGGATCGTACTGAAACTGAAAGATATATCAAATCTCATTTGAAATATGCAGGTGTTGGAGAACGTGAACTGTTCAGTCGCAGAGCAATGGATGAGATCTTCCGGATATCCTCGGGAATCCCAAGACTTGTTAACAGGATCTGTGAAAAGGCACTGATGTATGGATACCAGCAGGGGCTGAGGATCATAGATGATCAGGATGTTCTTTATGTCAGTGATCATGAAATGCTGAATGGTGGTGAACAGTTATGATATTCTCTTATAAATATCCTGTTGTGAAATTTTTTGGAGATGACCCGGAAGATACAGAAGTCACAGAAAAAGCTGGAAGTATTAAAACGATAAACACAGATCAGGAACCATATGAAGCTGTCATATCTGCGGAAGGATCGCAGTTTCATATCATCTTTGGAAGCTGTCAAAACGGATTATTCTTATGTATACCCGGATGGCATACAGGATGTGAACTTTCCTATCTGGATGATGTATTTTGGAATCATGAATCCATTCTTGGGAGTGATGAACGGTTCGGATATGAAAATGCCACAGCGATAGCTTATGCATTGAAAGAATTAAAGTTTATTATTAAGTAAAATATTTCTGGGGCTTTTAGCCCCAGAAAATCAAAGACTTGTATGGACATTGAAATGATCAATGCTTGGACGCAAGTAAAATCATATCATGGACATTTTGAGAGATCACAAACACAACACAAACACATCCATTCAATTTGATGATAAGGGAAATAACGTTAAGGTAACAAAATATGTTGATTTTTCAGCAGATATCGTTGAGGAGAAAGAAGAAGTCAAAGGTTCTGATCTTGTAGTAGAGGAACTTGATAAGAAAGATCCTGAAATCCCAGACCAGGGAGAAGATAATAAAGGGAATGGCAATACAGGAAACGGCAATGGAAATGATATCTCTGGAAATAATGCACAAAGTAAACCAGAAGTAATAAAACCAAACATCGTAAAACCATTAAAATTAAAGAAACAGATAATAAAAACAGCAAAAATAAAAACTTACAAGGCAAAAAAATTAAAACGTAAAAAGGCAACATTTAACCTAAAAGCGAGATCTTTTGGGAAAGCAAAACTGACCTATAAAGTGACTAAATATCCAAAGAAAGCAAAAAAATGTATGACCGTAACTAAGAGTGGAAAAGTTACATTAAAGAAGAAAGCCAAGAAAGGAACATACAAGATCCGGATCACGGCAGCAAAAACATCGAAGTATCAGAAAGCGGTGAAATATGTGACGGTTAAGGTAAAATAAATCAACAAAGAATTATGCAAAGGTATTGATTGAAAATTTTAAAGTATGTTATAATTACCTAATTACTAATTGTTCGATTAGTAATTAGGTAATTAGTAATTAGCAAAAAGGATGATGGTATGAGATTTGTTGGAAGAAATCCCAGATTTTGAAAACAGTTGTTTGAGATATCATAAACAATTGGCAAATCAAAATCTACAACAAATCCCCCTGCCAAACACCCTTCACCTTCATCTCATGCGCAATTCTATTCAAAACTTTCCGCTTATAAACACTCCACTCAGGAGCAATCAACAAATCTCTCGGTCCATCTCCAGTTAATCGATGAATCACGATCTCAGGACTCAGATTCTCAATACATTTCAAAATCAGATCAACATAAGACTCCAAAGTAAACACATCAAAGGGATGTTCCTCATAATGATCAGCCAGATCCGTATTCTTCAAAATATGCAGCATAGAAAATTTAACCCCATGAATCGGAAGGTGATTCAGATAACGAACTGACTCAAGCATCATATTATCCGTTTCACCAGGAAGCCCAAGAATCAGGTGAACAACAGTCAATACACCGATCTTATGAAGATTCATAACTGCTTCATCAAAACAAGACAAAGGGTACCCACGCCGGATAAAAGAAGCGGTCTCTTCATGAATCGTCTGCAGACCAAGTTCCACAAACACAGGTTTGATCTTATTTAATTGATTTAAAAGTTCCAAAACCTCGGCAGGCAAGCAATCCGGTCTGGTACCGATCGCAAGAGCAACGATTCGCGGATCATTGACCGCTTCCATATATAAAGCTTCCAGTTTTTCAATCGGACCATAAGTATTCGTAAAAGCCTGAAAATAAGCAATATACTTCCCCTTCTCAATCTTTCTAGAAACCATCTCAATTCCAGCGGTGATCTGATCTGTCACAGACAAAGCAGCCGAAGAAGCAAAATCTCCGGAACCGCCCTCACTGCAAAAGATACAACCACCAGTTCCAAGTGTTCCATCTCTGTTTGGACAGGTAAAACCACCATCTAAGGATACTTTATAAATTTTCTCACCAAAATAATTCTTTAAAAAACTATCAAATGAATAATAACGTTTTCCATGCCAATTCATATGATCATAACTCCTAACTACAAGTTTGTTATCTACAAGATAGCACGAAAAATGTGGAAATTCCAGCGTTTTCAAGTCACAAAATGTTCATAACATTATCACGTACTATAAAATCTCAATCACAAAACTCAAAGTTTCATGTTCCCTAGGTTCCAAGAATCGAACACCTCTTTTATGTTCAAACACATCATCCTCATCATTGCAGGTAGAAGTTCCACTCCAAGGTTCCAAAGCAACAAAAGGTCCATCATTTGCACTAGACCATACACCCAGATAATCGAAATCAGGGAACCGAACTAAGATACCATGGCCACTTTCCTTATGCTTTAATGCGACCGTGCGTGATTTCAACTGATCAAAGATCAAAGCATCCTTGTAAAATAAAGAATGTTTTACAGGGATCACAGTTTCATGATCAAGAACAGGAATACGGTCGTTATTATTGATCAAACCATCATCTGTAAGCTGTGCACAGGCAGCAGTTTCTGGTTGTTCAAATTCCACGATATAATCTTCAAAATTCTCCCCTTCATACACTGGACAGTTAAATGCAGGATGACCGCCAATACAGTAAGGCATAACGATGTCCCCATGATTGATCACCTTATGACTGATTTTTACACCATGATCTGTTAATTCATAGATCATCTGGAGTTCAAAATCATAAGGATACTGTTCTTTTGTAGAATCATCCGCTTTCAAAGAATAAACAGCACAAGTTTCAGAAGAAGAAACCAAAGTAAATTCTAATTTTCTTGCAAGACCATGACGGCCAAAAGAACAAGTCTTAGAATTACCGATGGTTGCAGTTCCATTTCTTAAACATCCAACGATCGGAAATAAGACAGGTGCCTGTCCGCTCCAGAAGTCAGGATTTCCCTGCCAGAGATATTCCGTACCAGAAGTATCTTTGATAGAAGTCAGTTCCCCACCAAGAGATTTTAAAGTGACAGATACATTTTCATTGCGTAAGATTGTATTGCTCATGAGATATCCTCCTAGATTTAATATAGAATCATTATACCACGAATTAACATCGAAAAACACTTGTGTTTCTTGGGAAAAGCAATAGTTAAAAGCATATTTTTTATAAAGAATCAGTAGAAATTTAAGAAGTGGTGTGATAATATGACTAAGTATGCGTAGAAATGTAAAATAATAGATAAAAATAGAAAAGAGGAAAAAGATTATGGCAAACAGCATTGAGCAGGAGATCGGCCGCAGAAGAACCTTTGCGATCATTTCCCATCCGGATGCCGGTAAGACAACGTTGACTGAGAAGTTCCTTTTATATGGAGGAGCGATCAATACAGCGGGGTCTGTAAAAGGAAAGGCAAACTCCAAACATGCAGTATCTGACTGGATGGAGATTGAAAAAGAAAGAGGTATCTCTGTCACTTCTTCTGTATTACAGTTTGAATACGAAGGAAAATGTATCAATATCCTTGATACACCAGGACATGAGGATTTCTCAGAAGATACGTATCGTACACTGATGGCAGCGGATTGTGCAGTCATGGTGATCGATGCTTCCAAGGGTGTGGAGCCACAGACAATCAAGTTATTTAAGGTTTGTGTTATGAGACATATCCCGATCTTTACATTTATCAATAAGATGGACCGTGAAGCTAAGGATACTTTCGATTTGTTAGACGATATCGAGAAAGTCTTAGGGATTGAGACATGTCCGATCAACTGGCCGATCGGATGTGGAAAAGAATTTAAGGGTGTATACGAGCGTGCATCAAGAAATATCTTACGATTCGAGGCAGTCTCCACAGGTGGTGCAAAAGAAGCAAAAGAAACGATCATTTCAGCAGATGATGATAATGCAGCAGATCTGATCGGAGAAGATTTCTATGAGAATCTGATGGAAGAAATTGAATTGTTAGATGGTGCGGCAGCAGATCTTGATATGGAGAAAGTACATCAGGGAAAACTATCTCCAGTATTCTTTGGATCAGCACTTACAAACTTTGGTGTAGAACCATTCTTAGAGCATTTCCTGAAGATGACAAACAGACCACTTGCAAGAACATCCAAGGGAGAAGAAGTAGATCCTGTGGAAAATGGTTTTTCAGCGTTTGTCTTTAAGATTCAGGCAAATATGAACAAAAACCACCGTGACAGAATTGCATTTATGAGAATCTGTTCCGGTAAATTCGAAGCGAACATGGAAGTAAAACATGTACAGAGTAAGAAAAAGATGAGGCTTTCCCAGCCACAGCAGATCATGGCACAGGAACGTAAGATCGTAGAAGAGGCGTATGCAGGAGATATCATCGGAGTATTTGACCCGGGAATCTTCTCTATCGGAGACACTGTCTGCCTTCCAAAAGATGACTTTGAATATGAAGGAATCCCAACATTCGCACCAGAACATTTTGCAAGAGTCATCCAGTTAGATTCTATGAAGCGTAAGCAGTTTGTGAAAGGTGTAGAACAGATCGCACAGGAAGGTGCTATCCAGATCTTCCAGGAACATGAAGCAGGATTTGCAGAGATCATCGTCGGAGTTGTAGGAACACTTCAGTTTGATGTCTTAAAATACCGTCTGGAAAATGAATATAACTGCGAGATCCGTTTAGAACCATTGCCATATCAGGCAATCCGCTGGATCAAAGACCGCAACACGGATATGAACAAATTACGTGGTGTATCTGAAGTTAAGAAAGTCAAAGATATGCGAGGAAATCCACTGTTGTTATTTAAGAATGAATGGGGAATCCAGTTTGTACTTGATCGTAATGAGGGATTAGAGTTAGTTGAGTTCAGCAAAGAATAGTATAAATTGTATTTCTTTTTGATAAGAAAAAGCATTGTAACTTGAGAATAAAGATGGTATATTATATTAGTATATTTCTTAAGTTATCAAAAATAATATAAATATCAGACTTAGAAAAGAGATTGTTATGGCGTTGATAGATATTCATACACATATATTATATGGAGTTGATGATGGAGCAAAGGACATCAATGATTCAATGGGACTGTTGGATGAAGAACGGGAACAAGGCGTGGATCAGGTAATACTGACTCCGCATTACGGTCCGAAGTTTGGACATCCGGATACAGAAGTATTGAGAGAGAAGTTTGAGGCGATCAGAGAGAAGGCATACAAGTATTATCCAGAGATTCAGCTATACCTTGGGAGCGAATTATATTATCAGCAAGGGACAGTTTCAGATCTGAAACAAGGGAAAGCATTGACGATGAATGGGACCCGTTATGTTTTAGTGGAGTTTGCGACATCAGATGCCTATTCGCATATATATCGCGCGGTTCAGGATTTTGTATATGCAGGATATATTCCAATCCTTGCGCATGTAGAGCGATACAAAGCAGTTTTCGGACATGTAGACAAGATTGTCGAACTGGTCGAAACAGGTGCATATATTCAGATAAATGCGGAAAGCCTGATCGGAGGAATTTTTGATAAACGAGCATCTTTTTGTAAGAAGATTATGAAAGAAGGACTGGTTCATTTCCTTGGAACGGATTGTCACGATTTCCGGACAAGAAGACCAAATATGAAACCGGCAGCAGAAGTTGTACGGAAGAAGCATGCGGACCAGATTCTTTATGAGAATCCAAGAAAGATGCTTGAGGGGAAAAGTATTTAATTAAAGAAGGGATAAAAACATCTATGTACGAGTTAGAGAATGATGATGAGATCGAGATTGATTTAAGGGAATTGTTTTTGGCATTGAAGAAGAAGATCGTTTGGATTTTGTTGACAGCAATCGTCTTTGCAGGTGCATCAGGATTGATCACGAAGTTTGCGATGACACCGATCTATTCTTCTACAGCACAGCTTTATGTTGTTTCAAAGGGTGGACTTTCACAGCTTACAGATCTTACAATGGGTACTCAGTTAACACAGGATTATATGGTAATTGTTAAGACAAGACCAGTCCTTGAACAGGTGATCGCAGATCTGAAGCTTGATATGGATTATAAAGAATTAGAGAAGAAGATCACGGTGGAGAATCCATCTGATACACGTATCATGCAGATTACGATAACAGATAAGGATGCAGCACTTGCACAGAGCATCACACAGGATCTTGCAGAAGTAACAGCGAAGACAGTTGCAGAGAAGATGGACGTGAAATCACCAACGATCATCGAAAAGGCATATAAGGCAGATAAACCAGACAGCCCAAGTCTTAAGAAGAACGTATTGATCGGAGCAGTTCTTGGATTTATATTGATGGCAGCAGCCATTGTGATCCAGTATCTGATGAACGATACGATCCTGAAAGAAGAAGATATTGAGAAATATCTTGGAATTATTACTTTAGCGCAATTACCTTTGGTAAAGGGAACTACAAAGCGAACAAAGAAAGTAAAGAGGGCGAGGGAATAAGATGAAGAAATTAGTAATGGATCTTCCAGAGATCAATGATTATCGTATGGTAGAAGGACTAAACCAGTTAAAGACGAACTTAGCCTTCTGCGGAAAAGATATTAAAGTGATCACAATGACAAGCAGTGTTCCGAATGAAGGAAAGAGTTCTATTTCTCTGAGCCTTTCAAGAACACTTGCAGAAAGTGGAAAGAAGATACTGATGGTGGATGCTGATTTAAGAAAATCAGTAATGGCAGCCAGATATCATATACAGGGAATCGATAAAGGATTAAGCCATTATCTGACAGGACAGGCAGAAGTGGAGGATATCATCTACGAGACAGAAGTTGAGGGACTTTGTATTACAGTAGCTGGTCCGCTGTCACCAGATCCAACAAGCATTTTGGATTCTGAGCAGTTTGAACAATTCATTGAGAATGTTAGGGATATGTTTGATTATGTGATCATTGATGCACCACCGCTAGGTGTTGTTATTGATGCTGTGATCATCGGTAAATATACAGATGGAGCAGTCATCGTGATCGAGCAGGGAGTGATCAAACGTAAGATCGTTCAAGATGTCATCAAGCAGTTGAAGAGGGGCGAGGTTCGTATCCTTGGGGCTGTATTAAATAAAGTTGATGAGCGTATCGGTGCTTATGGTAATTATGAGTATAAATATTCATATTCATATTACGGTGAGTCAGATACGGAAAAAAATCATCCAAATACTTAATAAGGAGGAATGTAAGTATGAGTAACAAAATCATCAAGAAAGCAGCAGCTTGTGGATTATCCGCAGTTATGGCTTTCGGGCTTGTCGCAGTAACAGAAGCACCAAAAACAGCTAATGTTAGTGCAGCAACAAAAAAGGTAAAGAAATTATCTTTTAAGAAGAAAGGGTATGTGATTAGTGTACCAGGACACTGGATGAATGCAAAGACACGCCTGAAATTCTCACCAAAAAGTGCTAAAACTTATAAGTTAAAGTACAAAACAAGCAACAAAAAGATTGCTACTATTTCTAAGAATGGTATCATCCGTGCAAAGAAAAAAGGTACAGTAACAATCACAGCAATTGCTAAAAACAACAAAAAAGCAAAGGCTACAACAAAGGTTACAGTTGGTAAAGTTGTTAAAACTTTAAAATTCAAAGAGGGGACAAAGAAAACAGTAACAGCTGGAAAGAAATTCACTCTTCACCCAACTTACTCACCAAAGAAAGCTTCTACAAAAGCTGTAACATTCAAATCTAGCAACAAGAAAGTAGCTACAGTAACTTCTAAAGGTAAAGTAACTGCAAAAAAAGCTGGTAAGGTAACAATTACAGCAACATGTAAAGATGCAAAAGGTAAGAAAGCTAAATTTACAGTAACAGTAAAAGCAGCTCCAACACCTGCAAAAGTTGTAACACCTGAAACTGTAAAACCAGTTGTAAAAGATAACACAGCTGAATATACAGGATTAGTTGCTAATGCTGAAAAATACGTTTTAACTCGTGGAAAACAGACAGTTGAGATCTCTGCAGCACAGGTTAAAGAAGCATTAGGATATATTGCTGATCCAGCAGCTGGATTCAAAGCATGGGAAAGCAAAGAAAACTTTACATTAGGTGTATTATCAGCTACTGGTAAAGGTGCTACAAAGACAGCTACGATCAAAGGTACATCTAACTATGATGGAAAATACACAGCAACAGTTACAAAAGTATCTGATACAGAATACGCTGTTGTAGCAAAATCTGAAAAAGGTCAGAACCACAACATCAAAGTTACAGTAGCAAAAGACGGTACAGTAACAGCTACAAGTGCTAAATACGTTGTAACAAGCGATAAAAACGCTACAAACATCGTAGTAAAAGATGCAGCTGGAAAAGTTATTGCTTCAGCAACAGCAAAAGATGGTAAATACACAGTAAAATTACCAGCAGATAAAGCAAAAGATTTAACAATTACACAGTATGTAGCAAAATAATCAATTGCTGAGTGATAAAGGAATCTTGGAGGAGCTTTCCTCCAGGATTCTTTTTCTATAAAAGAATTTTCTATTTAAGAAGGATCAGGAACATGAAGAAAAAGATAATGACGATGCTGATGTTGCTTGCAATTTCCTGCATGATCATGCCAACAAATGCGAAAGCTGCCAAAAAAGCATATATCAAAACAGCAACAGGAAGCAAGGCAACGGTTTTTGTTGGAAAAACTTTAAAATTAAATGCAAAAACAGTTGGGAAAAAGAAAAAGATCACATATAAGACATCCAAAAAATCTGTAGCGACAGTAAATAAAAAGGGTGTGATCAAAGGAAAGAAATACGGAACTGCTAAGATTACAATGAAAGCTTCTGGAGTCAAAACAAAGAAGATCACTGTATATGTAAGAAAAGCAGCGACAGGGATCAAACTTTCATCTGCACAGACGATCAATTTCTACAAGACAGGAAACACTGCCCAGATCAAAGCAACAGCTTTACCTGGAGGAAAACAGATGGCATCAAAAACTCTGACTTATAAGAGCAGTAATCCACAGGTAGCAGTGGTTAACAGCAAAGGAAAAGTGACAGCTAAAAAAGGCGGATACAGCAGAATTCAGATTTCTACCACTGCAAGATCAGGAAAGATCTGCACAAAAGATGTTGATGTTTTTGTATATGATGGATTTGATGATGTATGCAGTGAAACATCTGGAAGCAAGACAACATTTACATTTAATCCAAACTGGAGATCTGTCACAATCTATTTTACAAGTCAAACAGGAAAACAATATTCTTATAAAGTGGATAGCATCAAAACAGAATTTAATATGTTGGCGAATGTCAAAGGATTTGCAGACGAACGCAATGGAGTAGCAGTGAGCAAAGACAGTGCGAGAAAGGCGAACATCATTAATTTCAAGATCATTGAAACTGGCGAAGATTATGATGTATTAGCGGATGCCCAGAGATATCAGCTGACATTTTATAAAGCGTTGAATAACAAAGTGACATTCAATGTAGAAAAATAAAAAGATAAGAAAAATACTTGACAATAAAAATGGAAGCATGATATAATATCAAAAGTTGTGAAG
>ENA-ORNG01001859-ORNG01001859.1-human-gut-metagenome-genome-assembly--contig:-NODE-1859-length-13978-cov-11.016519_pt1 | contig 13978 bp, 17 predicted proteins | sample MGYA00242113_ERZ509018 | MGnify/ENA primary metagenome ERZ509018 (study PRJEB26280, sample SAMEA2338711) | human gut metagenome | biome: human gut; feature: human-associated habitat; material: faeces... | reverse complement strand
ATGCTTGCCGCAGAAGGAGCACCGCAGGCCCTTCTTGCTCTCGTCACTCATGGTATTACCTCAGTTTTGGAATTTGGTGCTTATTTCTTGCTGGTGATGATCTTGTCGATGAGGCCGAAGTCCAAAGCCTCCTGGGCTGTCATCCAGTGGTCCCGCTCCGAGGCCGCCTTGATCTCCCCTGCCGTCTTGCCGGTGTTGTTCGCCAGGATCTCATTCAAGTTCTTCTTGATCCGCAGGAAGTGCTCCACGTCGATCTCCATGTCTGTCACCTTGCCCTTGGTACCGGCGGAGGGCTGATGGATCATGATCTCCGCGTTGGGCAGAGCAATGCGCTTGCCCTTGGCGCCGGAGGACAGCAGAAACGCGCCCATGCTGGCGGCCATGCCGATGCAGATGGTGGATACGTCGCACTTCACGTACTGCATGGTGTCGTAGATGGCCATGCCGTCAGTGACGGAGCCGCCGGGGCTGTTGATATACAGCTGGATGTCCTTGTCGGGGTCTTGGGCCTCCAGATACAGCAGCTGGGCAACCACAAGGCTGGCGGTGGTGGCGTTGACCTCTTCCCCCAGAAAGACGATCCGGTCGTTCAGCAGACGGGAGAAGATATCATAGGACCGTTCGCCGCGATTGGTCTGCTCGACTACATAAGGGACTAAGCTCATTGGTAAAACCTCCTTGATTTCCGCACCGGGGACCGGCACAGATGACAGATCTGTTCCTCCCAAACCCGATGCGTCTTCCCCGCCCCGGTGGGGCAGGTAAGGCAAAAGCGCCCGGCCCGCCTGCGGGCCGCCGCGCCTCTGCCAACGCACACGCCTATCTTAATATAGACGCCATGCGGGAATCTGTCAAATCGATGTAGAGCGCCTTCCGCCGGCGGAAAAACACACCGCTCCGCCGGGGCCGTCAATTCCTAGTATACCCGGAATTATTTGGATTCAGCAGGCGTCTCCTCTTCTTTTTTTGCCGCAGCCTTCTTGGTGGCCTTCTTGGCAGGCTTCTTCTCCTCGCCGTCCTCGTCCGCCTTCTTGCGGGTGGTCTTCTTGGCAGGCTTTTCCTCAGCGGCCTCCTCACCCTCGGCGTCCTCTGCCTTCTTGGCAGTCTTCTTGGCGGGCTTCTTCTCCGCCTTCACGGCGGTGGCGCTGTCCACCACCACGGCGATGGCCTTCTGGCTCTTCAGCTGGTCCTTTACCTGCTCAGCCTGGAGATACTTCTTCACGGTCTCCAGATCCATGCCGTACTGGTCGGCCATCCGCTGGAACTCGGCCTCCACCTCTTCATCGGTGGCGTCGATGTTCTCCTCCTTGATGATGGCGGCCATGGCCAGATCCATGCGGACCTGCTTGAGAGCGGGCTCCTTGGCGTCGGCCAGCAGCTGGGCCTCATCCATGCCGGTGGCCTTCATGTACTGGTCGTACTGGAGACCCTGCTGGGCCAGCTGCATCTTGAAGTTGTCCAGGAACTGGCGGGACTGGGCCTCCACCATGGCGTCGGGCACATCGGCGGTGATGTTCTCAGCCACCTGCTCCATCAGGGCGTCCTCGAAGGCGCGCTTCACGGTCTCCTCCCGCTCGGCGGTGATCTTCTTCTTCAGATCAGCCTTCAGGTCCTTCAGAGTGTCGAACTCGCTGACGTCCTTGGCGAACTCATCGTCCAGGGCGGGGATCTCCTTCTCCTTCACCTCATGGACCTTCACCTTGAACACCACTGCCTTGCCGGCCAGGTCCTTGTGATAGTCCTCCGGGAAGGTGATGTCCAGGTCCTTCTCATCGCCGGCCTTCACGCCGACAAGCTGCTCCTCAAAGCCGGGCACAAAGGTGTGGGAACCCAGCTCCAGGCTGAAATTCTCGCCCTTGCCGCCCTCAAAAGGCTTGCCCTCCAGGAAGCCCTCGAAGTCGATGACGACCGTGTCGCCCTCCTTGGCCTCCCGGTCCACGCTCACCAGACGGGTGTTGCGGTCGGTCAGAGCCTTCAGGCGCTCGTCCACATCCGCAACGGAGACCTTGACCTCCTCCTTGGGGGCGGACAGTCCCTTGTACTGGCCCAGGGTCACTTCGGGATACACAGGGGCGGTGGCCTTGAAGGTGAAGCCGTCGCGGGTCACCTGGCCCTCGATCTCCACAGAGGGATAGCCCACCACCTGGAGCTCCTGCTCCTTCACGGCAGCCTCATAGGCCTCGGGGAACGCGATATTGATTGCCTCTTCGAAAAACACCTCTGCGCCGTACATCCCCTCGATGATCTTCCGGGGGGCCTTGCCGGGGCGGAAGCCCGGTACGTTGATCTTCCGGCGCATCTTCTGATATGCCTTTTCGATGGCGGCCTCAAACTCCGCCGCACCGACCTCGATGGTCAGAACGACCTGGCTCTTTTCGATCTTTTCGCAGCTTTTCACACTCATCTTGTTTATTCCTCCGTTCATCGCCGGTCATAAGCCGGTGCGAAATGGTATTTTACCATACAAAACCTGAAAATGCTATACTTTTTTCCGTTATTCACAAATTTTTTTTGGAACAAATCCCAGATAGTCGGCGGAGATCAGGGAGAAGTCCGTCCCATTCCACCCGCCCTCCAGCCGCCGTTTGATGGCGTAGCCGTGGAGGTGGCCGTAGCAGCACCGCTCCACGGGGTAGGCCGAGAGCAGCCGCAGGATCTCCGGGCACTCGTAGCCCTGATACAGCGGCGGATAGTGAAGGAAGCAGAAGATGGACCGTCCCTCCGCCGCCTTCAGGGAAGTCTCCAGTCTTCCCACCTCCCGGTTGAGGACCTTGGCGTTGTGGGGCTTCTGGTCCTCCTCAAAGAACCATCCCCGGGTCCCGCACAGGGCGTAGTCTCCATACAGGGCGCAGTTGTTATGGAGAAAGTCCAGGGTGGTAAGGCCCTTCTCCGTGAAGAAGTTCTTCATTTTGGACACCGTGGACCACCAGTAGTCGTGGTTCCCCTTCACCAGATACTTTTTGCAGGGGAACTGGTCCAGAAAGCGGAAGTCCGCCTCCGCCTCATTCAGGTCGATGCCCCAGGAGGTGTCCCCCGCCAGGACCAGCACATCGCCGGCGGTCAGCCGGCTCAAAGCATCGCCGATGCGCTCCGTGTAATTCTCCCAGGCGGGGCCGAACACCTCCATAGGCTTGTCCGCTGTCAGGGAGAGGTGCAGGTCCCCGATGGCGTAGAGGGCCATGCGGCACCCCTCCTTTCTCTGTGTCCCGTGAGGCGGAGTCAGCCGTCCTCTTCGGCGGCTCCAACTCCCCGGAACTCTGTTGATCTATCTTGATCTGTGTCCATCTCGATTTTCACGCTGCTGACCTTTCCCCAAACGCGTCCGCCCACCTTCCGGACGCCTGTCTTGGTCAGCAGAATGCCGGGCAGCTTGCTGCCCTCCGGGAGCCAGAGGGACCCTTTGTAGCCTTCGCCCCGGATCCGCCCGGCGCCAATTCGCCGCCGCAATAGGGACAGCGCCGCTCCTGTGCTATGGTGCTCTACTCCCCTTTGCGTTTTTCGGTTGGGTCCTCCGGGTCATCAAAGACAATTTCCCTGCCGCACCTGTCACAGAAGTGCTTTTCCCCCTTCCGCCACCATGGCATGGCATACCCACGGCCGCAGTATGGGCAGCGGAGGTTTCGGACCCACTGGATGCCTCCGTTGACCAGCAGCACGATTCCTGTGATCCGCAGGGTGTTTTTGATCCAATAGGCCGTGTCCATCACCCGGTACCGGTCTCCCAGGGTCCGGTAGGGAATCAGCTCGTTGACAGCCAGGAAGAAAATTCCCAAAGCAAAGAACAGCAGCACCAATCGGGCAAATGCCCGGCTCAAAGGCTTCACGCAATAGCCTCCCTGCCCTCTTTCGGGTTTCCAAAATCCAAAGGCAACAGATTTACAGTCTGCCGCATTAAGCCGTTTCCCGCGTTGCTTTGTTGCAGCGCGATTTACTTCAAAAACTCCAGCACCACGCTGTCCATACCGGGCTTCTCACAGGTGAGGTCGAACCGCCGGGCCTTGCCCTTCAGGGCCGCCAGGCGCCGGGGAATCGCCGTGCCGGTGGTTTCATGCAGCTGGTCCAGCAGCTCCACGCCGTCGCCCGCCGGGGTCTCCCCGATGGCCCGCAGCACGTGGTCGCAGAACTTGTAGGGGGAGGCGGTGGAGACGAACACCGTCACGGTCTCATCGCCGGTGGCCTGCCGATACTGCTCCATGACGCTGGCCGCCACGGCGGTGTGGGTGTCGATCAGATAGCCGTCCTCCTTGTAATACTTGGCGATGGCGGCGGCGGTGCCGGCCTCGTCGCAGAAGCCGCCCCAGAACTGGTCCCGGATGGCCGCCTTGATGGCGTCGGACACTTCGTATTTTCCGGTCTTGGCCAGGGCGTCCATGTAGCCCTTCACCTCCGCGTCGTTCTCGCCGGAGAGGTCGAACAGCAGCCGCTCCAGGTTGCTGGACACCAGAATGTCCATAGAGGGACTCATGGTGGTATGGAATGGACGGTTCTTGTCGTACACGCCGGTGCGGAGGAAGTCCGTCAGCACATCGTTGCAGTTGGAGGCGCAGATCAGCTTCCCAACCGGCAGTCCCATGCGCTTTGCGTAGTAGGCCGCCAGGATGTCGCCGAAGTTGCCGGTGGGCACACAGAAGTTCACCTTGTCGCCCATGCTGAGCTTCCCGTCCCGGACCAGGTCGCAGTAGGCGGAGATATAGTAGACCACCTGGGGCAGGATGCGGCCCCAGTTGATGGAGTTGGCGGAGGACAGGAAGTAGCCCCGGTCCGCCAGGGTGGCCCGGATGGCCTCGTCGGAGAAAATACGCTTCACGCCGGCCTGGGCGTCGTCAAAGTTGCCCACCACGGCGCAGACGCCGACATTCTCGCCGTCCTGGGTGACCATCTGGGTCTCCTGGACCTTGGACACGCCGTCCTTGGGATAGAACACCAGGATCTTGGTCTGGGGCACGTCGGCAAAGCCCTCCATGGCGGCCTTGCCGGTGTCGCCGGAGGTGGCCACCAGGATGCACACCGTCTTGGCCTCCCCGGTCTTGCGGAGGGCGGCGGAGAGCAGCTGGGGCAGCATCTGCAGGGCCATGTCCTTGAAGGCGCTGGTGGGGCCGTGCCACAGCTCCAGGCAGTGGGTGGTGTCATCCACCGTGCGGACGGGGGCCACGGCGTCGGTGTCGAACTTCTCGGGGCCGTAGGCGCTCTCCGCAAAGGCCAGCAGCTCCTCATACGTGTAGTCGGTGAGGTACAGGCCCATGACCTTCGCCGCCCGCTCCTGATACCGGGCGCTCACCAGACTCTCCAAAAAGGCCCGGTCGATCTGCGGGATCTCACAGGGGGTCAGCAGGCCGCCATCCCGGCTCAGTCCCATCTTGATGGCCTCCGCGGCGTCCATGCGGACGGCGGCATCCCGTGTGCTGTAGTACTTCATATCTCTTCTCTCCTTTTCAGGCAGTCGATTCACTCTGTAAACGCGTTCTCCAGATATTCCAGCCGGAGAGACCGGTGGCCCGGATCAGAATAGATTTCCGCCACATCGAATCGGGCAGGAGCATCCTCCAGGCCGTGCTGGCTGAGATAGGCCTCCGCCGCGGCCCGGAGCTTCTCCCGCTTCCGGCGGTCCACCGCCTCCCGGGGCAGTCCCACCAGATCGCCGCTGCGGAGCTTCACCTCCACGAAACAGATGGTGCCGTCCCGGTCCCGGGCCACCAGATCCAGCTCTCCATACCGGCAGCGCCACTGGCTGGCCAGCAGCGCATAGCCCCGTTCCCGCAGGTATTGGGCCGTCACAGCCTCGCCCCGGTCGCCCAGGGCCTTGGTGGTGCTCATGTCCGTTTGTCCTCCCACTTTTTCAGGAACGTCCGCCGATGGGCCGGACAGGGGCCGTACTGGTCCAGCATGGCATAGTGGAGCTTCGTCCCGTAGCCCTTGTGGCGGGCGAACTGGTACTGGGGGTACTCCCGGTCCAGCACGTCGGTGACGTACCGGTCCCGGCTGACCTTTGCCAGGATGGAGGCCGCCGCGATGGAGGCGCTCTTTCCATCTCCGCCCACCAGACACAGGTGGGGTGCCGTGATGGCCACGGCGCTGCCATGGTCCCGGTTGCCGTCGATGAGGCACAGGTCCGGCGGCACAGAGAGCCCGCCGATGGCCCGGTTCATGGCCAGCATCCTGGCGTTGAGGATGTCCATCTGGTCGATCTCCTCCGCCGTCACAAAGGCGATGCTGTATGCCTCCGCCGCGGCGGTGATCTGGTCGAACAGCGCCTCCCGTTTCTTGGGCGTCAGCTTCTTGGAGTCGTTGAGACCGGGGAGATCGATCTCCCTCGGCAGGATGACGGCGGCTGCGTACACCGGCCCCGCCAGGGGCCCGGCTCCCGCCTCATCCACACCGCAGAGGGTGGAAAAGCCGTGATTCCATTGTTCGCGCTCGTAAGTCCAAAGGTCCATGTCCATCCTACCAATACTCCATAACGATCTTCTTACAGGAACGGCAGACCCAGGCGGGAAGCCAGGTCCGATTGTAGCGGAACGTCATCGGCCCGTCCAGCACGATGCCGCCGTCTGCCTCGATGTTCCGCTTGGTATAAAACGTGCGGAGGTCTTTCTCTCCCGGCATGAAAAAGAGGCCGATGCTGTTCTTGGTGATGATGTGGCCCTTTTCCATCTCGATCCCACAGACAGGACAGTTCATAGATGCCCCTCCTTGTAAATCGCGCTTCCCCGCTTTCCGCCAGGTGATCTCAATACTCCAGAAGGATTTTCTTACAGGCCCGGCAGACATAGCCGTGTACAGTCGCGCGATCGCTCCCCTGTATATGATGGGGGCCGTCAAAAACGATCCCGCCGCGCTGTTCCACGCTGCGCTTCGTATCCCAGAACCCCACTTTTCCGCCGGGCGGCAGGAAAAACAGGCCCCGCCCTAGCTCCGTATAGAGGATCCCCCGCTCCATCTCTTTCCCGCAGACAGGACAGTTCATAAAGATGCCTCCCTCTTTATGTTGCAGCCTGTGCAGGCTCCTCCGGCAGCTCCAGTGTAAAGCGGCCCAGCTTGCCGGAGCGATACTCGTCCAGCAGGATCTTGGCCATCCGCTCCGTGTCCACTTCCCCGCCGGAGATGAGGAAGCCCCGCTTTTTCCCGGCGGCCTCCAGCAGGCGGTAGCCCCAGGCCACGTCCTCCTCGCCGTCCTGCCGGAGTGGGAGTGCGGGGAGCTTGTAGCCGGTTTTCAGCGCCTCCGGATAGTTGGCGCCCAGGTAGGCCATCAGGTGGCAGCCCAATGTCTCCACGTCCAGGATCTCGTCCTTCACCGCGCCGGTGTAGGCCAGGTTCAGCCCCACGCTCTGGTCCTCGAACTTGGGCCAGAGGATGCCGGGGGTGTCCAGCAGTTCCAGCCCGCGGTCGATGGGCACCCACTGCTTGGCCCGGGTGACACCGGGCCGATCCTCGGTCTTGGCGGTCTTGCGGCCGGCGATGCGGTTGATGAAGGTGGACTTGCCCACATTGGGCACCCCCAGGATCATCACCCGCACCACCCGGTTCTGCCCTTTCTCCGCATAGGAGCGGAGCTTGTCCGCCAGCAGCGTCCGGACCGCGGCGGCGAACTGTTTGGTGCCGCTGCCCGACTTGGCGTCGCACTCCAGCACCGCGTAGCCCTTGGAACGGAACCAAGCCGCCCATCGCCTCGTGGCCTCCGGGTCCGCCTGGTCCACCCGGTTCAGCACCACCAGCCGGGGCTTGCCCGCCGTCAGCTCGTCGATATCCGGGTTGCGGCTGGACACGGGGATGCGGGCGTCCACGATCTCACACACCGCGTCCACATGTTTGATCTGTTCGGCGATCATGCGCCGGGTCTTGGTCATATGACCGGGATACCATTGAATGTTCATGCAAATTCCTCATTCCGCGGTGACCCGCGGCGTAAAACGGTCTGAAAGTCTCCCCGGCAAAGCGGCGCCGGGGGCCTGCGGGCAGTCAGCCGATCCTGTCGATCCCGCCGATGCGGCCGAAGTCCCGCTCCCCTGTGGTCTCGTCTGCCCCGGGAAACAGCAGGAACACCGCCCGTCCGATGACGTACCGGGTATCCACCGTGCCCAGGTCGCTGCTGCGGCTGTCGCTGGAGTGGTTGCGGTTGTCGCCCATAACGAAGATGGAGCCCTCCGGCACCGTCAGGGGGAACTCTGTTCCCTCCTCCACATAGGTGGGCTCGTTGATATAGTCCTCCTCCAGCAATTCGCCGTCCACATAGACGGAGCCGGAGGCGAAGTCGATGTCCACCGTCTGCCCCTCTGTGGCGATGACCCGCTTCACGATGGGCTCGGTCATGAAGGTATCCTTCCGCAGCACCACGATGTCGCCGTACTGATAGTCGTCATCCAGCAGGGAATTCAGCACCAGCAGCCGGTCTCCGTCCTGCAGGGTGGGCACCATAGAGTGGCCATCCACGCCGATGAGCCGGATGACGAAGGTAAACAGCAGCACCACCGCCAGCACGGAGCACACCAGCGCCTGGGCCCACTCATACAGGTCCCGGCCCTCCTCCTTTTCCGGAGACACCTCCTGCGTCTCCTGCTTCTTCTCTTTCTTCCACATGTCTGCAAAACCTCCGCGGGCGCTTTCGCCCCTGTTGATGGAAAGCCCCCCGCCGGAGGTCTCCTTGCTCTTATGTCAGCGGGCCGATCCTGCCGAAGTCCCGCTTGTCGGTGTCCGCAGTCACGCCTGGGAACAACAGGAACACCGCCCGGCCCAAAATCTGCCGGGTATCCACCGGCCCCAGCTCCGGATCCCGGCTGTCATCGCTGTCGTTGCGGTTGTCGCCCATAACAAAGACGCAGCCCTCCGGCACGGTGACAGGGAACTCCAGCCCCTCCTCCAGATAGGTGGGCTGGCGGATGTAGTCCTCCTCCAGCAGCTGCCCATCCACATAGACGGCACCAGCGGTAAAGTCGATGTCCACCGTCTGGCCCTCTGTGGCGATCACCCGCTTCACGATGGGCTCCCCGTCCTTGAAGCTCTCCTTCCGGATGATGACGATGTCCCCGGCCTCAAATCCACCGCACAGGTGGGCGTTCATCACCAGCAGGCAGTCCTGATGCTGGAGCGTCTCCCGCATGGAGGGGCCGGACACCAGCACCACCCGCGCCGCAAAGGTGAACAGCAGCACCGTTGCTGTCACGGCGCACACCAGCACCTGCACCCACTCGTACAGCCCGCGGAGGGAAAGCGCGTCCCTGTTGAGCCGTTTTCCTCCCCGCACGTGACCGCCTCCTCCAGCACCGCAGTTTTTCACAATAACGTATGCTAGTATATCAAAGAACCGTCAAAATCACAAGATGCCGGGGAAATTTTGTGTGACAAGAAAAAAGAGAGGCTTTCGCCTCTCTTTCGTCTTGGATCACAGCTTTTCCTTGACCTTGGCGCCCTTGCCCACGCGGCCGCGCAGATAGTACAGCTTGGCACGCCGCACAGCACCGTTGCGGACCACCTCGATCTTGTCGATGGAGGGAGAGTGCACGGGGAAGACCTTCTCCACACCGACACCGTAGGAGATGCGGCGCACGGTGATGGTCTCGGTGATGCCGCCGTGCTTCTTGGCGATGACGGTGCCCTCGAAGACCTGGATACGCTCACGGGAGCCTTCCTTGACCTTCACGTGCATACGGACGGTGTCGCCCACCTTGACGGGGGTCACTTCCGTTTCCAGGCGCTCTTTGTTCAGTTCCTTGATCAGATCCATGGATATTCCTCCTAAATAATAGGCGTTCATACCGCTTTTCTCAAGGCACATCAGCGCGTGCACGGCAGAGGACCACCCTTTGTAGCCGTAATAGGATACCACGGCTGGGAGGAAAATGCAAGTGTTTTTTACAGAAAATCCGCTTTTTTGCCGGTCAGCTCCCGGGCTCCGGCGGCCAGCAGTCCCGCAGCCGCCGGCAGCAGCCACAGGGATCCGCCGGTGCGGCCCATCAGCCACAGGGACAGCGCTCCCAGGGTCAGGGCCGTGAGGGCGCCGGCCCAGCGGGCGGCCCCCTCTCCGGCAGCCGGCCCTGCCAGTGCGGAGACGGCAAGTGCCAGCGCCCTCCCCCCGTCCAGGGGACGCACCGGCAGCAGGTTGAACAGGCACAGGGACAGATGGGCTCCGGCGGCCACCCAGGCGTGCCCTCTTGCCAGCAGCAGACCACAGAGGAGATTTACCGCCGGGCCCGCCAGCACTGCCGCCAGCTCCCCGGGATAGGAGAGGCGGGCGGCATCCGTCACCAGCTCCGCCCCGAAGATGCTGATCCGCAGGCCCAGGACCCGTCCGCCCAGCAGATACAGCACCAGCAGATGCCCCAGCTCATGGAGGAGTGCGGCGGAGAGGATCACCGCCAGCAGCTGCCAGCCGTTCACCAGTGCGAACCACGCAGCCAGCAGCGCAAAGCCGCCGGAGATGTGCAGTCCCTCACACCAGCGAGACATAGTAGATCGGATTCAGGTACTGGCTGCCCTGATGGAGCTCAAAATGCAGATGAGGGCCTGTGGCCACGCCGGTCTCCCCCACCTCCGCGATGGCATCCCCCTCCTTTACGGAGGCACCGGATGCAGCCAGGATCCGGCTGCAGTGGGCATACAGCGTAGAGAAGCCGCCCCCGTGGGAGACAGTGATGTATTTGCCGTAGCTGCTGCTCTCCCCCACCGCTGTCACAGTGCCGTCGGCAAAGCAGCTGATCTCTGTTCCGGCAGCGGCCGCGATGTCCAGGCCATAGTGGAACCGCTCCTCCCCCTGCACCGGGTGCTCCCGGTAGCCGAAGTCCGAGGTGAGCGTGCCCATCACCGGGGTGCAGTAGTCAAAGCCCAGCAGGGCCTGTTCCAGGCACACGTTGTCCGGCAGGTTCTGGTCGGAGTAGAGGACGTAGGCCAGGGTAGACGCCTCCGCCGCGCCCTGGGATGCGGTTTCCGCAGTCTCCGCTGTCTGATCGGCCTCTGCTGTCTGCGCGGTCTCTGCCGTCTGGGATGCTGCTGCGGGCAGATCCAGCCAGCCGTCGCTGCTGCCGGTCCCGGTCCGGAAGGCCCGCAGGGGCGCGATGGCCGCAGGAAGCTGGAGAGACACCGCCTCTCCCCCTGCCGGGGCTGACACCTCCACGGCGGAATCCTCCTGAGGGTCGAACACCGCCTGATACATATCCTGAAGGGCCACGTCCACATCCGCTTCGCCGCTCACGGCCCGCCCCACAGCGGAGAACACGGCCTGCACATCGATGTTCTGTTCCAGCATTCCGGTGAGCTTGGCATTCACCTGGGCCATGCGTCCCGGCAGCAGGAGCTTCACCGCCACCAGCAGCACAAAGATGCTGCCGCAGGCCACCAGCTGGATCAGATGCCGCCGCTCTCCCGGAGTCAGAGTTTCCCGTTTTCCCCGCTGGACCCTGTGCGGCGCAGCCGGGGTACTCCGCCGCCGCCTTTCCGCCGCCCGATGCTGGGACGAGACGGTGCCGATCCGCCGCCCAACGTGCCGTGCCGCCATGACGCTCCCTCCCCTGTCGGAATCTATTCCAAACTCTATGCGCCGACCGGGCGGGATATGCGTCTTTGGGAATCGTCTGCCCCCGCCGAAAAAGAGACCGGGAAGGGGCTCCCTTCCCAGTCTCTTGCACTTGCCCGCTTTGCGGGGCGTTATCCCAGCAGGCCCAGCATCGCCGCACACAGGGCCGTCCTGTCCCGGATGGAGGGGATGCGCACCCGCTCTTCCGTGGTGTGGATCTGTTCTGCGATGGCGGAGAGGGCGTCCACCGTGGGGACGCCGTAAGTGGAGAGATAGGCCCCGTCGGTGGCGGTGGGGTCCGCGATCTCCTCCGGCTCCCAACCCAGCAGCTCCGCCGCCTCTGCCGCCCGGAGATAGGCGCTGTGATTGGCGGCGTTCCGCTCCATGGCGGGGAACAGCGTCCGGTAGGTGACCTGCACCCGGCAGCCCTCCACCGTCACCTGGTCCGCCATGCTGTCCAGCCTGGCCTGGATCACCGGGAAGTCCGCGTTTTCCGGAATCCCGGCCACGCAGAACTCCCCCCGGGCCTCTCCGGCCACCACGCCGTTGGGCCGTCCGCCGGAGATGGGCGCCACATTGTAGTAGATGCCCTTCTCATAGTCGTTGAAGCTGTATAGCCGGATGATCTGGTGAGCCAGCTCCAGCACGGCGCTGCGGCCCTCCAGATACGCCTTGCCCGCATGGGCCTCCCGCCCCGCCACGTCGACGGTTCCCAGAATCACCCCCCGGCGGGATGTGACAAACCGGGGACGTCCGTCCCGCTCCCGGCCGCCCTCGAACACCAGGGCCAGAGCCGCGTCCTGCGCCTCCCGGGCGTAGACCTTGCGGCCGGACCGGGAGCCGGTCTCCTCGTCACAGGTGAAAAGGTACGTCAGCTCCCAGGGGGGCAGCAGGCCCGCCTTTTTCAAAATCAGCGCCCCGAACAGGGAGATAAGGACGCCGCTCTTGCAGTCCCCGGCCCCCAGGCCGTGGGCCCACTCCCCTTCAATATGAAAGGGGTGCTTTTCCGCAAAGCCGGGGCCGAACACCGTGTCCAGGTGGGCGGCCAGCAGCACCTTTCCCCGGGGCTGTTCCGGCCGCACCCGGGCCACCAGATGGGTCCCCAGACCAGGCTCCGTCACCCGCTCTGTCCGGGCCCCCAGCTCGGAGAGCACCGGCTCCAGCAGCCCGGTCACGGCGGCGTTGCCCGCCTCATTGCCGGTGCCGCTGTCGATGGCGCAGATCTGTTCCAGCAGCGCCAGCTGGCGGGGCAGCATCTCCTCCGCCCCGGCCCGGACGATCCGGGCCAGTGTCTGTCTCTTGGCATCCTCCATCGGCCGTGCCTCACTCCGCCAGCAGGTCCACCATGACCTCCGCCGGATCGAAGGCGGCGTCGATCATGCCCACCTTCTGGAGCCAGTCGATGTTCTCCTCCCACACGGACACGTCCTGGGACAGGAAGGGCGCGTCGGCCGTCTCCATGATGGGCAGCAGCACATCAAAGCTTCGCCGTTCCACGGACTCCGTCAAGGGGAAGTTCTCCTCGTCCTGGTTGGCCAACAGGAGCCCCAATGCCTCCTCCGGGTCCGCCTGCATATCGGCAAAGCCCTTCTGACAGGCCCGCAGGAACCGAGTGTACTTGTCCCGGTTGGCCTCCAGCTGGTCCTCGCCGGTCACCAGCATCAGCGCGTAGTAGTTGGGTACGCCGTAGTCCATGACCTCCATGTAGTCCACGGCGAAGCCCTCCTCCTCCAGCGCAGGAACCTCGTGGTTGATGAAGCAGCCGAAGGTGGCGTCCACATTTCCGGTGGTCATGGCGCTCATCAGGTCAAAGCCCACGTCGATCAACTCCACGTCATCCAGCGTGGCGCCCACAGTCTCCAACATCTGGCCCACCGCCACCTCGCCGAAGCGGGTGCCGGAGTAGCCGATGGTCTTGCCGATCAGGTCCTCCGGGGTCTTGATGTTTTTCTCCGCCAGGGCACAGACGATGCTGATGGGCTGCTGGACCACAGCTCCCAGCACCTTCACCGGCACGTCCTCATTGGCCTTGGCGATGATGGTGTCCTCCTGATAGTAGAAGCCGATATCCGCCCGGCCCGCCGCCGTCATGGTCAGGGGATCGCTGGCGTTAGAGGGGAACAGGATATTCACCTGCAGGCCCTCCTCCGCAAAGTAGCCCTTCTCCTCCGCCTCGTAGAGGAAAGCATGGACGGCGTTGGGATACCAGTCCAGCACCACGTCGATGGTCTCCAGCTCTCCATCGTCCTGCCCGTCCGCCGTGTCCCCGCTTCCGCCGGAGGAGCAGCCGGTGAGCAGCAGAAGCGCCGTCAGCAACAGCGCAAGTTTCTGTTTCATCATCAATCTTCCTTTCTTTATAAACTGGATCCAGGTGATTCCTGCGGGGCCCGCCCCGCAGGTTTCAGGACTCTCCCCTCCAGCGGACGAACCGCTTTTCCAGCAGGTTCACAACGGCCACCGCCAGGATGGCCGGCG
>ENA-ORNG01001851-ORNG01001851.1-human-gut-metagenome-genome-assembly--contig:-NODE-1851-length-14040-cov-2.253057_pt1 | contig 14040 bp, 15 predicted proteins | sample MGYA00242113_ERZ509018 | MGnify/ENA primary metagenome ERZ509018 (study PRJEB26280, sample SAMEA2338711) | human gut metagenome | biome: human gut; feature: human-associated habitat; material: faeces... | reverse complement strand
TTTCTTCCGGCGTCAGATACATGCTAAGGCCTTCGATAATAAACAACATTTTTCCTTGTGCATCAATCTGATCCGCCCAAGCCGGATCCAATGCAGAAATCCCGATTGTTGATACCCTTCCTGATTCCTGATAAATCTGATCTCTGACGGCGATCGTCTCCGGAAGATCCAAATTGTACCACCGCAGCTTGCCGTTATCCATTCGATAAAATCTAGTATCCAATCCGCAGGCAATATTTACAATCGTACAATCCGGATTGCGATCAATAAAATCTTCTACCAACTCATCAAATACAAGCGTTCGAGCAATCACACCATTGCTCATGGTGGAATCTTCCTCTGCCGACGAAAAATCATAATCTATCTTATTCACCAGTTCCACTGCTTTCGCATCATAAAATTTATGTCCCTTTTTCAGCGAATATTTTGCTCTCGCATAAAAACTTTGCAACATGGTCTCTGCTGTTCCATCCAAAGTCACTTTGATTTTTTCACTCATTGTACGTTTCCTCCTTGGTATGTGATCTCCAATACCCTTCCTGTTTCGGAAGTGATTTTGTAACGCTCATTGATTCTTCCGCCTACGATCCACAAAACTTCATTTCCATCGACAACCAGTGGGAGTTTCCCTCTCAGTTCACCCGGAATTTTATCATCGATCATACAACGTGTCAGCTTCTTATGCCCGCCGCTCTGACTGACTGCCATATAATCACCGCTTCTGCGTGTGCGGACAGTCAGTTCGCAATTTATTTTATCACAATCAAACCATTTCGTATACTTTTTTTCCAAAATCTTCTCACCATTATATGAATAAATTTTTGCAGTAAAGCATCCCTGCTTCCATTTCGTTTCTCCCGGAACAACAAGATTTTGGATTTTCAGTTCTTCTGTCTCACTATCTGATTCTGCAATCATATTTTTCTTTCGGATCTGTACTCCTTCATAAACTCTGGATGCCTCCAGTTCATATGGAAGATCTGCTTTTCGTCCAGTCTGCATACCATACAGATCTCTGATCTGTTTTATATGACCAGAGGTAAGGTCACTCTGATGTCCGCCTGTTACTTCTAATATCTCCCTGATCACATATGTCTGGATAATTGTTTCTTTTTTGAAAAACTCATGATCCAGGACATATCTGTCTTTTGCTTTCCTGTATCCTGCTGCCATTTCTCCTGCCAGCTTCGTAAAATAGGCTTCTGCCTGTCCGAATATTTCTGACGCTTCTGCCATATGTGTAACTGCCCTTGGATTTACTTCCTGCTCAATGAGTGGCAGAATGTGACGTCGTATACGGTTTCTCGTATAATCATCTTCCATATTGCTGCTGTCCAGAACTGTCTGAATGCTGTTCTCCTCTACATAATTGACGATTTCACTCCGTTCTAAACACAAAAGAGGCCGGATAATTTCTCCGTTCAGTGGCTTCAGCGAGCAGAGGCCCCTGATCCCGGTTCCCCTGGCCAGGTGATGCAGCATAGTTTCCGCCATATCATTTTGGTTATGTGCAAGCGCCACACGTACCTGTTCCGGTATCGCCACTGCATTTTCTTTCTCTTTTTCAAAAGCGATTCGACGCACTTTGCGGCCGGCTTCTTCGGTTCCCATCTTCCAACTAAGAGCCAGAGCAGGAACATCATAATTATATACTGCACACGGAATTTTCCATTCACTGCATATTTTCTCCACCATCTGCTGGTCCCGCAGAGCTTCTTTTCCACGGATTCCGTGATTTACATGTACTACACGGAGACGATAGCCAAATTCATCTCTGAGTTCATTCAATATATGAAGCATTGTCATCGAATCCGGACCGCCAGAAACACCAAGGATGATCTCTGAACAATTTTGCAGCATTCCTGTTTCAGTCATAAATCTTTTTACTTTCTGCAATGTATCTTTATACATCTTCTTTTCTCCTGTGTTTTTATTTTCTTACCACATTCGCTACAAGGACCGTCATATCATCCCTCGCATGATAATCGCTGTACCCGAGTGCCCGTTCCAAAATCCCCCGGCTGATCTCTCTGGGTGTTTCATCCTGAATATCCATAATGATCTCTTTCATCGTCTCTTCCTCACATTCAACAGGCAGCGCGTCCATCACACCATCGGTCATCATGATCAGATAATCTCCATGATACAGTTTTCTGGAAGCCGTATCAAAATCAATCCTCTGTACCAGTCCCGCCGCAAGGCTTTCTGATGAAATAGCTTCCACCCAGTGGTCACGTTTGATAAATGTCGAAGCTGCACCTGCTTTTAGGAACTCACAGATTCCCGTATAGAGATCTACTGCACAGATATCTACCGTAGAGAACATTCCTTCCCTGCCTTTCAGAACAAGCGCAGAATTTACCATACGTGCCGCAGTCTCCTGAGAAAAGCCGGAATCCAGAAACTGTTCCAGAAGTTCCACTACTATCTCACTTTCTCTGCATGCGTCCATACCCGATCCCATTCCATCAGACAGACACATCACAAATCTTCCACCGTCTTCCTGTCTGCAGATATAATTATCCCCTGATACTTTTTCATTTTCTCTTGTAAGTCTGGATACTCCGTATAACATCTGATAACTGACGTCTTCTACAAAATGAATCGTATGAAATTCCCCATTTACAATACACCGGCTTCCCTGCACAGACGTCATATTACTTTCGCATAACTCTGAGAGCATCTGTGCGACCTCTGTTACAGAAACACACTGTCCGCTCCTGGCACGCAGAGTAAGAAAAATCTGTCTGCGCCCTTCAACTTTGTCCATCACCCACGCAGCTTTCAAAATCACATGTTTTCTTCGCAGATTCTTTTTCAGTTCTTCCTGAAATTCCGGTTCTGCTGCCGAAATATCATACAGATCATTTGCTACTGTCTCCATAATGGCCGCTGTCTCTGTCAGCTGCTGAGCCACTGCCAGCCGACTTTCGATCATACGATTCATCCATATAAGATTCTGTTTTTCCTGTCGAAACTGTTCGCGTACTTCTTCCAGATATTGCAATGATTTTCCGCATACGTTCCCCCATTGCATACGAAGTTTCTCAAGTTCTCCTTCATCATCTTTTTCGAGAGCACGTACCAGTGCTTCTCCCCCCTGACACATTGTTTCTGCCTGACTTCCCCAGCAGATTTCCCGATGATAGCAGTTACTGCACAGACGATCATTCGCATCCGTCAGAATACGCTCAATCTGCCCACTACTCAGGTATTCCTTTTTGTACGGCATTCCATAAAATGTATCCGCAAGTTTCTGAAAAGCTGCCGCATAGCGTTCCACTTTTTCTTTCTGAGGATGATCTTCTCCAATCGGAAATATTTCTTCTTTTTTCGACATTCTCCCCGTCAAAATAGTTTTTGCCATGTCCCGCAATATCAGCAGTACGCTGATCACGAGCATGGCAATTATCCATTCCTGCATATATCCCCCTCCCCTGATACTTCCCGGTAAGTATTACAATACTTTCACTAGAAAAATATTATAAGAGGGTTCTTTTAAAATATCTGTCAAATAAAGGAGATTGTTCCAGAAAACTTTTCTGCAAAATCTCCTTTATTTCTCTTCTTCAAATACAATCTCATTTCCTTTGACCAGACCAAGCTTATCTCTGGCAACTTCGGCTATATATTCATCCGTCTGCATGTACTCTTTCTGTTCATCTATTTCCTGTGTACGTTCCTGCTCACCTGCAATAGAATCTTCCAGCGCTGATGCCTTTGCATCGTATACAGCAATCCTCGCCTTAAGTGTCTGACTCTGATAAGTCAGTCCACCCAACAGAAGCAGAACAACAATAGCAATTGCTGCCATTCCAAGGTAGTTATTCGCTATTCTTTTTTTATTTTTTTTCTTTTTTGACTTTTTCAAAGCGTCTGCCCCTTCTATTACACCATAAACGTCTTTTCGTATGTCTATATGAAGAAATTTTACATCTTTTTACCAGAAATAGCAACCTATTTAACACAAAATTTGCAAAAATTCCACCAAAAGCAACACCTGCCAGCATAAAAAAGCGGATTCTGCCATAATTGCACTGATATAAAGCGGTAAAAAGCAGCAAACCAGCCAATAACCAGTACAAAATATCCACTGTACTGTTCCACATTCTGTCGCAGAACAAACGTCTTTTCAGCATATCGGTCAGCCTGTAAACAACAAGCATCCCTACTCCTGTTTCGAAAGCGCGAAAAAAAAGCAGTATTTCCAATCTGATATAACTGCTCATCTTACCGGAACATCCTTTTCAGCAAAGGTTCTTCTTTTTTCTGCGCATTCTTTGTCAGATAAGAAACACTGTTTACTTTTCCTTCAATCTCAGCCTCTCCCTTTTCGAGGTCAAGGCTTTTTACATGAAGCTGCTCTCCTTTGATCTGCACTTTCCCGGCCTCAGTCTGAAGCAATATCTCATTTTCATTAAACGAATGAATATCCTGAACACCTGTCAGTTTTCCATATTTACGCTCTTTTATCGTCAGACCGTGCACCTTGCCTGTCTTTTTTTCTTCCAACCCCACAGCTCCCATCCTGCATTTACTGTTAATCTATGTGAGAGCCCTGTCCAATAGACACAAAAACGATCAAAGATAGCGAAAAAGATTCTCTGCGTCTTCTTTACGAACCGTTTCTTTGATATCCAGCACCTCAACCTTTACGTTTTTGCTTCCAAACTGGATTTCAATCGTATCACCGGCTTTTACCTGTGCTGACGCCTTGGCCGGGCGGTCATTGACCAGCACTCGTCCGGCATCACATGCCTCGTTCGCAACCGTTCTTCTCTTGATCAGACGTGAGATTTTTAAATATTTATCAAGTCTCATATAAAGCCTCTGGAAAACAACAAATCTGTCCCCCCTAAAAGCACGATTTACTTATTCGTTTACCATATCTTTCAGAGCTTTACCAGCTTTGAATTTCGGAGCTTTAGAAGCTGCGATCTTCATTGTTTCACCAGTCTGAGGATTTCTTCCTTCTCTTGCTGCTCTTTCACTTACTTCAAATGTACCAAAACCAACTAACTGGATTTTTCCACCTTTTTTTAATTCGGATGCTACAACATCAGTGAAAGATTTTAATACAGCCTCTACATCTTTTTTGGAAAGGTTTGTTTCTTTCGCCATTGCTGCTACTAATTCTGTTTTATTCATGGTGTTCCTCCTCTAAATAACCTCATTCTTATTTATTGCGTAATGCTTCCTTGGCATATGCACGCTATTTACTATATATAAACCTTTTATGTCAAATTGTCAAGGCTTTTCGGCTTTTTCAGGCTCTTCTTCTGTCGCTTTTTCCAATTGTTTCAACTCTTCCCACGAAAGCCCAGCCAGCTGTTTATCCTCCGGTGAAAAGATCTTCGGATGCCGGAATTTCATTTTGGATGAAACGTCTCGGATCACATCCTCAACGGTGAAAAGTCCCTCTTCTTCCGCGATCACACTGTGAAGAGCCACCTGAAACAGTACATCTCCCAGTTCCTCACAAAGATTTGTGCTGTCATTTTCTTTTGAAAGACGGTCGATTCCTTCCAGTACCTCATTGCTTTCTTCCAGCAGATATTTTTTCAGGCTTTCATGCGTCTGCACACTGTCCCACGGACAATTTCGGCGTATTTTCCTGACAATTTCCATAAAATCATCAAATTCCCGCATATGCAAGTTTACATCATGGAGTCAACCATATCCAGAACAGCTTTGCCCATGACTGCTGATTTTTCATCCGCATCTGCCAGAGATGTACCTTTTACTCCGTAGTAGAACTTAACTTTTGGTTCTGTACCAGACGGACGAACACATACCCAGGCATCATTTGTCAGTTCATAATAAAGGACATTGGAATTCGGAAGTCCTGTCGGTGTAACTTCGCCTGTTTCCAGATTTTTGATCGTGTCTGCTTTGTAATCTCTTACAGCAACCACTTTGTGTCCTGCAAATTCTGCCGGCGGATTCTGGCGAAGTGAATTCATGATATCCTGAATCTTCTGCAGGCCTTCAATACCTTTCATAGTTACAGCTTTGATATCGTCTTTGTAATATCCAAACTGTTCATACATCTCGATCATTGCATCCCACAGAGTCTTACCCTGCGTCTTATAATATGCTGCCGCTTCGCAAAGTGCCATTGTTGCAACGATTGCATCCTTATCTCGTGCATATGTACCGATCAGGCAGCCATAGCTCTCTTCAAATCCAAAGAGATAAGATCCTTTTCCGCTCTTTTCAAATCCAAGGATCTGCTGTCCGATAAACTTAAATCCTGTAAGGACCTCGATCAATTTTACACCATAACCCTTGGCGATTGCATCTGCAAGATTGGTTGTAACAATTGTCTTGATCAGTGCACCGTCCTCCGGAAGGCTTCCGTTTACGGCTTTGCGCTGGCTGATCTCATAGTTTGCAAGAAGGCATCCGGACATGTTTCCTGTCAGGTCATGATATTCTCCGTTTTTGTCTTTGACACGAACGCCAAGACGGTCTGCATCCGGATCTGTCGCAAGAACAAGATCTGCGTCTACTTCTTTTGCAAGTTTCAGACCAAGTTCAAAAGCTTCTGCTGCTTCCGGATTCGGATAACTTACTGTTGGGAAATCTCCATCCGGAAGTTCCTGTTCTTTGACAACATAAACGTTCTCAAATCCAAGTTCTTTGAGGATTCTTCTTGCAGGAATGTTACCAGTTCCATGAAGTGGTGTGTACACGATCTTCAGATTCTTTCCTTCTGCCTGAATAGCATCCATATGAATAACCTGTTTCTTCAGTTCTGCCATGTATGCATCGTCCACTTCTTTGCCGATCACCTCGAAAAGGCCTGCTTTTTCGGCTTCAGCCTTGTCCATAGTCTTAACAGTATTCCAATCGGAAATTGCCTTAACTTCTCCCATGATTCCGCTGTCATGTGGCGGTGTGATCTGTGCACCGTCCTCCCAGTATACTTTGTATCCATTGTATTCCGGTGGGTTATGGCTTGCAGTTACATTGATACCGGCAACACATCCCAGATGACGTACCGCGAAAGAAAGCTCCGGTGTAGGTCTTAATGTCTCAAAGATATACGCTTTAATTCCGTTTGCTGCAAGACAAAGAGCTGCTTCCTGTGCAAATTCCGGTGACATATGGCGGGAATCATATGCGATTGCAACACCCTGGGATTTCTTGTCTACTTTTGCGATATAATTTGCAAGCCCCTGTGTTGCTCTTCTAACAACATAGATGTTCATACGATTGGTTCCGGCTCCAATGATTCCACGAAGACCAGCTGTACCAAACTCCAGATCCATATAAAAACGTTCTTTTATCTCATTTTCATCCTCTGCAATACTTTTCAATTCCTCTTTTGTTGCTTCGTCGAAGTATGGGTTTGCAATCCACTGCTCATAAACCTCTTTGTAATCCATACTAAAATACCTCCCTGTACAATGTATTTCCGACAGTTTCACTACTGTCTTTGATAGTTCTATATTATACACCTCTTCAGAAGAAAAAGGAAGCACAATATCGTTTCCACGCCTCCCGCTGTCGTATCAGATTTTGCAGTTTTTCTGTATTTTTCACAGAAATCCAGGTTTTGCGATGCGTATAATAATAATTTGCAAGTTTCCAGTATTTTTCAGGATAACTGAATCGAATCTTAAGATTTGTCCATTCTTCTTTGCTCACGGGTTTTATCTCATGATATGCTTTCAGCATTTCTTTTCCAAAGCGGACGTCCCAGTTATATTTCTCGAGAATTTTTCTCATAAAGCGATACAGATCAGCCATCTGCGTATCAAATCCCCAATGTTCAAAGTTTGTAACTGCAGTTCCACTTTTTAAGATCAAAACATTATGCTGGTTATATTCTCCGTGGCAGACTTCACCCTCCGTTTCTGCTTTCTGGCGCAGCTCCTGATAACCAGACTCTCTTAATGCCGCATACGCCTCTTCTCCATCTCTCAGGAAATCTTCTACTGTTGCCAGATATATTTTTTCAAAAGGACTGGATGCTCCCCGTTTTCTGATAAAACTGCGGATTTTTTTTAATTCCTGATTATGCCGCAGATATCCATTTTCCAATGACGGTTCTATATAATATTCTACAGTCGGTATATGCATGCGCTGATGCAGTTCTGCCATGGTTCGAATACTTTTGAAAATGTCTTCTTTGGAACGTGTATCGCATTCTCTGCCCTCATACCAGTACTGCATTGTATATGGAATGCCGTCACGGTCGCGGCTGACCAGGTTTTCTTCCTGATTTGGAATATAGCAGTCCACCTTGCCGCCCTGACTCTGGATCTGCAGAAGCAATTCCTGTTGTTTCTGTAGTTTTTTTTCTGTTCCTTTGAATTCTTTTACGATGACAAGTCCTTTTTCTGTATGGCACAGAAGTCCGCCACGTGTCCGGGCTGTAGATTCGGCGGTGAGGCCATACTGCTCCAGTGTGCTGAGTCCATAATCATACAAATAAAAATCCCCCTCTTGATTTTGTACCTTCTATCTTATGTAGGGGGAATCCAGAAAATGTATGGTCCATTAATTAATATTCTCTTTCCTTGCAGGAATTTCGACATACAAATGTACTGTCTAAATTTTTAATATTTTTCTTTATTTATAAATTCCATTAACTTCTCTTTTGTATTATCGGAAGGTTCTTCGAGCACATGTTCCAGCATCTCCTTCAACACCTCTCCGAGTTCCGGTCCTGGCTTATATCCGGCCTGGATCAAATCTCTTCCTGTCACGGCAAGTGTCTTTAACGAAACGCATTGTTTCTCCTCTACCACCTTATGATAACACTCTGCCACCCCTTTCAGTCGGGCAGATTTTTCCTCTCGGCGATACTCACTCTGGGCAAGCATATCCGCCTCCTGTACTTCGAGATACATCGGAAACAGATCTTCTCCGATCCGGTTCACCGCACGTCTTACCGAACGCATTTCCGGCATCGGGCGGTCGTCATGATATTTGATCAGTCTGGAGACTTTACTGATCGTATCGTTGTCAAATTTCAGCCGGCGAAGAATGCTTTTTGCCATTTTTTCACCTTCCGGTGCATGCATCTTGAAATGATCACGCCCATTTTCATCGGTCTTTCGCATCACTGGCTTCGCAATATCATGAAGTAGCATCGTCAGCCGAAGGACTTTGTCCGGCCGCACCAGAAGCAGACTGTGAAGAATATGTTCTCCTACTGTATAACAATGATGCGGCGTATTCTGTTCAGTCTCCATACATGCATCAAACTCCGGTAGAAATTCTCTGGTAATTCCGGTTTCATAAGCCACTCGGAGATAATCCGGATGTGGTGACACCAGAAGCTTCACCAGCTCTGTCTGGATTCGCTCTGCACTGACACATTTCAGATTCGGTGCCAGTGCCTGAATACCAGCCTTCGTTTTTTCCTCAATTGTAAATCCCAACTGTGCGGAAAAGCGCACTGCACGCAGAATCCGAAGTGCATCTTCATGAAAACGCTCCATCGGATCACCGACACAGCGTACGATTTTATGCTCCATATCTTCCATTCCATGAAAAAGATCTACAAGACCTCTTTCCGGATGATATGCCATTGCATTGATCGTAAAATCTCTTCGTTTCAGATCTTCTTCCAGACTCGAAGTAAACATGACCTGCTTTGGATGGCGTCCATCTTCGTAATCTCCATCCACACGATACGTCGTTACTTCATAGCCTTCTTTATCCATTAATACGGTCACTGTTCCATGCTGCAATCCGGTATCCACCGTGCGCTGGAACAGTTCCTTCACCTGCTGCGGAGAAGCAGATGTGGTGATATCCCAGTCGTTGGGGTTGCGTCCCAGAATAGAATCTCTGACGCATCCACCGACAACATAAGCCTCATAACCGTTTTCCTCTAAAATGTGCAGTATTTTTTCCGCATTGGAAGGAATCGTTAATTTCATATTAGTATGCTCTTCCCCAGTAAACCATCTTCTTAGCCGGTTTTCCGCAGCATACGCAGACATCGCTCAAGTGTTCCTGTTCAAACGGCATACATCTGGATGTTGCCTGAACATCTTCTTTGATCTTGTCTTCGCATTCACGGTTTCCGCACCACATAGCTTTTACAAAGCCAGGTTTGTTGTTGATGGTATCTTTGAATTCTTCATAATTCGTTGCAACATATGTGTGTGCATCACGATGTGCACGTGCGCGCTCCAGCATATCTTTCTGCATGGTATCCAGAACTTCCTGTACTTTGGCTGCAAGCTCTTCGAAAGAAACCACATATTTTTCTCTTGTATCACGACGACAGATAACAGCCTGTCCGTTCTCGATATCTTTCGGGCCACATTCGATACGAACCGGAATTCCTCTCATTTCCTGCTCAGCAAATTTGAATCCCGGGCTTCTGTCTGTGTCATCAACTTTAACACGGATGCCAGCTGCCTTGAGTGCTGCAAACAGTTCATCTGCCTTTTCCAGAACACCCTCTTTACGCTGCTGAATCGGAATGATAACAGCCTGTGTCGGAGCAATTCTCGGAGGCAGAACAAGTCCGCTGTTATCACCATGAACCATGATGATCGCACCGATCATACGTGTTGTCATACCCCAGGATGTCTGATGCACATATTTCAGTGTGTTATCTTTGTCTGTGTACTGGATGCCGAATGCTTTTGCAAATCCGTCACCAAAGTTATGGCTGGTACCGGACTGAAGTGCTTTTCCATCGTGCATCAGAGATTCAATTGTGTAAGTTGCTACTGCACCTGCAAATTTTTCTTTGTCTGTTTTCTGACCTTTGATTACCGGAATTGCCAGAACTTCTTCACAGAAATCAGCATACAGATTCAGCATCTGGATGGTACGTGCCTGTGCCTCTTCTGCGGTTGCATGCGCCGTATGCCCCTCCTGCCACAGGAATTCTCTGGAACGCAGAAACGGACGGGTTTCCTTTTCCCAGCGTACTACGGAACACCACTGGTTGTACACCTTTGGCAGATCACGGTAAGACTGGATCAGATTTTTATAAAAATCGCAGAACAGTGTCTCAGAAGTAGGTCTGACGCACAGACGCTCCGGCAGCTGATTGAGTCCGCCGTAAGTCACCCATGCGACTTCCGGTGCAAATCCTTCCACATGATCCTTCTCTTTTTCCAGAAGGCTCTCTGGAATAAACATCGGCATATATACATTCTCTACGCCTGTTTCTTTGAATCTGCGGTCTAATTCATGCTGTATATTTTCCCAGATAGCATACCCGTCGGGCTTGATGATCATGCAGCCCTTTACTGCAGAATAATCAATCAGCTCTGCTTTCTTTACGACGTCGGTATACCATTGTGCAAAATCTTCCTCCATGGAAGTAATGGCTTCAACAAGTTTCTTCTCTTTCGCCATGTCTTTCTCCTTTTCTGCGACCACTGTGCGGTCATTTTTTACGTGATACTCGTGTAAGAGTTTTCCTTTTCTGCCCGCAAAACGCGCAGAAAAGCCCGAATATATAATATGACGAACACAGCCGATTGTCAAGGTTGAGCAGAGCATCCCACCTATTCTAAAATGCGATTCCGAAATTTCTCGGTTTTATATCATACGTCATCGTTTTTCCGCTGACCGGATGTATAAAATCGATATGATAACTGCACAATTCCGGCATACCGCCTGCAGCATTCCCATACTTATGATCCCCGCAGATGGGCGTTCCGAGATGTGCCAGCTGCACACGGATCTGATGATGTCGTCCGGTATGCAGCGTGATATCCAGCAACGCTGTTTTTTCTTCTTCCTTTATGACACGGTAATCCAGTAAGGCTTCCTGCACCCCGTTTTTACTGTTTACATTCTTCTGCTCCTTCCGTGGCTGCTCCACCACACAGGATTTATTCTCTTTCCGGTCAAACTGCATCCAGTCCCGCAGCGTTCCCTCTGTGGCATGACCGGTAGCTTCCGCAAAAGTTTTTCCTTCCGTAAGCTGTACTCTGGCATAATATTTTTTCCCGAAGGAATGGTCTTTCATCTGTGCCGACAATTTTGCTGCCGCCTGTTTTGTTTTTGCAAACACCATCACGCCTTCCACCGGCTGGGCCCCAGCCGATGGACTACACCGATAAACGGCTGTCCGGTTCCTTCCTGTGCTATGTGATTTAAAAGTATGCTGACCATGTCTTTTTGTCCCAGTTTTTTTGTCTGCGTTGCAATGCCTGCCGGTTTATAACAGACGATCAGCTGTGCATCTTCGTATAAAATTTCCGGTTGTGTCATGATTTGTTTTTCCTTATGTTTTCTTTATCTTTATGTCCCGCCCATCTATACTGTTGGGACATATACATTTTTTCCTTGCTTCTACGTCCCTCCTGTTCATACAATCAGGATTTATAATCGGGAATAATGATTTCCCGTGCATGTTCCACCTGCTCTTTGGTCGGCGGCTCCACATCTTCCAGTGCATAAGGAATCCCAAGTTCTTTCCATTTAAATACCCCCAGCGTGTGATATGGCAAAATTTCCACACGTTCCACGGTTTTTAACGTATCAATAAATGCACGGAGCCTGTGTAACTGCCCATCATCATCGGTAATGCCCGGCACAAGCACGTGTCGGATCCACATCGCTTTACCGTGATCCGACAGACAGGTTGCCATATCCAGAATATTCTTATTCGTCTGGCCGGTCAGTTGTTTATGCTCGTCCTCATCAATTTCCTTTATGTCGAGCATAAACAGATCCGTCACTTCCATCAGTTTTTCAAACTTAGAATAGAATGGTTCCTCACGGGTAAACGGATTGCCCGATGTATCCAGACAGGTATTGACACCTTTTTCTTTGGCAAGCGTAAACAATTCTGTGACAAAATCAATCTGCAACAGTGCTTCTCCGCCGCTTACGGTAATGCCTCCCTTTTTGCCCCAGTATCTTTTATACCGCAGCGCCTGTTGTAAAATTTCTTCTGCGCTTTTCATTTCTCCTTCGGTTTTTGCCCATGTATCGGGATTATGACAGTATTTGCAGCGCATATTGCAGCCCTTGAAAAATACGGTGGTGCGGATGCCTTTTCCGTCGTGCAGGCTGAACTTCTGAATGTCGGTAATGATTCCTGTCATGTCGGTTTCCTCTTTTGCCACGGGGGCAAATCATCGGGATTGATAAATGTTTTGGGAGCATTCTACGGAGAAGTAACATCGTTTTGCGCAATGGGGACCAAGGGATGCTCCTCCGTCTCGATTGCGTGACACACGCCCTGGCATACATTGTGTACTTCCAGGGGCTTCAGTCCGACCCCCTCAATGGGTGCTGCTTCGCTTTCGGAACCGCCCGCAGCTTACAGCGCCGCAAGGCCTTTCAGAAGGAGAAAGCATTCGTCATCGGTAGGGGCCGTTCAAGCTAAGCAATGTTCTCACGGTGAAAGCGCGGATGGCTGTTGAGCACAGCCACCCGCCACGTGCCTAAGCGGACTACCGCCTGTAATTGTCCTGCGTCTATTCCCGGATCTGGGTCAGGCTTTCGTCCACGGAATTCTCTCCGTCTTACTCGTTATCCTATCTGCCAATGCTCGTTATTAACCAACTCCATTTTGCCGGTACCGGCAGAACGGATTCCAGCATCCAGCACAGCCAGCGCCTTCAGGTTAAATTCCGGCAGCGCCGTAAAGTGGATATCGCCTGTCTCCATGTAATGGACATAGCCACAGGCCACGTCACGCAATTGGGGCGGCAGGGGATCGTTGACGATCTCTTCTACGCTATGGTCCTCATGATAGACCACCACTTTACCGGTTTTGTAATCGCCCACAATTGCACCTTTGGTTCCATACACGATGGGGGATTTGAAGGTGTGGTCCACGGTGGTCCAAGTGCCTTCCAGCACCGCATACTTGCTTGGAAAACGCACGAACATGGCGCTGTTATCCTCTGCATCGCCCATCAGAGTCATGCTGTTGACGCGCATGCCCATGGCCGCTATCGCCGGTTCACCCGCATACCAGCAGCTCAGCACGCTGCCATAGCAGCAATAGTCCGCCATCGCACCGCCCCCGCAGGCATGCTGATGCCACCATGTGGCGCTCTTCTCCGCTTCAGTCATTGGCTCGGCGGTCTGGGC